>Ga0209403_10006980_pt1 | contig 11255 bp, 9 predicted proteins | sample ArcticOcean_MG_C_8_FD_187440 | JGI IMG/M metagenome (GOLD analysis project Ga0209403, IMG submission 187440) | Marine microbial communities from western Arctic Ocean - ArcticOcean_MG_CB11_86 (SPAdes) (version 2) | ecosystem: Environmental > Aquatic > Marine > Oceanic | place: Arctic Ocean... | reverse complement strand
AATATAAGTTGTTAAACGCTTTAATCAATAGATTTAATCCCTCTATTGGACTTAGGGTTCCTATATATGAAAAAACAGTTTTCCTTGTTGGAGCTTTAATAATCTTGATGTTTTCTAAATCAACAGCATTTGAAACAATATCAATTTTCTTGTTTTTTAACAAATATCTAGCTTTAATATTGTCTTCTAAATTTTTATTAATAACAATTATATAATCACTGCAATACATTGCAATACTCTCAACTAAAGTCACAATCTCAAAGATAAATTTAGTAAAGAGACCTTTATTCTTATATCTTTCTTCCCAAAGAGATCTCACTTCATAAATCATCGGAATACCTAAAAATAGACTTGATATTTTTGCTGCAAAAGCACAAAAAAACATGGCATGTGCATGAATAACATCAACATTTTCTTTTTTTGCAATCTTATAAACTAAATATGAAAAACTAATTATTCTAACAAGTTTTTTCAACTGAGTAAAAAAACCAGTAAGCTCTTCTTTTACAATCTCTTTTTTTGAATTTGATGTTGTTCTATAATATACTATACCTTCAATTTCTTCTTTTATTGATTCTGAATTTAATGGCTCTTGGAAAGGAGATGTTATAACGATTGGTCTTATTCCTGCTCGTAACTGTGACACAATAATATCTCTAGATCTTATGCTTGATCCAGCAGTATTAGGAAGTGATTGATAAAGGACGTGTAATACTTTCATTCTTGAGGGATAAGAATAACAAATTTAAAAATAAGAAATGAAAAACAGTGCCAGATTGATATAAGCTTGACATTGTAAAGAAAACAATAAGATAAAAAACTATAATAGCCCTACTGATCTTTTTATTTATACTATTAAAAAGCAACAATCTAAACATAATAATAACAATAATAATACTCAATAAACCATACTTAACAAACAGACTAAGATATGTAGAATCAATTGTATTTAATTTTATGTCTAACGATCTATATTCAAACCATGGTATTTCAAAAGTAGTTCCAACTCCCAATCCATATATATATTCATATGGCTTCATTTCAATAATCTTCTCTACTGCCGGAGTAAATCTTGATGCTATCTGTAAAACCACCAACTCTGATGTGTTAGTATCTAACACTCTATTAGCGCTCATTAAATAGCTATATAAAAGAAAGGACCCTACTGCAAATGACAAATACATAATCTTTCTAAAAAAATAACCCTTATTAAAAAATAGATATATAACTCCAAGAGCTATAATTAATGTTCTTAAGTTAGAAATTAAAACAATTATTAAAGCTAATATTAAAATCAAAATTAGTTTATACTTTGAGATTTTTTTCAACATATTTTCTCTCATAAAAATATAACATATTAAAAATAAAGAAGCAATAAATGTAACAGCGTCAAAATACCTAAAAATATTATTTTGATAATACTGATCCTCAAATGAGAAGCCAAATAATAATAATATGAAAAATAAAATCTTAATTAAAAAAACCCATATTAGAGAACTAGCTAAAGATCTAAAAGATATTATAGGTTTCTTTATGCTAGAAACAAAAATAAAAGCATAACCTAAAGTCAAAAAAGGTCTTAGGTCTCTAAATAAATATTTATCAATAGCAACAGAATTATTAATTGCTAACAAAGAATAAAAAACTAGAATGAATAATCCAAACATTATATTTAGAATGTTTTTCTTAAATATTTTTTTATTTATTAAAAGAGAAATCAGATAATAAACAGTTACTAGAAAAAAGAAATAATCAAAGAAATAGATACCACTAAAAGAAGTGTAAGACATGAATTGATTAGAAGTAGGGACAATGAGGCCAAAAATAAAAAACACAGGTAAAACTCTATTAGGATAAACAAAATAAAATATTGCCAGAATAATTGAAATACAACTTAAAAATGAATAGACTAATAAATCAAATGACACTTTTATATTTTTTCAATTGATTATACCAAATCAAACAACGAATCACCCATAAAGTTATTATAAAAATTATAGTTATAGAGATATTAAAAGACAAATAATAAATACAAGGTAGTATTAATATTATACTAAGTATAGATTTAATATTAATATTTGCAAGCATAGTATCATTAGCTATTGCGCCAATTGCCGAAGAGAAAAGGGAATATACAATCTTAATATTTCCTAAAAAAATCAATGGTATAATAATATTTAAATTAGATGTTATTTTTAAATCATATAATCCTATATGTTCAACTAAATAAATAGAAAAAAATAAAATTATAGAAAAAAATGAAGAATATTTAGATGCTAAAATGATTTTACTTCTTAATAATTTAAGACTGAAATCTTTCTTAAAGCTTACAATTTCTTTAAAACCAATATAGGTTTGAAATAATGAGAAAGGAAATAAAAAAATATTAATATAAAAGAAATAATCTCCAAGTTCCGACAATCCAAACCTACTTTCAATAAAAAATCTATCTCCAAAACTTATTAAAGAAATGGTGAATAATATTAAAAAAAACAAAGAAGATTTTTTAACCAATTCCAACCCAGATTTATTGTAGTTAAAAACAACCTTATTCAATATCCCTAATATTAACACCCCACTTATACAAAATAAAAAAAATACACTCACAAATAAATCTTGAATTGTAAAATCAATATCAAAAAGAATATAATATCCAACAATAAAAAAAAGAGCAATTTTCCAAAAGTTAATACTAATCTGAGAAATTGTAAACTTAGATCGTAATCTATATAAATTAAAAATTAATTTTGTTAAAATAACAAGAATTGAAAAAACAAAAAGAGTAAGTACATCTAATTGTATGTCATAATTATTAAACATTAAATACGATCCTATTGTAGAGACAAATAGAATTGAAATAATAGACGGGAAAATAATACCCTTATCAATTTCAAGTTTTGACTTAATTTCTGATGTTCGAAGTAGTGTCTGTTCGAAACCTAACATGCCAAAAGAAGAAAGTAATGATATATATGTTATAAACATAGAATACGTTCCATAATCATATGAAGATATTTGCTCTTTTAATAAAACATTTAAAATAAAAAAACAAAGAGATCCAAAAGCAATTACAAACAATGAAAAATGCTTTTGTATAAAATTAAAATATTTAATTGTTGAAGGCACAATGATTTCTTAAAATTATAGCTTATATTGGTTCTTGTAATATTCTTTATATTTCCCTGATGTAGTATTCTCAAGCCAGACTTTATTTGATAAATACCAATCAATAGTTTTAGAGAGGCCTTCTTCAAAAGTAACAGAAGGCTTCCATCCTAACTCTTGATAAATCTTATTAGAATCTATAGCGTATCTTAAATCATGACCTGGTCTATCTTCAATAAAAGTGATAAGCTTCTCACTTGTTCCTTCTTTACGACCAAGTTTAACATCTAATTGCTTACACATCAATCTTATTAAATCAAGATTTTTCCACTCATTAAAACCTCCAATATTGTATGTTTCGCCATTTACACCTTTATGAAATACTAAATCTATTGCTCGAGTATGATCTATAACATATAACCAATCTCTGGTGTAATTACCATCTCCATATACCGGTAAAGATTTATTATTTAAAATATTATTAATAAATAAAGGAATTAATTTTTCTGGAAATTGATATCCACCATAATTATTAGAACAGTTTGTTATAACATAAGGCATTGAATAAGTTTCTCCATATGCTCTAACAAAGTGGTCTGAACTAGCCTTAGAAGCTGAATAAGGAGAGTTTGGGTCATACGGTGTTGTTTCTTCAAAAAGCCCATCTTCTCCAAGTGAACCATACACCTCATCAGTACTTATATGATAAAATAATTTATTTTCCCAATTTCCCTTCCATAGATTTTTAAAAGCATTCAATAACACCATTGTTCCTAAAATATTAGTTTTTGCAAAAAGAAGAGGGTCGTGAATAGATTTATCAACATGAGACTCTGCTGCTAAGTGAATAACAGCATCGAACTTAAATTGTTGGAATATTTTATTAATAAAATTCTCATCCTGAATATCTCCTTTTAAAAAGGTGTAATTACTCATAGATTCTATATCGATTAGATTCTCTAAATTACCAGCATATGTTAAAGCATCTAAATTATATATATGATAATCTTTATAGTTGTTTACAAACCTTCTAACAACATGTGACCCTATAAAACCAGCTCCTCCTGTAACTAAAATTTTCTTTTTCATATAAAATTAATTGTCAATAAATTCATTAAAATCTACAATAAAACTTTTTTTATTAGAATTAAAAAATGAGTGTAATTTCATTAAAAATGGTAATTTATAAATTAATGCCTCATCTATTAATGAGAAAATAATATTGACTGCATCCAAGCCCTCAATTATAACTGTATTTTCTTTAGAGTTTGGATTGTAAAACCCTTTACCAATAAGTAGACCAAGCGTTCTGTTTCGGCTTAAGTCATTTAAAGATGTTAAACAAAGATCTCCAAGACCACAAGAAAGAAATAGCGTATCTAAATCTCCTTGAAATTCTTTATTTAAAATTCTGATTTCAGTAAAAGCCTTTGTCAAAAACATAAATCTTGTGTTTGGTGAATTATACTTTGCATCAATAACACCAATTAATAAAGCATAAATATTTTTAATTACACTTAATATTTCTACTCCTCTAATATCTTTAGTTGAATCAAAATGTATGTTAGTGTCTAAGAAAATTTTACTCACAAGATCTTTTTGATTTTTATTAGAATATCCAAGAGTAAGAAGAGTATTGGCATGCTCCATAATTTCAACAGCAAATGACGGTCCTTTTAAACAAACAATATTTTCAGAATCTAAAAACTCGCTTAGAAAATCAACAATTGTATATCCATCCTTAAAAATTCCTTTGGAAAGATTAACTACTAATTGATTCTTTGATATATAATTTCTAAAATCATTTATACCATCTTTTAATATAGAAGATGGGAGAGCAATAAAAATAACATCTGCTTTAATAATCTCAGAATGAATATTAGTAGATTGTAATAATGTATTTAGTTTCTTATTTGGGAAATATTTTTTATTTGTATGATTATTATTAATCTCGTTAACCTTATTTAATGATCGTGAAAACAAGACAACATTATTACTCTTATTATTTGCTAGTTCATTAGAAATTGCAGTTCCAAAAGTACCTGATCCAATTACAAAAATATTCATACTATAAATGTATTATTTATATTCAAACTCTGTTGTATACCCTTTTACATACTCTAACAATAAATTCTTAATAATAGTCTCATCCTGAAGATCTCGAGATTTTTTAATCATTTCTATGAATTTTAAGATTTCTTCTGTTTTTAATTTTTCCTCTCGTGCTTGCATTATTCTAGGATGTTTTGATTGAACAACATCATCCCCAATTAATAATTCCTCATATAACTTCTCTCCTGGTCTTAGTCCTGTGAAGTTAATCTGTATATCTCCATCTGGATTGTCATTATCTATTGGTTTAAGGCCACTTAAATGAATCATTTTATATGCTAAATCAAGAATTCTTATTGGATCCCCCATATCTAAAACAAAGAGATCACCTCCCTTAGCCATTGAACCAGCTTGTAATACTAATTGTACTGCTTCTGGTATTGACATAAAATATCTTGTAATATTTCGATGAGTGACAGTAACGGGTCCACCCTTTTTAATCTGCTGTCTAAATAATGGGACGACTGAGCCTGCAGAATCAATTACATTTCCAAATCTAACCATTGAAAAACAGGTGTTAGATTCTTCATCTGCATAGGCTTGCAAAATAAACTCTGACAATCTTTTAGACGCACCCATAACATTTGTAGGCCTCACGGCTTTATCAGTACTAATTAAGACCATATTTTTTACTCCTAATTCTTTAGCGGATTTAGCTACATTAAATGTGCCAATCACATTATTATAAACTCCAGAAACAACATTTAATTCAACCATAGGCACATGCTTATAGGCAGCAGCATGATATATAGTATCTATCTTATATTTTTTAATAACATTATGAACCTGATTGTAATTAGTCACAGTTGATAAAACTGGAACTACGTTAACACCATTTGTAATTGTTAACTCATGATGTATAGTATATAGGTTATATTCTGAATTATCTAATAAAACAATTAGTGAAGGTTGGAGTTCTTTGATTTGTCTTGAAAGCTCTGCTCCAATACTACCTCCAGCACCCGTAATTAAGATATTTCCATTTTGTATATTTTTTCTTAAAAGTTCTTTTTTTGGCAATACCACTTCTCTTCCTAAAATATCATCTACCTCAACAAATTTAATCTGTTCAAGTGTTACTAAATCATTTTCTATATCATCAAGATTTGGTAATAATTTAACTTCTAAAGGATATCTGGAAAGTTTTTTTAAAATCTCCTGCCTTTGACCTTGTTTGGCTGATGGGATAGCTAAAATCAAACTTTTTACAGATTTTTCTCTTATAAGATCATCTATACTGTCAAAACCAAAAACCTCTATTGAATTAACAATGGTAGATATCTTAGTTGAATCATCGTCTATAAAACCAACGACTTTATAATCATTTGTTTTCTTTAAACTTTCAGAAATCTGAACGCCTGCTTTACCAGCACCATAGATTAAAATATCTTTTTTATCTAGCTGAAAACTATCCCATGAATATAATATGCCTTTAAAAACAAAACGCGAAACAATTAACAAAACATTAGATATAAACCAAAAAGTTAGCAAAACAGATCTAGGAAATTGATTAGGATCATAAAAGAACAAAACCAAAATAACAAACAAATAACTTAATGTAGTAGCCTTAAAAATAGTAATGACAAGTCGAGCTCCAATGTATTTTAAAACCGCTCTATACAAACCAGATCTAATAAAAAAGAAGGTAGTACTGATAGGTATTATAACAAATAACCACCAATTTGTTATCATATAATGAATAGATTCACTTATATCACCAAACCTCAAAGTAAATGCTAAACATAAAGCAAATAAAAGAACTAGCTGATCACTTAAAATCATTATTAATTGCTTGTAAAGCCTATTGAGATTAATAAATCTAGATTTCATATAAATTTCTTATATTATTAACTACTCTTTTTAGATCGTTTTCATCCATATTAGAACCAGAAGGCAAACACAAACCTCTATTAAATAAATCTTCACCTATTCCAGTTACATAAGCTTGATATTTCTTAAAAATTGGTTGTAGATGCATAGGTTTCCAAAGAGGACGGCTTTCAATATTTTCTTTTAATAAACTTAAACGTATATCTTCTCTATTTATTACAGAATTTTTACTTAATACTATGGTTGTTAACCATCTGTTAGAGTAAAAACCAGGCAAGTCTTCAAGAAAATGAATCTCTTTTAAGCTAGACAAATTCTCTTTATAATAATCATGAATATACCTTCTTCTTTTTACTCTATCTTTTAACACCTCTAACTGTCCTATTCCAATAGCAGCACAAACATTACTCATTCTATAGTTATAACCAATTTCTGAATGTTCATAATGAGGATAATCATCCCTTGCTTGAGTAGAAAGAAACCTAGCTTTTTCTATTATATTATTATCTTTTGATAATAAAGCGCCACCAGAAGATGTAGTGATAATTTTATTACCATTAAAGGAATATATTCCAATATCACCAAATGTTCCAAGAGGCCTATTCTTATATGTTGATCCAATTGCCTCAGCTGCATCCTCAATAACAGGTATTTTGTATTTTTTTGCAATATCTATAATCTCATCTAATTTTGCGGGATATCCATATAAATGAACAAGTATTATAGCCTTTGGCTTGTTGTTTTGACTTATTTTCTCAATTATAGCTTCTTCAAGTAGTATGGGATCCATATTCCAAGTATCCTCTTCACTATCAATAAAAATAGGATGAGCTCCTTGATATATTATTGGATTAACAGAAGCAGAAAATGTAAAAGAAGAACAAATTACAAAATCATTTCTTTTAACTCCTAAAAGAACTAAAGCTAAATGAATTGCAGCTGTTCCACTACTTAAAACCGCAATATTTAAACCATCAGACATCTTAGATAACTCATCTTCAAATAAATTGATGTGAGGACCCGCTGGGGCTATCCAATTACTATCAAATGCTTCTTTAACATATTTCTGCTCATTTTCAGAGATATGAGGAGGTGAAAGCCATATTTTTTTATTAGAATTCAAATAAATAATTTAAGTTAATTGTCCTTAAAAAAAAGATTCCTTTTGAAAAGGAATATAGTAGCAAATATAATCTTAATGTCAATCCAAATATTATGATTATTGTAATAATTTAAATTCATTTTAACTTTATCAGGATAAATAACATTATTATTATAATTAATTGGGTCTTTAACTTGTGAAAGGATTAATTCTTCATTTGCATATTTCAAGCTAGCCATGGATGTTATACCTGGTCTTAATTTTAAGATATTCCTGTTTTCTCCTTTTAATTGATCTGCATATCCTGGCACATCAGGTCTAGGACCAACAAAACTCATTTCACCTTGTAGGATATTAAAAAGTTCAGGCAGTTCATCTATTTTATATTTTCGAAGATGCCTGCCAATTCTTGTTATTCTAGAATCATTTTTTAAGGTAATTGTAGATTTAGAAACCTGATTAATCTTCATTGTTCTAAATTTTATTATTTTAAATATCTTTTCTTCTAGACCAACTCTATTTTGAAGAAAAAAAACAGGTCCTTTAGAATCTAATTTAATTAAAAAATAAATAATTATAAATGTAGGTGTAAAGAATATAATACCAAAAAATGCAAAAAATATATCAAAGATTCGTTTAATCATTAGATTCTCTTCTTTATTGCATTAAAAATATAAAATATCAAGTTATATAAGCTATAAAAAAAACTAAAACCTTCATAATCACGATATACCCGCCAAACATCATATACAGCTTTAAACTTGTTACTTGTATTGGATGTTTTTACAACTCTATAATTTGCCAAACATTGATTTATTCCATATGCATACTTACCATCTCTTAACAGGTCTAACCATAAAGCCATATCATGAGAAGATCTTAAAAGAGGCATCTTTATAGTACCAAATTTATCTTTATCAATCATAACAGTTAAACAACCAATAATTGTATTTTTAAGATATTGATTGTAAGTTATCTTATTTGGTGCTGAAACTTTTGAAAGATGATGTAACCCGTCTTCAGACATAACATTATAAGAGGAGAAAGTAAAATCATAGTTATTTTCTTTCATAAATCTTAACTGTACATCTAACTTCTCTGGCAACCAACTATCATCACTATCTAAAAAAGCAATGTACCGGCCATTTGATTTGTCTATTGCTAAATTTCTAGCTGCAGCTGAACCTATATTATTATCTAACAAAATCGAGGTTATTCTTTTCTCTTGCAACGCATATCGATTTATAATAGATCGTGATTTATCATCAGATGCATCATCAACAATCAACATTTCCCAATTACTATATGTTTGTTGTAAAACAGAGTTAATACAATCTTCTAAATAATTTGCAGAATTATAAGATGGAGTAATTATAGAAATTAGATCATTCATTAAAAAACCTTATCAAATTTAACATATAAGCTAGGGAAATATTTATACAAGAAATATTTTAATTTTAATCTAAACGTGAATTTAATAAAGTAAGAAAGTTTTTCATTTACAGTTAAATTTCCCGTCTCAATATCTTGAATCTTTAAAACCATCTTGTTATTAAAAAAGTTCTTCCAATCACCCATTTCTCCTTTTCTATAAAACCAATCCTCTTCATTTAAATTTTTCTTTTTAGAATTTAGCCTCAAATTATTTATGTCTGTTTCTTTTTGTATGGCGTTAACTTTATCGTCATCTATCTTAATATTTAGATATTTTGCCATCCTAACAATTGATTCTTTATTATTATTAATAAGATCAGAGTATTTCAATTTCAAACAATCATAGCTTCCCCATGCTTTTTTATAATCAATACATTGCTTTGCCTTGTACTTACCCCATTTTGAAAAATAAGATTTAAAATCTCCTTTTATTTTTTTAGCATTAATTAAATGATGATAATGAGAAACCAGAATATCCTTAATATCTCTATCAATATTTATTACTTTAATATTATTTTGATTTATTAAAATATTATTCATTATTTTTTCTTGAAAGATATGTGATTTACTTATCCATACAGATGATTCTTTGCAATCATCAGAAATTAAAAAATCATTTATCCTATATCTATGTATCCAATTAGAATGTTTTGGATTTTGAAATTTATTAGGAAAATTATCTAATTGACAATCACATAATTCATTTAAAATTGCTGTTACCCAAGTAGAACCAGATTTGAAATTTCCATTTGAAAGTATAAGTTGAGAATCAGTTTTACTAGAATGATTATATATTCTTGCGCATAATCGCTTAATTTGTTCTTGATGTAAGACAATATATAATTTTCTAAAAATATTTAATGGAACTAAAGAAAAAACATAACGAAATAAAAATAAATAACGCACAATAATTCTGAATATTGGAGAATAAATCACCTCCATCTTACAATATGCCTTCCTAAATTTAAATTTATCAATAAGAAAATCATGAATATTAGTTTGATGAGAAATACTTCTAGTTCCATTATTCACATATTTAAATTTATTATCGTTTAAATAATGTTTATTCATTGAATAATAAAGAACATAACTTGAATAGTTTTTTAAAAAATATGGATCAAATTTAATAGTAGAATAATCACAGTAATCCTCAACTAATCTATTTAAACTATATGCAACTAACTTATTCTTATCTAAACTATATACTCCCCAAAAATCCCAGCTTTTATCTAGATTTTCAATGTCATTAATAAATTGCTTTCTACTAAATACGTTTAAGATTACATTATATCGTTCTAGAGCCTTTTTATAAACAAAATATCCTTCTTTAAGTAGTTCTTCTTTTGAAATTTTTCTAGCAACAAGCTTCTTTAAACCTCTATTAATCTTACTTCTTGTATTTACACTATAATCATTTATATCTACAGCCTTATCATTTATAATATACCAAAAAACTGATTGTTTTTTAGAATCAAACTCTGTAGTCCATCGCGCAAAGAATGCGCCATTTTTAGCAATCTCAGATTTGATCTGAATTCTAGAAAACCCTAAATCTAAATGTGGAGCTTTCCAAGGTATCAGTGCGCCATGATATTTCCTCCAGATATTATTCATCTTCTTTAATTATCAATGGATTTGTTATTAAAATACAACAAGCAGTAATAAATAACAA
>Ga0209403_10006979_pt1 | contig 11266 bp, 9 predicted proteins | sample ArcticOcean_MG_C_8_FD_187440 | JGI IMG/M metagenome (GOLD analysis project Ga0209403, IMG submission 187440) | Marine microbial communities from western Arctic Ocean - ArcticOcean_MG_CB11_86 (SPAdes) (version 2) | ecosystem: Environmental > Aquatic > Marine > Oceanic | place: Arctic Ocean... | reverse complement strand
TGCAAAAACATATAAATTGAAATTTGGACATCGTGGTTGTAATCATCCGGTTAAAAATTTAGAAACAGGTATTGTTGAAATTACCAGTCAAAACCATGGTTTCGCTGTGGATGAAAACTCATTACCAAAGAATATAGAAGTAACCCATTTGAGCTTGAATGATCAAACTGTTGAGGGATTAAAATGTATTGATGTGCCAGCTTTTTCAGTACAGTATCATCCAGAGTCCAGCCCGGGGCCACATGATAGTCGATACTTGTTTGAACAATTTATTAATATGATAACAGAAAAAGATTATGCCTAAAAGAACAGATATAGAATCCATACTTATTATTGGTGCGGGACCCATCATCATCGGGCAAGCATGCGAATTTGATTATTCGGGAACTCAAGCGTGTAAGGCTCTACGTGAAGAAGGTTATAGAATTATTTTAGTAAATTCAAATCCTGCAACCATTATGACAGACCGCCACTTGGCTGATGCCACGTATTTGGAACCCGTTACCCCAGAAGCGCTTGCCGCCATTATTGAAAAAGAGCGACCCGATGCACTCCTCCCAACTGTAGGAGGACAAACTGCATTAGATACTGCCATGGCTTTGCATGAAAATGGAGTTTTGGAAAAGTATAATGTGGAACTCATTGGTGCCAATGTGGATGCCATACAAGAGGCAGAAGATCGAGAAAAATTTAAAGTGGCCATGGATGCTATTGGCATCGAAACTGCACGAGGTGGATTTGCTAAATCCCTGGAATCTGCCGATAAAGTTATTCAAGATATTCCATTTCCAGTGATTATTCGACCGTCATTTACCATGGGTGGAACGGGTGGATCTGTAGCATATAATGGTGAAGAATACCATCAATTAGTTGAAATAGGATTATCGGCCAGCCCCATTGGGGAAGTGCTAATTGAAGAATCTTTGTTAGGGTGGAAAGAATATGAGATGGAAGTGATACGTGATTCTGCGGATAATGCCATCATCATTTGCTCTATCGAAAATATTGACCCTATGGGTGTGCATACCGGTGATTCAATTACAGTGGCGCCAGCTCAAACACTCACGGATAAAGAATATCAGCAAATGCGAAATTGGTCCATTCAATGTTTACGGAAAATTGGTGTGGACACAGGTGGTTCAAATGTGCAGTTTACCGTAAACCCTGAAACAGGTCGTACCATTATTATTGAGATGAATCCGCGGGTGAGTCGGTCGTCTGCACTGGCATCAAAGGCAACGGGATTCCCTATAGCCAAGATTGCAGCAAAATTAGCAGTAGGATATACATTAGATGAACTCCCCAATGATATTACGGGACAAACTCTAGCCGCATTCGAGCCCAGTATTGATTATGTGGTCACCAAAATTCCTCGATTTGATTTTGAAAAATTTCCGTCCGCTTCAGGAATTTTAGGGGTTCAAATGCAATCTGTTGGTGAGGTTATGGCCATTGGTCGAACTTTTCGAGAATCTGTACAAAAAGCGTTTCGTTCTTTAGAAGTAGGTTTAGATGGATTCGAGCCAAAAGAAACAGAATATCGGGATTTAGATTTAAGTAAAATCCGGTTTGCCTCGGCATTCCGATTATTAAAAGTGAAGCAAGCGTTGGAAGAAGGGCATTCCATTGAAGCGGTTTTTGAGCAAACAAAAATTGATCCTTGGTTTTTGCATCAAATCCAAAAATTGATTGATGTTGGTAAAACTTTTTCATCCTCTCCAGTAGGTGAAGACAGAGATGAGTTAAATTCCCTATTTCAATTAAAGCGAAACGGATATTCTGACCGTCAAATTGCACGATTATGGAGTAAATCTGAGGATGAAATTCGTCAATTACGTAAAGATGAAAACATCCTACCTACCTATAAAGTGGTAGATACATGCGCCGCTGAGTTTAGGGCAAAAACGCCATATTGTTATTCCACCTATGAAACGGAAAATGAGGTTTCACCTTTAGAAGGGAAGAAAGTGATGATTTTGGGGGGTGGCCCCAATCGAATAGGGCAAGGTATCGAGTTTGACTATTGCTGTGTGCAGGCCGTATTTGGGTTGAAAGAAGCGGGATACAAAACCATCATGGTGAATTGTAATCCTGAAACCGTATCCACCGATTTTGATATTGCAGATCGACTGTATTTTGAGCCTCTCACATTTGAAGATGTGATGAATATTGTGGATTTAGAAAATCCAGATGGCGTATTGGTTCAGTTCGGCGGACAAACACCGCTGAATATTGCAAATCGCTTAAAAGATGCTGGCGTGCATATTATTGGCACTAGTCCGGATGCCATTGATTTGGCTGAAAACCGAAATAAATTTGGCAAGATTTTAGACAATTTAAAAATTCCCGTGCCTAAGTGGGGCACGGCTTTTTCTGTGGATGAAGCCTTAGTCGTGGCTCATGAAGTTGGGTACCCTGTATTGGTACGGCCGTCGTATGTGTTGGGTGGTCGAGGTATGGAAATTGTATATGATGATGATGGGCTCAAAACGTATGTGGGTAAAGCCGCATTGGTTTCGGGTGAACACCCCATTTTAGTGGATGCCTTTTTAGAAGATGCCTTTGAGTTTGATGTGGATGCACTTTGTGATGGCACCGATGTTTTTGTGGCGGGAATCATGCAACATATTGAAGAAGCGGGCATCCATTCTGGAGATTCTGCCTGTGTAATTCCAGCCTATGAACTTACCTCAAATTCACGACAATTAATTGAAGACTATACTAAAGAATTAGCATTGAGTTTAAACACAATTGGACTCATCAACATCCAATTTGCCATGAAAAATGAAGTGGTATATGTGATAGAGGTGAACCCGCGGGCCAGCCGAACCGTACCGTTTATTAGTAAAGTAATCGATTTACCATTGGCAAAACTGGCGGCGCAATTGGCGGTGGGTAAAAAGTTAGCCGAAATGGATTTAGAATCCAAATCTAAAATTGGACTCATTGCAGTGAAGAAGCCTGTTTTCCCCTTCAATAAATTTCCCCAACAGAATGTATTTTTATCACCCGAAATGAAATCTACGGGAGAGGTTATTGGTTTCGATAAACATTTGGGGTCTGCCTATGCCAAGGCGGAGGCTGGTGCCGGGAATTCTTTGCCAGAACAGGGTACCATTTTTATTTCTATAAATGATATGGATAAAGTGAAGGCCATTCCCTTGGCACGAGATTTTCAAGAATTGGGATTTGAGATTATGGCCACCAGTGGCACTGCCAGTTTACTGACTGAAAACGGAGTTACTGCTCGCCCCATTTTTAAAGTGGGAGAAGGTCGCCCCAATGTGGTGGATGCTATTAAAAATGGTGAAGTTCAATTGGTAGTAAATACCCCCATGGGGGCACAAGCGAGAGAAGATGAATATGAAATTGGCCGGTCTGCCATTCGGTATAAAATTCCTGTCATTACTACTATTGCAGGGGCGCAAGCCGCAGTACGAGGAATCAGAAATATTATAGCAAAACAAATAAATTATCAGAGCCTGCAAGAGGTGTTTGGGTAGTTTGAATATTCTTCAAGACTTAGGCTATGATGCCCAATTAGATACCTTTATACAATCCCAAGATTTAGCCGATTTTGAAATTGGTCGCATTATTCGGGAGAGTAAGAAAAAGTACATGGTAAAAACCCAAGGGGGGAATTATCATGGTCAAATATCGGGTAAGTTGAGGCACGAGGCAAAAAATCGGTCTGATTATCCTGCCGTAGGGGATTGGGTGACCATTAAACCGATGGAAAACGATCAGGTGATTATCCATGAAATCTTGCCCAGAAAAACTATTATTGAACGTCAAGCCATTGGCCGATTTGGTAAAAAACAAACCATTGCCACTAATGTGGATGTGGCCTTTGTGATGCAAGATATTACTTATGATTTCAACTTAAATCGGCTAGATCGCCTCATTGCCATTTGTTTTGCATCCAAAATTCAACCCGTGGTGGTTCTCACTAAAATTGACATTGCAGATAAATCTGAACTGGCAGATAAAATGGCACAAATCAATAAGCGGTTTAATGAGATTGCAATTTTAATGCTCAGTAACAAAAGTATGGAGGGATTCCCCGCCATTCAACGCATCATTGAGTACGGAAAAACCTATTGTTTCATCGGTGCATCTGGGGCGGGAAAGTCTACACTTATCAATAATCTAGTGGGAGAAAAGGTGATGCTCACTAAAACATTGCGAGAAAAATCTCATAAGGGGCAGCACACTACCAGTCACCGTGAGTTATTCATTTTAAAGAATTCAGGAATTCTTATTGATACCCCGGGGATGCGAGAATTGGGTGTGGCCGAAAGCTTCAAGACATTAGAGTCCACTTTTGAAATTATTTTTACATTAGCAACCTCATGCAAATATTCTGATTGCACCCATCTAATTGAACCCGAATGTGCGGTACGTGTGGCATTAGAAAAAAATGAAATTGATCAATCCTATTATGATAATTTTCTTAAAATGAAAGAAGAACAGGCCCATTTTGAACTGTCTAAAAAGGGGATTAAGGATAAGGAAATGATGAAGAAATTAAAGGCTGACCCTAGAAATAAAAAGTTCCGAAAATAGATATATCATTAATACAATTTCAATTAAAAGGACGTTACATCATGAAAAAAATAGTTTTATTGGTTTTAGCATTAACTTTTTTATTGTCCACTGGATGCCAATCTCGTGCAATTTCACGATTTACAGGTGCGTCCCTGAAATTAGAATTGCCCGATGATTTTGATAAACCCATTTCATTTGCCTCAGGTCGAAAAGGGGAAAAGGATTTATTTTATTGGTCAATAGATGGGCAAATGAAAGTAAAAACATATACGGATTGGGGACTGCTGGAATCTCATATTGTTTTTGTAAATAAGTAAAATGGTGCTTGAAAAAGGAATGAAAGCCGGGGAACTTATTGCAGGTTCTGAAGATAAAAAAATATTCACTGGGGATTTAGAAAACGGACCTTGGTTTGGGTGTAATTAATTCAATATAATGTTTAGGGTAATTACTATATCTAAAATGTCAATAATCTTCATATGAATCTATTTATGCATATTTTACACTTCACCAATTATTCTCAGGATATTTCACTCTTTGATAGTGAGCTTCCTCCAACTCCCACGATGATATTAACCTTGGGGAAATAATCGTGTATCTAACAACCTTTTGGATAGCCTTATGTATCTCGGCTCTATTCTCAAGCCCATTAGATTATGCAAAACCCACACTATCTGAATTTAGATTTTTTGATGAACCGCTAAAACTTCAGCATCCTAAAAAGGGTGTAATTCCTTATTCGGTGGCTTCCTCTCTCTTTAGTAATTATACAGAAAAATTACGATTTATTAAAATCCCTACAGGTGAAAAACTAACGCATAATATAGATGGTAGTTTTAATTATCCTGAAGGATCGGTCTTAATTAAAACATTTTACTATCCAGATAATTTTAATGAGCCTGACAAAAATAGACGGATTATTGAGACAAGATTACTCATTAAAACTGAAAATGATTGGGTGGCATTACCTTATGTGTGGAATGATGCGCAAACGGATGCATATTTAGAAGTTGCGGGGGATCGACTTCCCGTAAATTGGATTGATGTAAATAATGATTATGTAGAAATTGAATATTCAGTCCCCAATATGAACCAATGTAAGGGATGTCATGTACATTTTAATGAATTTAAACCCTTGGGCCCCAAATTAAGAAATTTGAATTTTATCTATGATTATGTAGAGGCATCATCAAATCAAATTGAGAAATGGGTAGAATTAGGAATATTGGAGGCCAGTGAATCATTTTCAAATTTACCCCAATCTATTAATTATGAAGATCCTCATACGGGTTCAGTTGATGCACGTGCCCGTGCATGGTTGGATGTAAATTGTGCCAACTGCCATCAATTGGGTGGACCCGCACAAACATCAGGATTATTCCTTGACTTTGATCAAATGAACACGAAGGCATTGGGTATTATGAAGCCACCCATTGCTGCGGGAAGAGGGTCTGGAACTCATAAATATACTATTGTTCCGGGGCATCCTGAAGAATCAATAATGGTGTATCGTATAAATTCAACTGACCCGGGAATTATGATGCCTGAGTTAGGGCGAAAATTAATTCATAAAGAAGGTCTAGAATTAATCCGCCAGTGGATTAAAGAAATGAATCCCTAATTACTCCACCACAAAATTTAATTGTAATTCTTGACCAAAGTCGGGATTGAAGTTATATAGTTCGTCACCATCTATGGATAGGATTTTTACTGAACCGTTAATTCCTACGTTGTCAGGATCAGAATTTCGATTCCACCAATGAACAGATATACCATCCTCCATTTTATCGGTGAGCAAGAATTGATAGCAGCCCTTGTTTAGCTTCACTTCGTATCCGTAATTGGTATCATCTTCAAAATCATTGTCGGAATAATAAACCTCCCCATCTGTATCTGAAATCGTAAAGGCATTCTCATGGGCTCGGTTCACATCATTAGTATGGAGTTGTAGTATAAATTTAGTTGGTAATTCAAGAGGAAGTATCACTGTTGAAGTGAGAGAATTATTAATTTTATTTTCATCTGTTACACCATTTGGCGAATGTAAAGTAACTCTAAAGATTGGGGCTTTCTTCAGATTTCGCCAATTTATGGGCGGGAGGGTCAATGTGTCAGATTCTAAAAAAGCTAAATTACCATGCCAATGATAAGTTAATTTTTTCCCTTTTGAAAGCCCATATTCAATTTTAACGGTCTGCAATTTGAAGGTGCCTGAATTACGAATAATGATTTGTGGATTATCGCAAATGGGATTGATGCGACTGTATTTATATGTGTTACTGGGTGAAATAATATCTACCAGTTCTACATCATTTTTAAAGTTGGGTGCACCGTAACTGATAAGCTGATGGGTCATGCGGAAGGTGCCGTCCTTTTCGCCATTATCAGAATAATTTTCAATTCCATAATCTAAGTTTAAGGTATCTCCAGGGAGGACATGGGGAGTAAGCTCAAATTCATGTTCATCCACAATGGTTCCTGGACACCAACCGGCACGGTCAAAGGGCCACGTACCCCCTTGAGGGTAAATGGGATTATTGCCGCAGTCCGTCCACACATTCCATCGGAAGAGTTCATACCCTTCTGTATACCATGTGTGGGTTTTACTGTCCCATTCACAACAGTTTCGTGGACCAGCATGTCCATGCCCGGAGACAATGGATTTGATGCGATAGGCACTGGCATTGGGATTCAATATTATATCAGTTGTTGTGAGTACACTATCATCTGCTAGATATTCATATTTGTAATCTGCATAAGGATAAATATTTTGTACAGAAATCACATCACGGGGAGGTGTTCCCTTTATGAAATGAAATTTTATATCTAAGAGTTCTTGATTATTGCCTACTTGTAAATTGAGTTCACCTTTGAGAATGGGCGCATATTCCGAAAGGTCATAGGTCCATTCCCAGCCAGCATCACCGCCCATTTCTAAGCGTTTTCCATAAGGAGTTACAAAACTACCCAGACAAAATTGCTCAGTAGTACCTCCCTTGGGAATATCCACAAACGTGCTCCAAATATAATCCCATTCCCCACAGGGGTATTTATCGCCGGCAGTTAGGGAATCACATTTTAGGGTTTGAACCATGAGAATTTTTGCCCATTGTTCATCTGAATTAGGGAATGGTACGATAGTTTTATAATGGGCATTCCACCCTTCAGGGCTGGGGGTAGAAAAAGTTATGGGGTGAATGGTTAAAGTATCATTCGATTGGGCAGAGATTATTGCAAATGCAGCAATAAATAATGTATAATACTTACTCATTTTATTGTGGGTTAATTGCTTTAATTATTTGGATCGTTTTTTGTTTTTCCCACCACTACTATTTTTACCCCGCCATTTACCACTATTTTTATTATTCCCACCTCGTCTGCCATCACTACTACCACTTCTACTTCCACGTCCTTTTGGCTTTGAATAGTTACTTTTTGAATTGGATTCATCACGACCTTGTTTCTCTTTTGCAATCTCTACGGATAACTTCACGCCACCCACCACCGTTCCATTTAAGGCTTTAATGAGTTGTGATTTCTTGCTTTCTTCAATTTCAAAAAATGCAGAATCCTTCATCACTTCAATTTTACCAATAACTGCATCACTGGAGTTTAGACCTTCATTGATGATGCCAATAAGTCTTGATGGACTTACGTTATTATTTTTGCCTACGTTTATGAAAAAGCTGGAAAACTTAGATTGACGCCGTTCCTTTTGGCTAACCCGTTCTCGTGGAGGTTTACTATTTTTACCCCGCGGACTTTCGGATACATTAATATCTTTTGCATTTTTGTAGTAAGATAAGAATCGGTTGAATTCTGCAGATACAAAATGTTTGATTAATTCTTCTCTATCCAAACCTTCAAATTTTTCGTAGATAGTAGGTAAAAATGGCTCAATTTGATGCTCATCAACTTCCACCCTGCCAATTTTATCTATTAATGCATAGAGTTGTCGTTGACAAATATCTTTGCCACTGGGTACTAACTCACTGGAAAATTTAATTTTAGATATTCTTTCAATAGCCCTTATTCTACCAATTTCACGTGTATGGATGATGGCAATGGAAATTCCACTTTTACCAGCACGACCCGTACGACCACTTCTGTGCACATATATTTCTTCATCATCAGGGAGGTTATAGTTTATTACATGGGTGAGATCATTCACATCCAAACCACGTGCAGCCACATCGGTGGCTACCAGCATATGTAATTTTCGGCTTCTAAATCTATCCATCACTTCGTCACGTTGTGCCTGAGATAAATCACCATGAATGGCATCTGCATTATATCCATCTTGCATCAGTTTATTGGAAATTTCTTTTGTTTCTTTACGGGTACGACAGAAGGTAATTCCATAAATATTTGGGTTACTGTCGGCAATACGCTTAAGCACTTCGTATCGATCTTTTGCATGAACCATGTAATATATATGTTCCACATTTTCTGCACCCATATTTACACGAGCAGTTGAAATTTCAATGGGATTATTCATGTATTTTTTTGTGATAGATATAATACGTTTTGACATTGTAGCCGAGAAAAGTAGCGTTTGTTTCTCATAGGGAGTTTCAGCTAATATGGCTTCAAGATCTTCTTTAAATCCCATAGTGAGCATTTCATCGGCTTCATCTAAAATCACTCGATTTATATCGGATAGAATTAGTCTTTTTCGGCGGATCAAATCTTTAGTTCTACCTGGAGTACCAATAACGATTTGTGCCCCTTGTCGTAATGCACGAGATTGAGTATCAATGCTAGCACCACCATATATGGCAACTATTTTTAATCCAGGGATATATTTAGCAAAATTAGTTAGATCCCTTGCAATCTGGATGCATAATTCACGTGTGGGACACATGACCAAAGTTTGTGGCATTTTTTTATCGATTTGGGTCATGTGAATTGCAGGTAATCCAAATGCTGCAGTCTTACCGGTTCCTGTTTGAGCTGAGGCAATAATATCTTGATTTGAAGACATTAAATGGGGAATTGTTTTTGCTTGAATGGGGGTGGGTGTTTCAAATCCCATCTCTTTTAAGGATTTTAAAATTTCTTCATGTAGTCCAATATCATTAAATGATTTCATTAGTTAGACCTCACGGATTTCAAATTTGTGTTCAATTGTATCTTTCAGTTATGCTATTGAGGATGATGAATTTACAATATATGTAAACCCTCATGTGGTGAAATTTACGCTTCACTATGCTGAAGTGGGCTATGTTTTAAGGGAAGGACTTATGGTGAGAATTCTTTTAAGGTTTGAGTCGGGTCATAATCATAATTTGTTTTGAGTGAATACAATTCACTTTGAGGGTCTTTTGAACGAATCAACGGAAACAAAAGTTGAACATACCATTGCTCATTCATTTTGTTCCATGCACCAAATTTGGTGGGGTACATTCGTGTGATTTTAGCAGTCCCAAACAGTACATCCCAAAAGAATAAGAGATTCCCAAAATTGCCATTGGGATTCGACACACCATCATCTGCCGTTAATCCGTGATGTGCAAAATGGGTACATGGGGTAGAAATGGTTCGTTCAATCAACCAAGTAAGTGGGCGTAAAATTTTTAATTTAAATAATAAACTATCCCATCTTGTTTCACTATGGGCTAAGAGAATGACGATGAGTTTAACAGGCAAATAAAAGAGGTAAATAAAGCCCATACCCATATAAATTAAAATTGCTGAAAACCAAATTCCTGGCATCAGTGCATAATATAAGGTTGCGTTTCTATATGTGACTAAAACTCCCATTTCTTCAATCACATGATGTGGACGATGAAGCTTCCATAATAGAGGGTTAATATGCGATAGTCGATGCCACCAGTATTGCATCATATCATCCAATATCAAAAATGCAAGTATATGCCATAAATATGAGTAGCCAATAAAGTAGTTTTCTAACTGAGGCAGAAATACGTCCATCAATCCAAAAGTGAGCAAAATAATTGCAGGTTGAATTAATGTGGGCAGTGTTAATAAGCTAACTATTTCAATTTTTAAATCATTTTTTGTTCGTTTACTATTTAAGTAAAGCCCGCCCAAAGTTTCTATTATTCCCAGTACCAGTAGAAAAATCGCCGGTATCAGTTTACTTATATGTTCTGGTTGCAAAATTATTTATCCCACATAGGTTTTTGTAGAAGGATTTCATTATAAATTGGACAGCCCTTTTCGTGTGCATGGAACTGATATAAGATATATTCAGGAATAACTGGGACATAAGAAACTTGAAACGACCCAAATTTATACCCATATCACCAAACCCTCATTTAATAAATTAATTAGTCCTCTGGACAAGATTTCACTTTAAGAATTAGGGTCCAACACCCCCTTTTTGACCATAAATATCTATTTTAAATTATCTTTTATTTCTTTGAAAGCTTGTTTTGTGTGGACTTCTTTTTTTTGTTTCGATTGGCAAAAAACTCCTGCTTTTTCCGATTCTTTTCCTTTTCTAGTTCTTTCTTTTCCCAAGTATTCATGGGGCTATCAGTCTGAGGAAATGGATTATCGCTAACTATTTTTATCTTTTGCTTGATGAGTTTTTCAATGTCTTCGATATAGGCATTTTCTTCGGGTTCACAGATTGAAATGGAAACACCTTTTTGTCCTGCACGTCCACAACGCCCTATTCTATGAACATAGGTTTCGGGCTCATTCGGAATATCGTAATTGATGACATGACGTAGTTTGTTAATATCTAATC
>Ga0209403_10006974_pt1 | contig 11271 bp, 10 predicted proteins | sample ArcticOcean_MG_C_8_FD_187440 | JGI IMG/M metagenome (GOLD analysis project Ga0209403, IMG submission 187440) | Marine microbial communities from western Arctic Ocean - ArcticOcean_MG_CB11_86 (SPAdes) (version 2) | ecosystem: Environmental > Aquatic > Marine > Oceanic | place: Arctic Ocean... | reverse complement strand
TTGTTGTTGAGCATAATAAAATTTCAAGATTAACAAAAAAATATTTTTACAAATACTCGATAACTAAGTTATATAAAAAAATTTTTTCTGAATTTAAGAGTAAAGAAAAAAAACTTTATATTTTAAAAGCTAAAAATTCACTAAATCAACGATTTGAGGGATCTATAAAAGATATTAATTATATGACAGCATCATCTTTTATGAAAAATATTTCAGTACATAATAAAAAATTAGAAAAAGTTAAAAATTTTAAAAACAAAGTTAAAATTTTAGTTTCACCGCATGATTTTGTAGATGCACCTCATGTTTATGGAAATTGGGTTTTTCCAGATATGTATGAATGGATAAAATTTTTAGCCAAATTAACTAAAAAAACAGATTATCTATGGTTTATTAAGGCACATCCAAAAATGAATGAAAAATATAAATCCTATCAAAAATACACCAGAAAAGTAATTAGCAGTTTAATCAAAGAATCAAACTTTATTTTATTGAATCCAAACACTTCTCATAATCATCTAATAAATAAAATTGGAATAGATTGTGTTTTAACAGTAACAGGTACTATTGGACATGAATACGCTGCCCACGGTGTAAATGTAATAAATGCTTCACCCACTAACATGCATCAATCTTTTAATTTTAATTACCATGCTAAAAATTTTAAACATTATAACAATTTAATTATGAATATTAAAAAATTAAATAAAAAAATTAATTATGAAGAAGTTCTCCAGTGCTATTTTATGCATTATATTTATACTGAATCTAATTGGTTCTTTAAAAATTTTAATGATTACTTAACTAAAATCAAAGGTTATCATAATTTAAGCTCAATAAAAGCTTATGAGCATTGGATGAATATACATAACGAGAAAGAAGATAATAATATTTTAAAAAGAATTGATAATTTTTTATCATCTAAAGATTTAGTTTTCATGATGAAGCATAATTAGTTTTTAATAAAAGATTAAAGAAAACTTCGAAAAAATGAAATTAATTCTAACCAAATCAACTTAATGAGTCTTTTTTAAAATGCTACCTAGTAACTACTCACACTTACAAATAATCAAAGAAAAAATTGATGTTGTTTTGACCGTCTATGGATCGGTTAGTTATGAATATCCTTTTTTTAATCTTTACAAATATTACGTCAATAATTTCAATATGCATAATTTTGAAAAGAAAAAAAAATTATTTTTAGATTTCATCAATTCCAAAGAATATAGGATTAGAACCTGAACAAGCTAGGATTAAAATATATTTTAACAGTTTTTAATGAATTTATAGATTTGTTTAATATATTTATTTCAAAAACAAAAAAAAAGATTTTTGCGTTTTTATTTATTTTTTCATTAATAATTATTTTTCTAGAAAGTTATACTCTAGCAATTGTATATAGTGCATCAAATTTACTACTAAATGAAAACTTCAACCCAGAAAACAAGTTTTTAAGTATTCTTATTGATTTACTGAAAACTAACGAAAATAACATTTTATTTTTAAGCTTTACCATTCTTTTAATTTTCGTTTTTATAAAAAATATTTTAGTTACTTTCTTTATTATTTTAAAAGTTAATTTTTTTATTAAAATGCAAATAAAATTGTCAAAAAATATTTTTGAAAAATTAATTTCTCAAAATTATAATTTTTTTATAAGTAAAAATACTTCTGAATTAATTTCACATGTTCTAAATGATATATCTATTGCCATGAGGGGCTTTGAGGCTATTTTTAGTATGTTAATTGAATTTTTATTAATAGTTGCAATTCTAATTTATCTAACTTACTTAGATTTTATGGTTGCCTTATATTTTTCAATAGGATCACTAATTTTTTTATTTTTATTTATATTACTTACAAAGAAAAAAATAATTTCATTAAGCAATGAAAGACTATTGTTAAATAATAAAATTATAAAAGATTTACAGCAAAGTTTTGGAAATTTTAGAGAAATGATAATTTATAATTGTAAAAAATTATTCTCTGACGAAATTAATTTAAAATTTAAAAATTTGTTTTCAAATCTAAAAATTACAAATATTTTACAACAAATAACCAAAGTTGCTATTGAACAAATATTTATAATATTTGTTTTGATGCTTCTTATTATTATTAATTATTCTACTACAAAAAGCGTAATAGATATTTTGCCTTTACTTGCTGTTTATTTATTTGCTTTTTTAAAAATATTGCCATCTCTAAGTAAATTTATAATGGAATTTCAGTCATATCTTTATGGTAAATTGTTTATTAAAAAAATTGAGCTGATTTTTAATCTTGAAAATGAGATAGATATTGAAAGTACAAAAAAATTTAATTTTGAAGACCAAATAGAATTTAATAAAGTAAGTTTTAACTTCAGCAATCAAAATAAAAAAATTTTAGATCAAATTAGTTTTAAAATAAAAAAAAATGAAAAAATAGGCATCCTTGGTGAAACTGGTAGTGGTAAAAGTACTTTATTAAACCTGATTATGGGTTTTTTGCATCCTAAAAATGGTAATATTTTTATTGATGATAGTGATTTAAAAAATAATTCTCAAACTTGGCAAAAATTGATCGGCTATGTACCTCAATCAATATATATTTTAGATGATACTTTAAAGAAAAATATTACTTTTCAATCAGATGAGAAACTAATTGATTTTAGTTTGTTAGAAAAATCTATAGAAAATTCTGGATTAAGCGATTTTTTAAAAAAACAAACAAATAGATATGAAAGTATTTTAGGAGAAAGAGGTTCTAAAATTTCTGGAGGTGAAATTTTAAGAATTGGATTAGCCAGAGCTTATTACAGTAAAGCAAAAGTTTTTATATTGGATGAATTTACAAGTTCTTTAGATATTGAAACTGAAAATAAATTATTAGATACAATAAATAATATTAAAAAAACATTTGTAATTGTTTCGCACAAACAAAACTCACTTAAATATTGTGATAGGATTTTACGATTAAAAAATTCGAAAATAGTAGAAGAGTAAAAATTATTTTAAATTAGAGATATTATCTATGACAAAGAAAGTAGTTCATATTATTTATATTTAGAAAGCTCACCAAGAATTGTAAAACTTAATAAGCTATAATAATATTATTTTACAATTTATGAATTTTATTTAACTTATACCACTTAAAAACTTTTAATAAATTTTTATCAAAATCAAAAAAATTATTATGTTTGGTGAATTTGATAATTTTTTTGTTATTTCCATGCGTTTTAAATATATCTGCCTTATGTTTTTTCACATATTTGACTTTTAGGTTATTATTTTTTTTAAAATTTTTAACAATTTCCAAAATATTAATTGGGTTATTAGAACAAATATTAAAAATCATATGATTTTTAATATTCTTATTTAATAATATTTTAATAATTCTAGTAACGTCTTTTATATGGGTAAAATCTCTAAAATGATTTCCGTAATTATTTAATTCCATATTCTTTTTATTTATGCTTGCATTAAATAATTTAAATAAAAACATGTCTGGTCTTCCCCACTCACCATAAATAGTAAAAAATCTTAATCCAATAAATTTTATTTTTGTGAATTTGCTATAAGTTTCTGCTATTTTTTCATTTAATTGCTTTGATACAGCATAGATATTTTTTTGATTAAGATTATTTGTTTCGCTTACAGGAAACTTTTTACTCTCCCCATAAACAGAGCTAGATGATGCATAAATTATTTTTTTTACCCCAATTTTTTTTGAAGCAAAAAGTAGATTTAAGAATCCAAAAATATTTACTTCAATATATTTTTTTGGATTTACTGTGGAATATCTCACTCCAGCTTGGGCCGCTAAATGAATAATATGGTCAATTTTTTTATTCTTTGTATATTCTAACAATTTTTTTCTATTAGCTATATCTACTTTATTAAATTTAAAGTTTTTATATTTATGAAGTTCTTTAAGTCTTAACTTTTTAAGTTTTACAGAATTATAATTGTCAAAATTATCAATTCCATAAACTATGTGATTACTTTGTAATAGATTAATTGCACAGTTGGTGCCAATAAATCCGGCGATACCAGTTATTAAAATTTTCATGAATATAATTTTTTAAAATGTTTTATAAATTTATATATAATTATAAACAAAACCAAAATTCTATTTTGTTTATTATCTAATCTTATTTTAGTTTCTTCAAAAAAATGATCTTTAAATTTAACTTTACTTGAAAATCCCCCTCTTCTAAAAATTCCAAATAACTCATTTTTTTTCGTTCCGATTCCTTTCATTTTTTTTTTAACTATCATCCTAAAAAAATAATCGTAGTCAGATGAATACTTGTAATTCAAGTTATAAAGACCAACTTTTTTGGCAGATTGTAATTTAATGAAAAAACCAGTTGAATGACTAGAATAAAACCCCCAACTCCAATAAATTTTATAAGGTCTATAACCATAAAGAGTACCCCAATGTTTTTTTACTGATCCAAAAATAAAATCTTTATCATTATTGTTTTTTATATATTTCATTAAATGGTTAAAAGCTTCAGGCAAAAATAAATCATCAGAATTTAAGAAACCAAGGTAATCACCTCTGCAAAGTTTCATACCCAAATTAAAAGCGTCATAAATTCCTTTATCTTTTTTTTGGCACCAATAATCTATTTTATTCTCGTATTTTTTAATTATTTCTAAAGTTTTGTCTGTAGATCCACCATCTATAATAATATGTTCATAATTTTTATATTTTTGTCCATGAAGACTTAAGATGCTTTCTTCTAAATATTTTTCACCATTTAAAACAACAGTGATTATAGATATTAATGGAGCATCGTTTTTGTTATTTTTAAATATATTTTTTGTTCTTAAACCACCTTCTTCAAGTACATTCTCTGCAATAGAAATACTTTTAAAGTCTTGTTCAATACAATCCATTAAAATAAATTAATTATTTGTTTAATTTTATACCTTGGATTAAATTTAAAATCTTTTTTAATCTTAGTAATATCTGCATGATTTTCATTTATATCAAATTTTCTAAAAAATTTATTATTTATCCTTATATAGTTCTTGTAGTTTAATTTGTATTTTTTAAAAAATAATCTAATAATTTCTTTTAAACTAAATGACTTACCGGTACCCAAAACATAATCACTTACTTTTTTAGAATGCATAATTTTATAGATTATACTCATATACTCACCACTAAAACCCCAATCTCTTTTTATATTGATATTTCCTAATTCAAGTTTATTTTTATAATTTTTTTTATTATTTAAATTTTTTAGATAATTAGAAACTTTTTTTAAGACAAAATCATCTTCTCTAAAAATTGACTCATGGTTAAAAAAAATTATAGAAAATACAGGAATTTTAAACATTTCTCTATACGATTTAATTATTTCTAGGCCAATAAGCTTCGAGAGACCGTAAGGGCTTTGTGGAATCTTCAAACTATTTTCGTTTAATCTTTTATTTTTTTGATTGCCAAATATTTCACTAGACGAACTAAACATAAATTTTGATTTAGGAAATTTTTGAAATTTTATAAATTCCAAAATTACCTTCAGAGGAATTATTTGACTATCAAAAGTCTCGTATTCCAATTTATCAAATGAATTGTTTACTTTAGGTTGACCTCCTAAAAAAAAGATATATTTATAATTATTTTTTAACAAACTATTAATTTTACTTTCATTTTTTGCTAATTTAAATATTTTAATTTTATTTGTAATTTTGAATAATTTTAAATTTTTATCCCATTTTTTTCCCATTCTAGAAGTTCCATGCACAATAAATTTCTTTTTTAAATATAAATCAGCTAAGTAACATCCATCTTGACCTGAGATTCCTAAAATTAAAATTTTTTTTTTCATATAATTTTTTTTCTTAAAAACAAGACATTAATTGCTTTTTGACTACTTTTTTGATCATTTTATTTTAATTAAATTTTACTGTTATAAGCCACCTAAGTTTTTTGGTAGTAATTGTTTTAAATACCAAAGAAATTGTGCAGTTAATACATTTTTGGAATTTACGCCATTTTTTATTTCAAATCTTTCTTGATGTGTGTTTAAATTAAAAGCTATTGCAGCAGAACTTAAGTTAGATAATAAATATATAAAATAATCACATTTTGACAGCAATAAGGTCTCTATCAATGCTTCGCGACCTAGCTTATATCTGTGTAAATTTCTGGGATAAATTTCAAAGGCATCATTTTTGTTAGATCTATAACAACTTTTTAAATAGATTAATTTATTTGGAAAGTTTTTTTTAAACAATTTAAGATATTCTAATTCTTCAGTAACTAAAAAAATTTTATCTATTTTTTTTTCTTTTATAATTTTATTAGTCAGAGATAGCATTTGTTTTTTTGTAGCAGGCAGAGGATGGCCTGCACTTTGTTTGTAACTAGTTCCTCTAAAGTGAATACCTAAAATCTTTTTATTTTCGAAATTTTTTGAAATTCTTTTAAAACATTTATTCAAAATTTTTTCTATTTTTATATCTGTTTGAAGTAATTGATTTAAATTTTTATCTTTTTCCAAACTATAAGAAAAAAAATTATAGAATTTATCACTTGTAATTAAAACATTTTTACTTTTGTAAACCTCTTCTAAGGAATATGGGCTCAATTTTTGAAAATAATATTCCCAAGAGTTATTAGTTTTTTTTATAGCAATCTTTTCATTATATATAGAATTATAGTTTTCCATATCTACTACTGGGATGAAGCCAAGTTTTTTACATATACGCAAATGGTTTAAAACAAAAGTAACATTAGAAAATAGACCAGTGCCAGGAGATCGTTTTATTAAATAAAATGTTTTATCATAGTTTAAATTTCCAAAAGATTTAAAGACATAATAAGGTCCATCGAACTTTTTTTTACTGATTAGATCTTTTTGAATTTGAGGTGATTTTAAACTTAATTTCCAAATAACTTTTTTCAAAAATTTGATCATAATATTGTTTGTAACATCTATTTTTTATTTGTATATAGATCTACAAAATGAACATATCATTAGTAATTACAACAATTAATAAAGTTAGTAAAAATATCAAAAATTTTAGCAATAAATGTAAAAGTAAAAAATGGAATTTATTTATTATTGGAGATAAAAAAACCCCAAAAAATTTCAAAATTAATTATGGAAATTATTTAAGCATAAAAAAACAAATAAAAACTAATTTTATATTTTCTAAAATTTGTCCAAAAAATAATTATGGAAGAAAAAATATTGGATATTTACTCTCAATTAAAAATAAAGCTGAGTTTATTGTAGAGACTGATGATGACAATATCCCAAAAAAAAATTTTTTTAATAATATCTCATTAGAACATAAAGTAAGTAAAATTAAGAATAATTCATGGATAAATATTTATGACCTATTTACTAAAAAAAAAACCAATTTAATTTGGCCAAGAGGACTACCATTGGATGAATTAAATAAAAATAAAATCAAAATTACAAAAAAAAAATATTCAAAAAAATTTTTTCTTCAACAGGGGGTCGCCGAAAAAAATCCTGATGTAGATGCAATTTATAGATTAATGAATAGTAATATAAATGTTAAATTTAAAAATTATAAAGTAGATTTGGGTAAATCTATATCTACTTTTAATAGTCAAAATACAATATGGCATAAATCTCTTTTTGAACTAATGTATCTACCAATGACCTGTACTATGAGGTGTACTGATATTTGGAGAAGTTTAATTGCCTTAAAAATTTTAAGATTAAATAAAATGAATATACTTTTTTTTGGCACAACAATGTATCAAGAAAGAAATTATCATGATTTAATGTTAGATTTTAAGCAAGAATTGCCAATGTATGAAAATAATAAATTTATTTTTAATACTTTAGAAAAAATTAACCTTAAAAAAGGCAAGCAATATTTTTCTTATAATATAAAGAAATGTTACCTTGAGCTCATAAAAAAAAAAATTTTTGATCCAAAAGAATTAAAATATTTAAATGCATGGATAGCAGATTGTAAAAAGCTACAAATATTTGTTAACTAATTGATAGTATTCTTCACAATTTTTTTTATAATCATATTTTTCAAGAATTAATTTTGCATTTATTTTTTTTCTATAATTTTTTAATTTAAATTTCAAGATTTTTTTAGCTAGAGATTTATAATCACCAATTTTTATTAAATCTCCATATTTTCCATTTTGTAAAATTTCTTTAGGTCCAGTGGGACAATTAGTAGAGATAATATGTTTTTTTAAATATAATGCTTCAATCATAACATTTGGAGATCCTTCAAACATTGAGGATAGAACAAAAATATCTGCCTGCCTGATAAAAGGAAATGGATTTTTTTTATATCCGAGAAATTTAATATTTTTTTGTAAATTATTAATCTTTATATACCTATCTAGGTGTTCTTTATTTTGACCCTTTCCAATTATTGTTAATTCAATATTTTTATTTTTTAAAATATTCATTGCTTTAAGTGTAGTCAAAAAATCTTTTTGGTCAGTAAGTCTTCCAACAGATATTAATTTAAGTGAATTTTTTTTATAAATTTTTTTTACTTTTTTTTTGGATTCTTTTTTTATTTCTTTGAAATTGAAGGGATTTAATATGCACTTAGAATTAATATTATATTTTTTATCCATTTCTTTTTTAAATTCAAAACTATTAACAATTATTTCATCAGCCTTTTTAAAAAAGTAAAAAAAAATAAATTGTTTAAATATATTTTTAGACCATCCAGTAGATGATGAGTTGGATCTAGATAAAACTTTTATATTTAAAAGTTTAGATACAATTAAGACAAATATATTTGCTTGAAATGATAAAATTATATGTTTTCTATTAAATAAAGTGATCTGTAATAATTTAATTAAACAAATTAAATACTTGGGATATCTACTTTTTATGAAAGAAAAATTTAATGCTGGAGTTATGATTTCTATATTCGACTTAAATTTAATTTTTTTTTTATTATCAAAAGTAATAAGCTTTATATTTGCGACTTTATTGCTTAAATAATTTAAAATTAAATATAAATTTTTTTCTACACCACCATCTTCTATAGAAGGCATAAATACAATTAGTTTCTTTTGAGTTTTTTCCACAGCAATCTAACAATGTTTTTAAATGAATTATCTCTTGTTATAATTAAATCACCTTTTTTAATAGATAAATTATTTTTTTTTTTAATTATTGCTAAGCCCGAAGATTTAAATGAAAAATTTAAATCGATTAAATCAGAATTATTGTTATAAATTTCAAGAATCTTATTAAAAGTTTCTTTGTTGTTAATTTCACAATAAAAACTATTAGAATCTTTATTTTTTAAATATGGAAGATGTGAAATATCATCTATAAAAAAATATCCATCTTTATTGAGCAAATCGAAATAATTAAATATAATTTTTTCAACATGTGCTGATTCATGTAGGCTATCTAGGAATATTACATCTACATTTTTTGGTATTTTTGATTTTATTAGATCAAAATTATCATCTCTTGATTTTATAAATGTCCATCTTGGATCTCTTGAAACGTCTGAGCAATCATCAATGTCAGCTGAGAATAAATGACCATCATTTTTATTGCATATTTCTAAAAATTTGAGAGTAGATCTTCCCCTTTGAACTCCAAACTCAAGAATATTGATTTTATTAATTTTAGATATGAGGGGGTACAAAAAATTATTTAATTTATATTCATATTCATTCATAATTTTTATAATAATATAGATATCTAAATAACATTAATTTTAAAATTCCGATATACTATTAAATGAGCAAAATAAACAATAATAAAATTTCAGTAAATTGAACCCCAAAAAAAAAATCTTTTATTGGTCGCCATTTTTAGTTCCGATTGCAACTCCAAAAGCTGTGATAAATTCAGCTTATGCTTTGCAAAAATACTCAAATAAATATTCATGTTCAATTATCAATTTTTTTGGTGAGTTTAATGTTTTTAAAAATGATATCGAAGATAAAAAAATTACACTTAAAAATTATTTTTTTTTTAAAATATATAAATTTTTGCCATATAATGGTAAAATTAAAAGCAGATTTTCATTTATTATAATTTTTATTTTATCTTTTTTTCCTCTTAAAAGAATTCTTTCAAAAGAAAAACCAGATTATTTGATTGTACAACTTATTACTTCATTGCCAATGATGTTGTTATTATTATTTAAATTTAAAACAAAGTTTGTTCTTAGAATTTCAGGACTACCAAAATTAAATATTTTTAGAAAGTTGTTATGGAAAGTTGTATTAAAAAAATTTAATTTAGTCACTTGTCCAACAGCAACAACTTATGGATATATTAAAAGTTTGAATATTATAGAGCCCGAAAAATTAAAATTATTATATGATCCTATTGTAGAACTTAGAAGAACTAAAAAAAAAATCTATAATAAAAATAACTTTAATTTTAATAATTATTTTCTAGCAGCTGGTAGGCTAACTAAACAAAAAAACTTTCTTTTCTTGTGTAAGGCATTTCAACAAGTTGTAACTAGATACCCAAATTATAAATTAGTGATTGCAGGAGAAGGTGAGGATAAAAAAAAATTAGAAAATTACATTATTAATAATGGTTTAAAAAAAAATATTTTTTTAATTAATTATGTTGATAATATTTTTCCATTAATGAGAGATGCAGAAGCTTTTATACTCTCTTCTTTATGGGAGGATCCTGGTTTTGTAATAATTGAAGCAGCATTTTGTAGAACAGGAGTATTTTCAAGTGACTGCCCAACAGGACCAAAAGAAATTATTAAAAATAATTTTAATGGATTTTTATTTAAATCAAATGATATCAAGAGTTTTTTGGACAATTTTGAAGTATTAATACAAAAAAAAAATAATAAAGAAATTTTATTAAATAATTTAAAATATATAAAAAGATTTACTTTGTTCAATCATTATACAAAACTTAATCAGTTGTTAAATTATGAAAATGTTTAAAAGAAGAGATTTTTTTTATTTCTTTCTTTATATAACTTTATTTATTTTGGGTCACTTTATTATTATTATTTATAATAATGATATTTAAATATATATAAAGCTATGAAAGATTTAATTTCAATTATAATACCGTATTATAAAAAAAAAAAATTTTTTAAAAAAACTATTACTTCAGTAATAAATCAATCATATAAAAATTTTGAAGTTATTTTGATTTACGACGATGTTAATAAATTAGATTTGAAATTTATTAATTTTAGCCTTAAAAAAATTAAAAATAAAAAGATTATAACTAATAAGAAAAATTTAGGTGTTGGAATGTCAAGGAACATAGGAATAAAAAATTCAAAAGGTAAATTTATA
>Ga0209403_10006967_pt1 | contig 11274 bp, 10 predicted proteins | sample ArcticOcean_MG_C_8_FD_187440 | JGI IMG/M metagenome (GOLD analysis project Ga0209403, IMG submission 187440) | Marine microbial communities from western Arctic Ocean - ArcticOcean_MG_CB11_86 (SPAdes) (version 2) | ecosystem: Environmental > Aquatic > Marine > Oceanic | place: Arctic Ocean... | reverse complement strand
AGCGGCGAGGCATTGATTCGCGCAGACCGCAACATTCAGGGGCGCTCCGCCGAGTACGGATTGGTCGTCAAACACGTCGAATAGCGACTCGCCGAGGCCGACGATTCGTAGGCCACTACCGCTCGTCATGTGCGTCTTTCAGATGCATTGCAGAATCGGTCGCCTTGGGAGCGACGGGAGGATCCGTGGCGTGGATTTGTTCGGCCCAGAGATTCCAGTCCTTTTCGAGCCGCGCGACAATTTCCGGTTGCGCGTTTGCAAGATCATGCATCTCGGCTTTATCCGTCGATAGGTCGTAGAGTTTCCAGGGCCCTTTTTCATCGGCGACCAATTTGAGCTGGCCTTCGCGCAGGGCTTTATGGCCATAGTGTTCAAAAAAGATTTGTGGATGCGGCACACGTTGTTTGTTGTTGAAAATAGGCATCAGGCTCTTGCCTTCCAGGGGCGTGATTGCGTGGCCTCGATAGGTGTTTGGGTAGGGAGCGCCTGCGGCGTCGAAGCAGGTTGCGGCGATATCCATCACATGTCCATCTTGCTGGGTGATGGTTCCCGGGCTTGTGGCAAGTCCCTGCGGCCAGTGCACAATCAGGGGTGTACGGATGCCACCCTCATGCTGGTTTCCCTTCCAATAGCGAAAAGGCGTGTTGGCAACGTTGGCCCAGCGGGCCCCGATTCCGGCACATGTCAGTTCACCGCCGGGGAGCATGGCGCGGGGTTTTCCGGCGCCGAAATACGTCACTTGTTTACCGTCACGCGTTTCGCTGTAGCGATCAAACCCGGGAACGCCGGGTCGCTCCGGGCTCGCGCCATTGTCCGAAAGGAAAAGAACCAACGTGTTGTCAAATTGTCCCGTATTCTTTAGCGATTTGACGATTTCCCCAACCCCGTGGTCCACCCGATCGATCATGGCCGCATGGACCGCCATGGCCCGCATTTCCCAATCCTGTTTGGCTTCGTCGTCCCAGGCAGCATGTGCATCGTGACGCGGACTGAGAGGGGCTGGCTGGTCACCAAAGAGTTTCATGGCGACTTGTTTTTGATGGCGGGCTTTTCGGACACTCTGCCATCCGGCCTGGTAGGTGTCGGCGTAGCGGGCAATGTCTTCCTCGCGCGCATGTAGGGGCCAATGGGGCGCTGTGTAGGCAACGTATAAAAAAAATGGCGCGTCGGTCGTCGCATACTGCTCAATTTGCTTGACTGCTTCCTCCGTAAATGCGTCGGTGGCATAGTAGTCCTCCGGTACGTCCTGTATCGGTGTTGTGTTGCGGACGAGCGTAAAGGGATCAAAATGATTGATCACGCCCCAAATGATCCCGTAATGTGAGTCGAAGCCGCGGCCCACCGGATAGGTCGCCGGATCCGCAAACTGCGGAAGAATGATTTGGTTGTTTAAATTCCGCATATGCCGTGGGCCCATGCGCGTTTGTGAAAGATGCCACTTTCCGACCATGCCGGTTTGATAGCCGCGATCACGGAGGACTTCGGCGATGGTGACACAGTTCGGTTGGAGAAAGCCCCGGTACCCAGGCCGATTTTCCTCGAACGTCATCTTGCCGACGCCCGTTTGGTGCGGATACAGGCCGGTCAGCAGCGAAGCCCGCGTCGGGCAGCATCGCCCCGTGTTGTAAAAAGCGGAAAAACGAAGGCCGTCTGCCGCCAGCGCATCGAGATGGGGTGTTTGGATCTCACTGCCATAGCACCCGAGGTCGGAGTAGCCCATATCGTCGACAAGGACGATGATTATATTAGGTACACGGCCGAGGGCCGCGTTTGTAAGTGATATTGACAGGAAAACGGCAGTCGGGATAAGTATGAGTGTAGTTATTCTGTGTAGTAATCGTCGCGCTATCAAACGAAGGCTGTGCTGTGGGTCTGGGGATGACATTCGGAACCCTCGGAAGAACGGTGGAATGTTGATTTGGGAGATAACGGGACTCCCTCAGTATTGACTGCCCGCATTCGGCGGTCAATCAGTCGGAATAATACCTGCCACAATTTAGGGAGTGAGCCTCATGGCACGAAAACGAAAAGTACGACGTCAGTCGCACGGATCAGCCTGGTTTTGGGCGCAGACGGGTTGCTGGTATTTCACCATGCCGGGCACGAACAAGCGTGTGCCGCTCTTCGACGAGGATGGCGAGCGGGTCCGCGGCAAAGACAGGCGCGAAGCGGCGGATCTAGCGATAGCCAAAGAGAAACTGGCCTGGAATGGTGAAGGAGATAGTGGCACCGCCGGCGAATGGAGCGTCGCTAGGGTCTGCTCCGAGTACATCCAGTACTGCGAACGCGGCGTGGCCAACAACTCAATCAGCAAGGGCCACCGAGAGAGTACCGTATCCTGGCTTAACGATTTCTGCTCCTACTGCGGTGCGTTGCGAGTTGCCGAACTCAAGAAACGACATCTAAAGACCTGGATCGAGTCGCATGCGACATGGAAAAGTGCGGACACTCACCGCGCCGTGATTGCCGTCGTCTTGGCGGCATTCAATCGTGCCGAAGAGATGCACGACATCCCCAATCCTCTCAAAGGTTTCAAGAAACCGGCCGGCAAGCCGCGGCTCCAGTCGATCAGTCCAGAGGATGAGAAGACTCTTTACGAGATAACCGAACTGTGCTTCAAGAACTTTCTCTTCGCAGCGATCCACACGGGCCTGCGTCCGTTCTGCGAACTGGCCAAGGTCACGGCCGACCACGTCGAAGAGGTGGATCGTGGCATGTTGTGGCAGGTCTACTCATCGAAAACCGACAAGACTCGCCGCATTCCGGTGCGACCCGAGGTTGCCGAGTTGACGCGAGAACTTATGAAGACTGCGCCACGGGGATCCGGGATACCGATCTTCCGAAACACGCAAGGCAATCCTTGGAAGGGAACGACGGGGGTTGCCCGCATTCTTGCCATTCGGGAGAAGTTGGACTGGAATAAGGATCCCGTGCGATCGAAGTACTCTTGCTATACGTGTCGTCACACGTTCGCACACCGCATGTTATCCGGCTATTGGAACGACGGTGTTGGCTGTTCAATCGAGACGCTCGCTGAGCTTATAGGGGATACCCCAAAGGTCGCGTTCGACCACTACGGCAAGCACTGGTCGCAGCATTACCAAGATCCACTTTGGGCGGCGATTGGCGAACAGGACGAGCCAGTTGTATCGAAGCGAGCGTCCACCGCTGCGGTGGCGGTGCGCAAGAAACGAAAGACGGCCAAGCGGTCCAAGTCGGGAACAGCCAACCCCAAACGCCCTCGCTAGGGGCGATATTTGAAAACTGAGGCAAGCATCATGGCAAAGACAGTCGAACGACGCCGCACGCGGGGAAACGCCTGGTACTGGCGGCAGACCGACAGTTGGTACTTTACACCGCCCGGAACGAAGCGGCGGGTGCGGCTAAAGGACGAGCGTGGCAACCCCATTCGAGGAGAGCAGAACAAACACGATGCCGATTTGGCGCTCGCTCGCGTGAAGGCCGATGGAAATTGGCGTCCTGCGGCCGATCCGACTGAGAAGCGTGAACTGCTGGTCGCTGAGGTCTGTGCTGAGTTCATTGCAGATATTGAACGGCGGGCGGCCAGTGGTACCGTGGTCGCCGGATATCGTGACGAGGTCGTCCGTTATCTGATCGTTTTCTGTGAATACTGTGGGGCACTTCCGGTATCACAAATTAAGAAGAATCATATTCAGCATTGGATTGAGAGTCACGAAACTTGGCGATCCCCGGCGACACGTCGTTACGCCATCGGCATCGTTCAAGCGGCCTTCAACTACGCGGAGGGATTGCACTCCGTGCGAAGCCCCCTCCAGGGCATTAAGAAACCGCCGCAACGACCACGTCTCTATTCGTTCAGCGAGCAAGAGGAGGCCGAAATCTACGAGGCGACCGATGAGGCGTACGGCAATTTCCTCTTCGCCGCGATTCACACGGGCCTGCGCCCGTTCTGTGAATTGGCGAAACTGACGGCCAGTGACGTCGAGGAGACGCCACGCGGCATGATTTGGCGAGTGTATGCGTCGAAAACCGATAAGGTTCGAAGGATTCCTGTCCGCTCCGAGGTGGCCGAGCTGACGCGTAAGCTGATTGACTCGCGGCCAGACGAAGACGCGGTCGTGTTCCGCAATTCGCAAGGGAACCCGTGGAAGAAGGTGACGGGCGTAGGCCGGTTTCTCAAAATTAAGCGTGACCTCAAGTGGGACAAGGATCCGGTCAAGATGGGCTATTCGACCTACGGTTGTCGTCATACGTTTGCCCACAGGATGCTCGCGGGCTACTGGAACAACGGTGTTGGTTGCTCGATCGAAGTCTTGGCGGAGTTGCTAGGCGACACGCCTGCGGTGGCCTTTGCTCATTACGGCCGCGAGTGGGGGCAGAGCTACCAAGATCCGTTGTGGGAGGCGGTTGGGGTACCCGCAACAAAGAAGAGCAAGAATCGCTCGAAGTCTAATCGTCGGGGCGTCCGAGTGGCACGGTGATGCCGGGGTAGCTCATCGGCTTCGTCGGTCGCCGTCGTCTTCGCTTCGGCCGTGGCCGCACCCGCATGGCCTCTTTGAGCCGCTCGATTTCGGACGCCTCGATCTGAATCCTGCCCTGACCGCGACGTCCGCCCTGGAAGTAATTGATCGTCACCGGCTGTCCGCGTATTTTGAACGTGCCCGCATCGGACTGGGCGAGCCAGTCGTACAGCGTAGAAACGCTGATTCCCAGCGATTCGGCCGCAAGTTCGGACGTGAGCAGTTCGGATGACATCGCATGTGCGAGCCGTGGACTCGCCGTGATGACCGGGGACGAAAATACACCACTGATTATGCGGGCCTGCAATCGCACGGCGCTCGCACCATGCGATTTCGAGAAGTTGCCCCATCGACATTGTCCTGGGATCGTTCCTTCAAGTGACGAACAGAGAATTCGGCTAGACATGCACCTTCTAGTGGGTTTATGTTTAAGGGAGGTGATCATGAATCGAGCCCATTGAACGGGCTCCGAATTTGAACCCAAGGAGGGACGAACCATGTCCACTGTAGCCAACATGCCCGGGCTACCACCGCAGGTAATTGCAGAACTGCAGGATTGTGTTCTGCGAATCCAACCGCTAATGGCCGCCGATCGATTTTGGCAGCGCTTCTTAACGCCCCGGAACCGCGAGCGGCTTGGCGGTGATTTCAAGGCGGCCTATTCACGCTTCGGCACGGCCGGTATGTGGGCCGAGCTTCGCGGCATCAGTCGTGAGCGAGCGGTTATCGAAGTCGCCAAGACTCTCGGATTCTTACGTGACGAGGATCGCGATTGGCTGCTCGGTGAAATTGGCGAATGCGTCGACGTCGACGAGGCGATTGCTGCCGCCATCTGTGCCCAACATCTTGTCGTCCTGGAGCACGAGCGCGAAGTGTATTGGAACGGCGAGAGGATCGAGATCGACTGGTGGAACCACGACAAGCCGTGGGGCTTTATCTCGGAGTGTGCTCGTCATGGGAAGGCCGGTCGACCGGTCGATCGCTTCACGTTTGGGGAGTCCGCGCACCGTGATGTCGTGACGAAACGGAAGTCTAGTCTCACAAAGATGGAGGCGTTTCCAGTTGACTTGGGTGATCGTATCGAACCTCATGGAGTTGGGACGCAAAAATTGAATCTTGAGCCACAGAAGATCCGCATTTTTCATCAGTCGGGCATCGACACGATTGAGGAGTGGCTTCCGTAGGCCAATCGTACTCAATGCGAATGTCGGTTCGGTCAATTGCAAAATCTGCATGCGCCGTACAGAATCGCTTCCGACAACTTGCTAAATAAACGGCGAAAACGTGTCATAATAAATAGGGAGTGCTTACTATTCCGCGAATCCATACGTCGGAACTCTCTCGACAGGATGACCCTGTCTGATCGCGCCGAGACTGTCCAATCGTCTCTTGTCGGCCGTCAAGCATCTTCTCTGATCGCATCGCTCTATCTAACTCGTGACATCTCGTAGCTACGGTGCTCGCACCACCACGCTGCGCCCGCATTTCGTTGTCACGAAGTCAATTTCTTGAAGAATCGCACCGTGCGACCGGCGTGCGATCGTCGATCTCTAAATTCTCGGGTGTTGGCTGTTCTTGTGGCATTCGCACCCGAGCGTTCGGGTTGCGCACCGCTGCATACCCGTATTTCTAAGGAGGGCTTCTACCATGAGAACCCATCACACTGGTTTTCGCACGGATGTGTATTTGTTCTACCGTTTCAATATCGAGCCAGCGCTGCGACCAATCCTGAGTCGCTGGCAAGCGATTCTTTCATCGGCAATGACCACGCTGGCGGTATTTACTCTGGTTGGAATCGGATGGGCTCATGGCCCGCACGGCGACAACGAGACGGAATCTTTGGTCAACCAATCGGGGGCTCGCAGTGCCGGTGTCGCGGTCATGATGGCTGGCGACCGTTCTTCTCGGAACTTGCCGCCAGAGCCATTACTTTGGTATGACCGCCGTGTTCTACGCAGTCGGCATTCAGTGGCGGCTCGCAAGAAGGTAAAGCGAACCCGCGCCGAGATCGCACGCGAGCGCGAGAAACTTCTCGAAGCGACGAATCGAGAAATCGATGCAATCGTGGCTGACTTTCACGCTCAATTACCACGTGAGGAGGCCGAGTCGATCGGAGCGATCTATTGTCGCTATTCGTCCAGATTTCAAAGTTCGATTGGCGATCAGGTCCGTACGCTTTTTGAAGAGGCTCACCGCCTCGAAATCTTCGTTCCTCGCGAATTTGTCTTTTTCGACATGGCCGTGCGAGGCTACCAGGACCGCCGACCGGGCCTTAGCACGCTTCGGGCGGCAATCAAGCGAAGGGCATTCGAGGTCTTTATGGTCTTCTCGACGAGTCGATTATTTCGACGCGCCTACAAGGCACTCGAATTTGTAGAAGAGGAACTTGTGGATCGCGGGATCCGCGGGATTTTCCTGAGTTCGGGTATCGATACAGCCAAGGGTGAAAACTGGCGGCTCGTGTTTCAGATTCTCTGCGCGATGGACGAGGCGATGGTAAGGTCGATCGGTTCACACGTTCAAATCTCACATGAAGGTCTGTTCATCCGCGGGATGGTCTGCACGTCCTTGATACTGGGATTCACAGGTGAAGACGTGCCCGGAGAGTTTACCAAGCGTAAGCGGCCCCGTCAGCGGATTATCATCGATCCGGAGACTGCACCCTGGATCGAAAAGATCTTTAACTGGTATGTCGTCGACGGCAAGAGCCTTGATGAGATCGCACGTGAGTTGAATGATGATGACAAGGCCTCGGCGCCGGCCAAGTCGTTGACCGGCCTGTGGACCCATGCACTGGTCCGTAAGCACTTAATGAATCCTTGTTACCGCGGCTACTGGTGCTACGGTGCCAAGGAGACGAAGTGGTCCGTTGGCAAGGATTACGCGCGACAGATACCCCGCATCAAGCCGCTGAAAACGGCACAGTTCGACAAGCTGCGGATCATCTCCGATGAGACTTGGTATCGGGCTCAGGGGCTCTTGGCTGCGGAGCGGGGCAATTCCGGTCGCAAGCCGAAGGATGGAAATCGCCAAAAGCGACCACGTCTCTTACGTGGCCTATTCGTTTGTCCGGAGCATGGACGCCAATTGACTGTCAGCGGTGCGTACGGGCAGGTCTTGCTGTGTCCGTTGTGTCGCGCCTTGAAGGCCGAAAAACGTCCTCTATTCACGCACCTCAATCGAGCGTTGGCACTAGAACTCACCTGCCAAACGCTTGCCGAGTTCGTTCGTGCCGACGAGGCGCTGGTCGCCGAGATCATCGCCGCATGTCAGCATGAGTTGGAGACGGCCCAGCGTCCAGATCCCGAAGTGGTAAAACGATTGAAATCGCAGGTGAAGAAGCTGTCGAGTACGATCGACTTTAATCGCCGCAACCCCGGAGACACCGAAGAGGAACAGCGCCAGACCGAACAGGTCCTCAAGGATCTCCGACGTCAGCGGACAAATGCCTTGGCAGACCTGGCAGTTCAGGAAGCTGTTGATGGCAAGGTGATCACCGTGCCTGAGCCGGAGGAAGTCGTCGCCTTGCTCGACGAGTTAGGTGAGATGCTCGTGGCCTCGACTTCGGCAGAGACGGAAGATCAGATACGCACCGCCCGGCGAATCATCGACGAGCTGACCGGTGGCAAGATCGATTTGTTTCAAATGGGCGAGCGAAAGAAGTGTCGTGGCTGGCTCCAGGGGCGTTTCCGTGTCGATGTTGTCTCCGTCGTCATTGGCAAGCTGACGGGCGCCCATATTGCCTCCAAAGACGGCGCTCGGTTGGAGATCATTATTGATTTCCGTGCGCCAAAGTTGATTGACGAGCAGGCTGACGAAGCCAAGAAGTTGTGGGACAAAGGTTTACTCAACAAACTGATTGCCCAGGAGATGGGTCTTCTTCCGTGTTACATCACGAAGCTCATTCATTTCTGGCACGATGAGAGGGGCCTTCCCCGTCCGGATAATCACCGGCGACGTGCGGAGCTTGAGCGTAAGCAAGTGAAGACGCCCAAGTACAAAGCGATCGCTGCCAAAGTCGTCGGACTTGTGGAGGAGGGTCTTTCGGACCTCGCTATTGGCCGCAAGATCGGTGTGAGTGGTTTCACCGTGGCCAAGGCCATCTCCTGGTCGTTTAAGTCACGAGATCTTCCGGTGCCAACGGCGGCAGACCGTCGCCGCACAATGCTTGCTAAGGCGAGGGCAATGCTGCACGACGGCATGCTGATCAAGGACATTGCCGCAGAGCTAGGTTATTCACCGCGTGCCCTCAAGTTGGCCCTAGTGAAGTATCTCGCCGACCTGGGCGAGACAATGCCAGACGGCCGCACACGACGCGGTAATGCCACCTCAGGCGAGCCCGCTAACGGTGATCCCAACCGCAACGATGCATTCCAATAGGACGAAGCGTAGCATCAACCGTTGTTCACTTCGTACTCTATGAAAGGAGGAATAAACCAACGACGAACACTTATTGAGTGTCGGCCATTTCGGCCGATGACGACGTTTTCCATGAAGTATGCCCGGTACAGGAGTTCGCTCCCGCACCGGGCTCTTTTTATGCGCAATTGAAAGGAGAAACGCATGACGAAAGAAAAATCGAGAATCGATGATTGCACGGACGTTGCCGATCCAGACGCAACAGATTCCATCGCCCATCGCCGACACCGCCTAGCCCAGCAGATTGGTCGCCTACTCGCCCGAACTTGGCTCGAACGGCGCCGCGAAGCGGACAAAGGTGATTCGTTGGCGGAAGAAACACCGCCGTCCGGTCGTTGACAGGCAGTTCCTGCTCGTTCTGAAAGAAGAAGTTTCGTACTCGCGTAATTGTGCCTCGCATTTGCGGGGCGGTTGTTATTCAACGACCGCTCCGAAGGGGGCAGTCTCATTCCACAAAGGAGATCGTTCCTAATGATCGCCATTGCAAAGCGGTCTTCACATACCAAGAGGTGTTCCGACTGGCACACTGCCTTTCTCGCCCTGCTGCCCGCGATCGCTCATTATGCAAGTCGAGCGTTTCGCAACCTCCCGGCGGAAGCCCGTAAGGATGCCATCCAAGAGACGATCGCAAGCTGCCAAGAAGCATGGACGCTTGAAGGGCGAGAAGATAGCCTTGTGATGCGCCCCGGAAATTCATGACATGGCGTTGATGCGTGTTTATAAAGCCGAAGAATACGACCCACGCGATTATGAGCACCAATGGCATTGATGTTGGCATGATTAGAGCCGACCGGATCGCCAAGTTCTTGTGCTTGCACAAACTGAGTCTTGACATATGCAAAGCTAGGTTTCCTTTTTTCACCTTAGAAAGAGACAAAGCACCGTTCATGTGTGCATTTCAATCTTCCACGCCGAGATTGCCGTCGTAATTTGCAAACACGGTCTTCACATGCGAGGTCAACACTGCGGCCAACGCCTGATCGTCGGACGATAGCTGTGTGTCTGGATCAAGCTCCCCGTTGCGAGCAGCCAATACGATAGCCGCCAGAACGTGTTGCACATCCACCGGCTGATTCGTCGGCTCTTCGAGCTTAATTGCCAGATCGAATAAAACATCTGCCAGAGACGGGTCAACCGTTGCCTGTCCAGAAACGGAAATGGAGATACCCGGCACGATTTGTTGTTCGACACTGTCGTTCACGGACATTTCTCCGTCAAGACTCGCCTGAGTCTTACAGCGTTTTCAACTGCGTTTCGATGTCGTCAAGCGGGTTCGATATCTGTTGCAGAAAGCCAATGATAATTGCGTGGGTAAACTGTGCGTCGATTCCTAGCCGCTATGTAAGAGGCTGTTGTGATGTGCTTCGTCATTCTACCGCCCTCGTACCGAGAGCGGTAGAATCGTAGCGGCCCCAAGTTACGGACAACGACATGCCGAGCAAAAACTCCTGCATCGTCTTCACGATATGCCCCCACTTAGCAAGAAAGCCGTATTGAAGAGTGAACCCAAACATTACCAAGGTATATAAACGCTCACAAGATGCACAATCCGTCGCAGGATGGCTCGGATAGCTAAAAAAACGGCATAAACACGTCATATTAAATTGAGCACGGCCATACCTATCACAAGGTGACCCGCTCGCCCCAATTTTTTGATTGGGGCTTCTTTTTTGCGCAGTCCGCTCGGCTGCCGCGTTTTCACCAGACCACTTCGATGGTCACAACCCCAGGAGATTCTCATGTCTGTTTTTCCGTACCGACTGATTAACCCTGAAGACATCGACCGCATCACCAATGCCATCACCGGCCACGAGGTCTTGGACCTCACAGCCATCAACCGAAGCCTCGCCACATTCGGCGAAAACATTTAAGGAGCAAAACTATGAATTTACTTCTTCACTGTGGTTCCCGTCGTGTCGAACGGGAGCAACTCGAATCCGCACCGACGCCCGCTCGCACACGATCCTGGGTGCCAATCCCGCACCATCATTTGCTTGCGCAAATCGAAGCCAAGCTCGCTGAGAACCAGCTTCGGGTCGTCAATCAGGCCCATGCTCTTTGGGGAAATGGTCGCCGATACTTTGGGCTACTCGAAGTGACAAACGGCAATGTGGACACCGACACCGCGATGGTCGTCGGCGTCCGCAACTCACACGACCGAAGTTTGCCTGCCGGTATTGCCTTGGGCTCCGGCGTTTTTGTTTGCGACAATTTGTGTTTTTTCGGTGACATAAAACTAGCCCGGCGTCACACAACATTCATCGAGCGGGATCTTCCCACGATGATTGGCGATGCGATCGTCCAGCTCAGTGGTCTCAGGCAGTCACAATCGCAACGGATTGCCCATTACAAG
>Ga0209403_10006964_pt1 | contig 11282 bp, 12 predicted proteins | sample ArcticOcean_MG_C_8_FD_187440 | JGI IMG/M metagenome (GOLD analysis project Ga0209403, IMG submission 187440) | Marine microbial communities from western Arctic Ocean - ArcticOcean_MG_CB11_86 (SPAdes) (version 2) | ecosystem: Environmental > Aquatic > Marine > Oceanic | place: Arctic Ocean... | reverse complement strand
TTGCCGTGGGGCCAGAAAACGTGCAGTTCTCGGCAGGATACGTTTTCCTCGCTCGTGAGTTATCGACTGATGAGCTCGGCCAGCGTGAGGAGCTAAAACTTTCTGGCCGCGTGGCGTTTAGCGAGGGGTGGACCGCAACGTTGCGATCGCGCCATGATTTATCCAAGAATGGGGGATTGTTGCTCGCAGGATTCGGATTGATTTACGAGTGCGATTGCGCTCAATTCAGTCTCGAATTAGTGCGCAGACGAACTGAGGACCGAGATATTTCGCGCTCGACCTCAATTACCGTACGGATCAAGCTGCGCCATCTTGGTTAGAACTTAGTGAAGGACACCATTATTTTTCATACAGGTACTCCCGATTTTGGCCGCTGGCTCCGCGTTATTTCTAGCGCACTTTTTTTATCGCTTTGCAGCGTGCCTGCAATGGCCCAAGAGGCCGTGGAAATCGTCGCGGTAGTCAATGACAAAATCATCACCAATCTTGACCTTAATCTGCGTCTGCAACTGACCCTGTCTTCAGCTGGCCTGGACGATACCTTGGAGGCCCGATCGAGGATTGGGAACCAAGTCCTGCGTTCCCTGGTGGATGAAGCCTTGCAGATCCAAGAAGCTATCCGCCTTGGGGTCGGGGTGACGAATTTCGAGATGGCGGAAGCAAAACGGGTTTTGGAAGACCGCAACGGAGTTCCAGCAGGGGGCTTAGCCCGATTCCTGGCGGAACGCGGTGTGGACGAAGCGGCAGTGCTGGCTCAAGTGGAAGCGGAAATCGCCTGGACCAAGGTCATCAACGCGTCGATTGCTGAGCAAGTTGACGTGGCGGACGAAGAAATTGACGAAGTCATGGCAAGGTTCGCCGCCAGTGAAGGTAAGTTCCGTGTTCTGCTGGCTGAATTGTTGTTAGAGATTACCCCGCAGAATGGGGTCGCCGAGGTGGTGGTCGAATTGGAGCAGCTTCGCGCTGACATTTTGGCGGGGGCGGATTTCAGTGCTGTGGCGCGGCAATTTTCCCAGGGTGCATCGGCATACCAGGGTGGCGACGTGGGTTGGGTTCTGTTGGACCAGTTAGAGCCTGATATGATGGCCGCTGTTGCCGCCATGGAAGTGGGCGCACTGTCATCGCCGATCCCAACGCCTGAGGGATATTATTTGGTGCTTTTGCGGGACCGGAGAATTGTGGGGGCAGTGGACCCCCGCGACATTCAGGTCCATTTGATGCAGGTCGCCTTGCCCTTGGAAGCCAATGCCCAGCCTCCAGACGTGGCGCGGGCTCTGGCCCGAGCCGAGAGCATCGGCGCTACCGTGGTCGGCTGCGCCCAGATGGGCGCCGTCATCGACGAAGTGGGAACACCCCAATCCGGTGACCTGGGCAGATTGCGGTTGGGCGACATGCCCGGCAGATTCAGCGATGCCATTGTTGCCTTAAGCGTCGGCCAACCCAGTGCCCCCGTACGCAGCGAAGAAGCTGTGCATGTGTTTATGGTGTGCGCGCGGGAAGACCCAGAACCAGATTTGCCGACCCGGGATGATGTGGTTAACTCCCTGTGGGATCAACGACTGGACCTGTTGGCCCGGCGGCACTTGCGGGATTTGCGCCGGGCGGCAGTCATCGAGTATCGATGACCAACCCTGACACTGCGCGTGGGCCCATCGCCATCACCATGGGCGAGCCCGCGGGCATCGGCGGTGAAATTCTACTGAAAGCATGGGCCCAGCGCGCGGCGTTCAACCTGCCAGCGTTTTTCGCGGTGGATGACCCCGAAAGGCTTGAGAAGCTGGCCGACACCTTGGGAATGAACATTCCGGTGACGGCCATTGATGCCCCCGACGATGCTGCCAGCCTATTTGGTCGCGCCCTTCCGGTCGTTTCCCATGCTTTGGGAAAGCCGGTGAAAATGGGAACCCCAGACCCGACAAACACGGACGCTGTGGTCGGGTCGATACGCAAAGCCGTAGCGTTTGCAAGCGAAGGTTCGGCGTCGGCCGTGGTCACCAACCCCATTCACAAAGCGGTCCTTTACCAGGGTGGGTTCACATCGCCGGGGCACACAGAATTTTTGGGCGAGTTGACCGGGGTATCCACGCCACCGGTGATGATGTTGGCCTGCCCCGGCCTGCGGGTGGTGCCCGTGTCGATCCACATCCCCCTTGCCGACGCGGTTGGCGGACTGGACATCCCAACAATCGTCGCCATTGGCAAGGCGTCCGCCAAAGGGTTGCGGGAGGATTTTGGCATTGAAGCCTCGCGGATCGCCGTGGCCGGATTAAACCCCCACGCCGGCGAAGGTGGTGCGTTGGGTGGGGAAGACGCCGCCATCGTGGGGCCTGCGGTGGACCAATTGCGTGCCGCTGGCGTCGACGCCACAGGTCCTCACTCACCGGACGCCATGTTCCACGATGAAGCCCGGGCGACCTACGACTTGGCCCTGTGCATGTACCATGACCAAGCCCTGATCCCGTTAAAGACCTTGAATTTTCGCCAGGCCATCAACGTTACCCTGGGGCTCCCCATCGTTCGCACCTCGCCCGGCCATGGTGTTGCGTTGGAGATGGCCGGGGCCGGCCAAGCTCATGCAGATAGCCTAGTTGCCGCAATCATCGCGGCTGATAAGATCGCCGAAGCACGCGGATCAGTGATCCAATCCCCAGGGAGCAAATTTGCCCATACCTAAGCTTCCTCCCGTGCGGGAGATTGTGACCCGTTATGGCCTTGATCCCCGGCGCTCCTTGGGCCAGCATTTCATTTTCGATGCCACCGTCACCGAACGCATCGCGGAAGCTGCCGGAAACCTAAAAGACGCCATAGTCTACGAAGTCGGCCCCGGCCCCGGCGGCCTGACACAGGCATTGCTGGAAACCGAATTGCACAAACTGGTGGCGGTGGAAAACGATTCCCGGTGCGCCGCCGCCCTGGAAGAATTAGGCCGCAGCTACTCCGGTCGATTGCAGGTGGTCTTGGCCAACGCCGTCGACGTGGATGAAACCCGGTACATGCCCCTGGGCAGCCATATCGTCGCCAACCTGCCCTACAACATCGCCACGCTGTTGCTTTTGAAATGGCTGCGCAGCGCCAACCGGTACGCATCCATGACTTTGATGTTTCAAAAAGAGGTGGCGGAACGGCTGGTGGCCGCCCCCAGCACCAAAGATTATGGCCGCCTGTCGGTGATGACCCAGTGGGCGTGCGAGACGAGAATATTGTTCGACATCCCGCCGGAAGTTTTCATCCCGCCGCCGAAAGTCACCTCCACCTTGGTATCCCTGGTACCCCGGGTCGAACCCTTGGCCCCGGCCCGCAGGGATCGGTTGGAAAAAGTCGTGGCGTCAGGGTTTGGCCAGCGCCGCAAGATGCTGCGTACCGCCCTGAAGACCTTGGGGGTGGATACCGGAGAATTGTTGAAGATGTCCGACATCGATCCGGAAAAGCGCGCCGAGGAATTGAACGTGGAACAGTTCTGTACGTTGGCCCGATCATTCCATTCTTTGTCAGGCGGGCGCGATCACACGGCGGCCGGGGCTGCAATGGGTGGGTAACCGCCCCGGTTATAATTGGCGGCTAGCGCCTAGGAGTCCGAGGCCTCGTTTTTGGGCGTCAGTGTTTCGATGAATTTGCTAAGGCCGGGGTGACGCTCCCGCCGCATCCGCTCGGCCCAGAGGATTGTATGGAGCTTTGCCAGACTTTCCTCCAAATCTTCGTTGACCAACACATAGTCGTATTCATCAAGATGGCTCATTTCTGAGACCGCGGCCGCCATGCGTTTGGCCACCACTTCATCGGAATCCTGAGCCCGGGTTTTCAGACGCCGCTCAAGTTCCGCCGCGGACGGCGGCAAAATGAAGACTCCAACAACATCCACTCCAGACGATTTTTTGAGCTGCCGGGCCCCCTGCCAGTCGATGTCAAACAGCACATCGCATCCGTCGGCCAGCGCTGTTTCCACCGGCGCCGCTGGCGTGCCATAAGAATTGCCGAACACCTCGGCCTGTTCCAGCAATTGGTCACCGATGACCATGGACTGAAACGTCAGCTCGTCGATGAATTTATAATCGCGCCCGTCAACCTCTGCCGACCGGCGCGGCCGGGTGGTGACAGACACGGAAAGCTCCAGGCGTTTTTCGGATTCCAGCAACCGTCGGGCCAAAGTGGTCTTTCCGGCGCCAGACGGCGACGACAACACCAGCATTAAACCTCGGCGAACAGACAGGGGCATCTCTATTCCAAATTCTGGACCTGCTCACGCAGGCGATCGATCACAGCTTTCAGCTCCAACCCCAACCGGGTTAATTCCGCATCGGCGGATTTTGCACAGAGCGTATTCGCCTCCCGGGAAAATTCCTGGGAAAGGAAATCCATCCGCCGCCCCACTGGACCGCCTTCCTTCAGCAAATTTCTGGCCCCTTCAACGTGGCCAGCCAGCCGATCAAGCTCCTCCGCCACGTCAGCTTTGACCGCCAGCAGCGCCGCTTCCTGGGCAAGGCGTTCCGGTTCGATCACTACATCGCCGTCAACCAGTCCGCTAATCCGTGCGATTAGCTTGTCGCGAATGGCGGCAGGCTGAGACGCCGCCGATTTTTCGGCAGCCTCGGTAAGCCGGGCGATCGTATCCAAATGTCCGACCAAGATTTCGCCGGTGCGTGCGCCCTCTTCGCCCCGGGCCGCCGCCAATCCAACCATCGCTCGATCCAGATCGGCCAGCAAGGCTTTGTCCAACGCTTCCCGGTCGTTTTCCGACGGCACTGGCTCAGAAATTTCGATGACCCCAGGCACCGCCAACAGGGCATCCACTGACGGCGGCGGCCCATCACCGGCCACCTCGCGCGCCGCTTCGAACAACTGCTCCAACAGATCACGGTTGACGTTGACTTGGCGATCCCCTGCGGTGCGGCTTACCCGCAAGGAAACCGAGACATTTCCCCGGCCCAGTACGGCGGCGGCGCGTTTGCGAACTTCCGGCTCCAAATGCTCAAATCCGTTGCCCAACCGACTGCGCACTTCCAGCCCCCGGCCGTTCACAGATTTGAGCTCCCAGGCCCAAGCAACGCCATTCCCTGTGCCTTCGGCCCGGCCATATCCGGTCATGCTGGCAAGATTGTTGGGTGCGGTCATTGTTGTCGGTACCGGGCAACGTTGCGATTGTGGTCATCCAGGGTGGCGGCAAACGCGTGGCCCCCCTCTCCGTCCGCGACAAAGTAAAGGAATTCGGTGGCTTCGGGGTGAAGCACCGCTGCGATGGCAGCGCGGCCCGGATTAGCGATGGGGCCCGGCGGCAGCCCGCGGATCAAATACGTATTGAACGGGTGATCCACTTCAAGATCGGCCCGGGTCAGGGGCCCTCTAAACTCTCCCATAAGCCCCAGGCCATAGGCCACAGTGGGATCCGATTGCAATCGCATTCCGCGCTCCAAGCGGTTCAGGAAAACACCGGCAATCAGCACCCGTTCCGACGCTAGACCAGTTTCCTTTTCCACGATCGATGCCAAGATTAGCGCCTCAGCGGCGGACGTTAATGGGTGGCCCGGATCGCGCGCAGCCCACAGCTCGGCCGAGGCCTCAATCATCGCCGCAGTCATGCGGGCGACTACGTCCGCCCGGGTATCGCCGCGCTCGTAAAGGTAGGTTTCCGGCAATATGGTACCTTCGGCAATGACCGCCGGCAGATCTCCGGTCAGGCCCTCGGCATCCGCCAGCAGAGCCCGGACCGCCGGCACATCAAGGCCTTCAGAGATTGTCAGTTTGCGTTTTAGGGTATCGCCCTGGGCCAACATTTTGGCCACATCGGCGCCGGTAACACGTGCGGGGAACAGGTATTCCCCGGCTTTGAGCGCTCCAGGCTCCCCTGCCGTGCGCACCCAAAACCCGAAACCCAAAGCGCTGGCAATGATGCCATGTTGTTCCAACAGATCGCCGATGGGGTTCAGCCCCATGCCCCGTTCCAATACGACAGTGACTTCATTTTCCAGAGGGCCGGGCCGGTGGATGGTCACCACCGCATAAACCAACAAGGTCAAGCCCGTCATGAACGTGAGGCTGACCGCCAGGCTGAAAATCCTGACCGCCGGGCGGAACATTTAATCGACCGCGGAAAGCACCAAAGCGGCGTTGGTTCCGCCAAAGCCGAAGGAATTTGACAAAATCGCGCGCACTTCGCGTTCTTTTGGCTGGTTGGCAACCAGGTCCAAATCGCAGCTGGGTGAGGGATTGTCCAAGTTGATGGTGGGTGGCACCACCCCGTTGTTCAGGGCCAAAACCGAATAAATCGCCTCGACACTGCCCGCCGCCCCCAGCAAATGGCCAATGGCGGATTTGGTGGAGGACATGGACAATTTGTAGGCGTGGTCACCGAACAAGCGCTTAACCGCCCCCAATTCGATTTCGTCCCCCAACGGCGTCGAGGTGCCGTGGGCGTTGATGTAATCGATGTCCGTGGTATTCAGACCCGCAGCTTCAAGGGCCGCTTCCATGGCGCGATAGCCGCCGTTTCCATCTTCCGACGGGGCGGTGATGTGATAGGCGTCCCCCGACATGCCATAGCCTTTTATTTCGGCATAGAGGGTCGCACCCCGGGCCTTGGCGTGCTCCAATTCTTCGACCACCACAATCCCTGCTCCTTCGCCCATCACGAAGCCATCGCGGTCTTTGTCCCAGGGCCGCGACGCCCGTTGGGGATCATCGTTAAAGCCCGTGGACAAGGCCCGGGAAGCCGAGAACCCAGCAATCCCCAGGCGGCAAATAGCGGCCTCCGCCCCACCGGCGATCATGACATCGGCGGCCCCTCGGGCAATCAGCTGGCTGGCGTCGCCGATGGCGTGGGCGCCGGTTGAGCAGGCGGTGACCACCGAATGATTGGGACCTTTGAAGCCGTTGCGAATGGCCACGTGGCCAGACGCCAAATTGATCAGGGATGCGGGAATAAAGAACGGGCTAAGTTTCCGCGCACCGCGTTCTTTGACAGTGATTGCCCCAGCTTCAATGGTCTGCAAACCGCCAATACCAGAGCCGATAATAACCCCGGTACGAAGCTGATCTTCTTCCCCATCTGGGCGCCACCCCGCGTCATCCAGGGCTTGTTCGGCCGCCGAAATCGCAAAGATAATGAATTCGTCCATTTTCCGCTGGTCGGGTTTCGACACCCACCGCTCGGCATCGAAAGCATCGGCATGGTCATCCTTGCCGGCCTTTGGCACCAGGCAGCCTATCTTGCAGCGCAAGCCTTCGGTGGAAAACCGGTCGATGATTTGTGCCGCCGATCGGCCTGCTAGCAATGCCTGCCAATTAGGGTCCACTCCGACCCCCAGAGGCGTCACTAACCCCATCCCGGTGATGACGGAACGGCGCATCTTCAGACTGATTTCAATGAAGCGGTGGCGGGCGCGTTAGTCACGCTGCTGCCCTGTCCTTGCATCGGGCGAACGCCCACGGGGACATTCAGCAATGTCACAATTTGCAAGGTTATGCAGGGGTCGAATTCTTTTCCAGAAAATCAACGGCGTCCTTGATGGTAAGAATTTTTTCGGCGGCATCGTCGGGAATTTCGACGCTGAATTGCTCTTCGAACGCCATCACCAACTCCACCGTATCAAGGCTATCTGCGCCTAGATCGTCGATGAAGCTGGCATTTTCCTGAACTTTTTCTTTGTCCACTCCCAGGTGCTCAACGACAATTTCCTTCACGCGTTCGGCGATATCAATCATGCAGTTCCAGCTCTCGGATTTTTAAGCTCAAAATTACCCCGCTTCAGCGCATTTCCAGCCAAATCATCCGGTGGAAATTCGCAGCGGTAAAAGGTGGGTAACACACTTTGGCACTGAACAGCAACGCGGCAATAGCGCAACTAAAAAATAGCGGAAATTGGTGCCGATTCCTGCTTAAACCATCACCAAGCCGCCATTCACGTGCAAGGTCTGGCCGGTGATGTAAGCCGCTTCGTCACTAGCCAAGAAAACTGCGGACCCCGCAACATCGTCTGGCATCCCAAATTTTGCCGCTGGGATCCCTGCCATCAGGGCGTCTCGCTGGCTTTGCGCCAAGGATTCGGTCATCGGGGTTTTGATGAAACCCGGCGCGATACAGTTGACTGTGACCCCCCGGGAGGCCAATTCCCGGGCCAGGGATTTCGTCATGCCAACCAATCCAGCCTTGGCGGCGGCGTAATTCGCCTGGCCCGCATTGCCCATGGCACCAACGACCGAGGTGATGTTGATGATGCGCCCCCAGCGCCGCTTTGCCATGCCCCGCAGCGCCGGCTTTGATACCAAAAACGCCGCGGTCAAGTTCAGGTCCAAGACCGCCCGCCAGTCTTCCTCCGACATCCGCATCATCAGCCCATCTCGGGTGATGCCGGCGTTGTTGACGATGATATCCAGGGATCCCATGGCCTCTTCCGCGCGGGCCGCCAGGCCCTCGGCCTGGGCCTCGTCGGACAAATCACAGGCCAGGGTGTGGCTGCGCTTTCCCAGGGCCGAGGCCAAATCGTCCAACGCGGCTTGGCGGGTGCCGGACAGGGCGACGGTGGCCCCCCTGCCGTGCAAAGCCGCGGCTATGGCGCCGCCGATGCCGCCGGAGGCACCGGTGACCAAGGCTGTTTTTCCAGTCAGATCGAACATGGTGTCAGACCTACAACGATTTCAGAAAGGGTTCCACATCTTCAGGCGTCTCCACCGAGGCTGTAACCAGATCCCGGTTGATCCGGCGGTTGATGCCAGTCAGGACCTTACCCGCGCCAAACTCGGCGATGGTATCCACCCCCGCCGCGGCCATGACCTCAACAGAGTCCCGCCAGCGCACGCGGCTGGTGATCTGCTGTTCCAGCAAATCGCGGATTTCCTCCGGGTCGGACACCGGGGCCGCTGTAACGTTGGCCATAACCGGGGGTTGGGGTGCACGCAAATCAGCAGACGCCAAGACATCGTGCATGATCTCAGCCGCCGGGGCCATCAACGGCGAATGAAAAGCGGCGCTGACACCCAAGCGAACCGCGCGCTTGGCCCCCGCCTCTTTGGCCAATTTTTCGGCCAATTCTAGGGCAGCGGGGTGGCCGCTGATGACGACTTGGCCGGGGCCATTGTCATTGGCAATCACGCAAATCTTACGAGATCTTTTTACAGTAGTTTCAACCACTTCCTCGGCTATATTAATGTTAAGGCCCAGCAACGCCGACATGGCGCCAGCGGCTCCGGTATTCTGTTTGGCCTGGTCGCCGGCGCGCTTCATGGCAGCGCCCCGGGCATCCAATAGGCGCGCAGCATCGGCCAAGCTCAGGGCTCCGGCGGCGGCCAAGGCGGCGTATTCCCCCAGGCTGTGCCCGGCCACGAATGCGGCTTTGGACCCCACATCCAGCCCACCCTGGTTGGTCAGGACCCTCACCACCGCCATGCTCATGGCCAACAACCCGGGTTGGGCATTTTCGGTGGCGGTCAGATCATCATCGGGGCCTTCAAACACAATGCGGCTGAGCGGGCGGCCCAGGGCGTCATCGACTTCTTCGAACACCTCCCGGGCTTCTGCAAACGCCTCCGCCAGTGGCTTGCCCATTCCCACGTGCTGGGACCCTTGCCCCGGAAATACCAACGCTAGCGTCATGTTTGTGTGCTCCAGATCCGATCACAGGGCGTGACTCCTGGACCAAGTTCTACAGGGCAGCAGATGGGGGCTGTCAAGAACACCGGTTGGACTTGCGCAAAGCCGCCCATCGGCTATATTCCGCCCAACTTCTTGCCGGGCGCAGTCCGGCTATGGATCCGGCAGGCGTTTGGATCCCGATACAGCCAGAAGGAGAGACGATTGCCCTACTACGAGAGCGTATTTCTCGTGCGCGCTGATGTGTCCTCGCAACAAGTGGAAGCATTGGCTAAATCCTTTACCGATATCATTGTCGATAACGGTGGCTCGGTGACCAAAACCGAGCATTGGGGTCTGCGCACGCTTGCCTATCGGATCAAGAAGAACCGCAAGGCCCATTACGTCATGTTCAACATCGATGCCCCCCCCCCAGCCATTCTGGAAATGGAACGGAACATGCGGTTGAACGAAGACGTTCTGCGGACGCTGACTTTGCGGGTGGACGAGCTGGAAGAAGAGCCTTCGGCAATTCTGGCGGCCAAGGGCCGCGATGACCGAGGGCGTCGGGACCGGGGACCGCGCAGCGATGGTCCTAGTACAGAAAAGCCTGCCCCAGCGGCCGCGGGCGCAGCAGTGGCCGCGCCAAAGAATGCCGAGCCAAAGGCGGCTGCGCCGGAAAAAGCCAGTGCGGCCCCGGAACAAGTGGATGCCAGTGACGAAGCCACCTCTGATAAAGGAGAAGATAAGTGAGCCCCAGAGAGCAAGGTAACGCCGATAGCCGCGGCGGTGCAGGCGCTGGTGCCAGAGCCGGAGCCGGAGACGGTGGCCCACGCAAGACCTTTAGCCGCCGCGGCAAAACCGATCCGTTCAACAGCCCCGACGCGCCAAAGATCGACTACAAGGACGTCAAGCTGCTGTCCCGATACATTTCTGAACGTGGGAAGATTGTGCCAAGCCGCATCACAGCGGTTTCGGCGGGGCCCCAGCGCGAGTTGGCCCGGGCGATCAAGCGGGCCAGGTTTTTGGCCCTGCTCCCCTATGTGAATAATTAGGACGCGCGTGATGGAAATCATCCTGCTACAGCGTGTAGAGAATCTTGGTGACATGGGCGAAGTCGTCCGCGTTAAAGACGGCTACGCGCGTAATTTTTTATTGCCTCAGCACATCGCCCTGCGGGCGACTTCTGAAAACCGCGAACAATTCGAAAGCCAGCGCAAGGATCTGGAAAAGACCAACGCCAACAATCGGACAGCAGCCGAAAAAGTGTCGTCTGAATTGGACGGGACGACCTGCGTGTTGATCCGCCAGGCCAGCGAAGCTGGCCAGCTTTTCGGCTCTGTCACCGCAGCGGACGTGGCCGAGGCCGCGAGCTCTACCGCCACAACGGTGGCGCGCCGCCAGGTCCAATTGGACAAGCCCATCAAGACTTTGGGGATGCACGTTGTGCGGATTTTCCTGCACCCAGAAGTTCCGACAACGGTCACAATCGTGGTGGCCCGCTCTGAAGAAGAGGCGGAAATTCAGGTCAAAGCTGGAACCGTGGAAGCAAACAGCGAGGGCCATAACTCTGAAGCAGCCGCTGATGCCCAAGATGCATCGGAAGAGTTCTTCGAAGAAGGCGCCGGGCCCGCATCGATAGACAGCGACCAAGATGCAGAGCCGGATGCAGAGCCGGATGCAGAGCCGGATGCAGAGCCGGATGCAGAGCCAGAGGCCGAAA
>Ga0209403_10006960_pt1 | contig 11285 bp, 9 predicted proteins | sample ArcticOcean_MG_C_8_FD_187440 | JGI IMG/M metagenome (GOLD analysis project Ga0209403, IMG submission 187440) | Marine microbial communities from western Arctic Ocean - ArcticOcean_MG_CB11_86 (SPAdes) (version 2) | ecosystem: Environmental > Aquatic > Marine > Oceanic | place: Arctic Ocean... | reverse complement strand
CATAATGGAATTAATAATGTCGAGAAAATAATAGTTTTAACTAGAGATTTTGAAATTGAAAATCTGATGCTTGATATAGGCTATAACTATATATCATCACCAAAGGAAAATAACCTTTTGATGTACCCAAACCCCATTACTAAGGGTATTTTTTCATATGTATATTTTGGAGATGAGGCAAATGGGGGGTTGATATTAGAATTATTTGATTTAAATGGACGTAACGTTTTAATCGCAGAATCTATTGCTGATAATCATGGAAATCATAGTGGAAAGATGGATATAAACCTATCATCTGGAATTTATATTTTGAAGGGTCGTTTAGATTCAGGTATCACTGAATCGAGATTTATATCAGTAATCAAATAAACATCCTTGTAATCGATTTTAATAACCACTTAAGTTTGCTTACGTTTTTAGGGCATATTCCCCTCATTAGCCCTCTTAGTTCAACGGATAGAACAAAGGTTTCCTAAACCTTAGATACAGGTTCGATTCCTGTAGAGGGCACACAGTTATTGGAGAAAGTATGAAAAAAGAAGAGTTAAGATATGATCCGGTTCATGATAAAATAGCCGCGATTATAGACTATATTGATAATAATAAAAATATAGCCATTCAAATTGTGGCAGTAGTTGCCTTAACTGTAGGTGGATGGGGCTATTACTCTGGATTGCAAAAAGACAAGGTGAATATCTCTAAGGCGCTTGTGGGTGTAGCTCAAAACGCTTATAATGCTGGCCAGACTGATATTGCGATTTCTGAGTTAAAGAACATAGTTGAGGAATATTCTGGAAGTGATGCGGCAAATCAGGCATTGGCCTATTTAATGAAAGATTCATATCTATCCAATGATGATGAAGGTATAATTTCTTTAGCAGAAGCTTTTGGAACGAGTACCTCAGATGGCGTACTCAATGCAGGGATATATGAAACCCTGGGTAACGTATCAATGAATATGGATGATAATGATGCTGCAGTCAATAATTTTAAAAAGGCTGATAAATTATCATCGATAGTTGGACTGAATCTTCGATATAAAATTGACCTATCGATTGCATTAATTGCAAGCGGAAATTTTAACGATGCAGTTTCTGTTTTAAATGAAATTCTCAGCATTGAAGAAATTAACTATTCAGACAAAAATAAAGCAGAAGAATTGTTAGCATTATCAAATTTTAGCAAGGATAATTAAACTTGCTAGAATAAGGATTTTACGCTTAATTTACGGCGTCGGAAAGTGGGTGAAAACCCACTTTCTTTATTTATTAGATAATTTAAATGGAAAAAGGATGATTAGTCTTGATCAATAAAGAAATAATTGAGGCATTTTCAGTTGTCGCTAAAGAAAAAAATATCGACCGTACTAACTTAAGTACAATTATTGAAGATTTATTTATGACCATGATTTACAAGAAGTATGGTGAAGATCGAGAAAACTTCAGTGTTATTGTAAATATGGAAAAGGGTGAAATTGAAATTTATCAAGAAAAAGTTGTAGTGAAAGATGTTGTTGACCCTGTGTGTGAAATCAGTTTAGAGGACGCGCTTAAAGTTGAACCTGACCTTGAAATTGATGATCCATTTATCGATATTTTGAGCCCTGAAGATTTTGGCAGAAGATTAATTAATACGGCCAAACAGCATCTATCACAACGCATAAGAGATATTGAACGTGAATCAATTTTTGATGAATTTAATAAGAAGGTTGGTGAAATTGTAGTTGGCAGTGTCCATCAAATACAGCGTGATAGGATTTTTGTAAATCTTGACCAAGCAGAATTATTACTTCCCAAAAGCGAGCAGTTGCCAAACGATAGATATCGTCGTGGTGAGTCTGTCCGCGGTGTCATTAAATCAGTAGAATTTACATCTAAAGGTCCTGAAATAATGCTTTCAAGGTCAGATAATATGTTCCTAGAGCGTCTTTTTGAAATGGAAATCCCGGAAATTGAAGATGGTATTATTGAAATTAAGGCAGTTTCACGATCAGCGGGTGATCGAAGTAAAGTTGTAGTTTATTCTTCGGACCAAAGAATTGATGCTGTTGGTGCATGTGTTGGAATGCGAGGAAGCCGTATTCAGTCGGTGGTACGAGAATTAAATGGTGAGAAAATTGATATTATTAATTGGAGTAATCAACCGGAGATTTTGATTTCTCGAGCATTGGCACCAGCTAAGCCTATAAATTTATATATCGACGAAGAGCGCCCATATGTGGTTGCCGTTTTTGAAGATGAGGAATTGCCTATTGCAATTGGTAGAAATGGTCAAAATATTAAACTTGCCTCAGATGTTACGGGCTATACAATTGATGCGGTTAAGAAAACTGATTATGAAGGTATCACAACTGAAGTTGTTTATCTTGATGAGCTATCAGGTATTACAGCAACTCAATTAGAAGTTCTCTCAAAAAATGAAATCCATACTGGCGATGACTTTTTGGATGCAGAAAAAAGTATGTTACTTGAATTAAAGGGTTTTGGTGAGAAAACTATAGAGAAAATTAGTGCAATTATTGAAGAAAAGATTTCCTCCTTGGAAGTTGAAGTTGCTGATACTAATTTAGAAGAAGTAAAAGAATAAAAGGCAATATGACTGAGACGACAAAAAAAAGAAGAATATTCCATATTGCGAAAGAGTTGAATATCTCCCATCTGGAGATTATGTCATTTCTTAAAGAAGAAGGCGTTGCGGTATCAAGCCATATGGCTCCTGTGGATGCAGAGGTATATGACAAAATATTAGGTGAATTCGCTAAAGAAAGACAGCAAATTGAAAGACTGAGGAAAGAGCAAGCTAGGCAGGCAGTTGTTTCTAATATTAAGAAACAGCAAAAAGCTGACAGTGAGCATGAATCAGATCCTCAAGTTAAGATGACAACACATTCAGACCCAATGAACTCTTTAAGTGAGCGAATCTCCAATGAAAAGAGAACGCTTTCTGAGGCTAAAAAACGAGTTAATGAAGACGCGCAGAGAAAAGCACAAGAATTTTTAGACACCAAAAAATTGGCTCAGATTAAAGCGGATGAGAGTATAGGTGATAAAAATGAAGAACAGTCCAGGCGAAGACTGGAAAACCCCCAAGTAAATATTGGTTTAAAGGTTGTTAGACGTGCAACGGATGCTGAAAAAGATACTCTCTTAAAGCAAAAGGAAGATGAGAAGCGTCGCAAGGAAGACAAGAAGCGGAAGAAGGATGCACCAAATGTCAAAATTGAGAATAAACCTACTGAAAACGCTGAAGTAGTTCCAAAGCCGAGAAAACTTAAGAAAATAGATTTATCTGCCATTGCAGATAGAATAAATCAATCTAAGCGCGGACCTAAAGGTCGGGATGTTCCTGCCGGAAAAGCGGGCTCTAAGCAACCCCTTCCTCAATTTGGAAGAAAACTAGCTAAAAAGAAACCAAAGAAAAAAGAAAAAATAGAAACCGAAGAGGTTGTGAGTAGCATCAATATTATAAAATTACCCGAATTTACCACTGTTGACGAACTTGCTCAGTCAATGAATATCAAAGTTCAAGAAGCTATAATGGCGTGCATGGGGCTTGGCATGATGGTGTCAATCAATCAAAGACTTGATATGGAGTCAATGATTATGGTTGCGGATGAATTTGATTTTGAAATTGAGACCTTAGAAGAATATGCAGAAGAATCTACAGAAATAAAAGATACTCAAGAAGATATCGATAATGCTCAGCCACGACCACCCGTTGTGACCGTTATGGGGCACGTAGATCACGGTAAAACTTCATTGTTAGATTATATTAGAAATGAGAATGTAGTTGCAGGTGAGTCTGGTGGAATTACACAGCATATTGGTGCCTATGAAGTAACTTTAAAAGATGACACAAAAATGACATTCTTGGATACTCCAGGACATGCTGCATTTACAGCCATGAGATCACGTGGTGCACAAGTTACCGATATAGTTGTGGTGGTTGTTGCTGCAGATGATAGTGTTATGCCGCAAACTATTGAGGCTATTGATCACGCAAAAGCTGCTTCAGTACCAATTATTATTGCTATCAATAAAGTTGATCTTCCTGCTGCTAATGTTGATAATATCAAGAAAAAGTTATCTGAGCAAAATATTTTAGTTGAAGATTGGGGCGGAAAATATCAGTGCCAAGAGATATCAGCTAAATCTGGAATAGGCATAGATGAGTTATTGGAAAAAATCCAATTAGAGGCTGAAATTCTTGATCTTAAGGCGAATAGGGATACCTTTGCGCGAGGTGTTGTTGTTGAATCACGATTAGATAAAGGTTTAGGTGCAATTGCAACAGTATTGATTCAAAAAGGTACAATGAAGCGTGGAGATATATTGGTCTGCGGTACTCAATCTACTCGTGTACGTGCCATGCTTAATGAGAGAGGTCAACGTATAAATGAAGCGTTACCCTCAGATCCTGTTCAAATTTTAGGATTTTCTGAAGTTCCCAAAGCAGGTGATATGCTTACTGTATTTGAAGATGAAAAAGAAGCGAAGCGTATAGCTCAAGAGCGTTCACAAATAAAACGAGAAGCTGAGCAACGGCGATTTAGAAAGCTAACTCTCGATCAAATTGGTAAACAGATTTCTGCTGGAGCAGTGCAGGAACTTGATATAATTATTAAAGGTGACGTTGATGGTTCAATTGAGGCATTAAGTGATTCACTTATGGGTCTTTCTGGAGATGAAGTTTCAGTTAAAATTATCCATAGATCTGTGGGTATGATTACAGAAAATGACGTGAATTTAGCGGGTACATCGGGTGCTATCATTATTGCTTTTAATGTAAATACATCTGTTGAAGCAAAAGCGAGGGCAAAGGCCCTTGGTGTAGATATCCGTCAGTATTCTATTATCTATGAAGCTATCAATGAAGTTAAGCTTGCGCTAGAGGGACTTCTTGAACCTGAAGAAGTTGAAGAAGCCTTAGGTTATGCTGAAGTTAGAGATATGTTTAAAATCCCTAAATTGGGATTAATAGCAGGTTGCTCTATCCAAAAGGGGAAAGTTATTCGAAATGCATTATTGCGCGTGAAGCGTGGAGATGAAATTTTACACGAAGGTAAATTGACTTCCCTTAAGCGGTTTAAAGATGATGTAAATGAAGTATTAGAAGGTTTTGAATGCGGTATTGGAGTTCACGGTTTTACAACATTTGAGGCTGGCGATATTATCGAGGTGTACGAAGTTAAAGAAATTAAGCGGTCACTTGCATAGTCTATGTTTAGTAAAAAGCCATATAAACGCTCTGAGAGAATGTCAGATGAAATTCGTAGTATTTTGGGGAATATATTTATAGCCAATATTCAAATACAGGATGCGGGTCTATTAACCGTTTCTAAAGTTGAGGTTACTTCAGATTTGCGCTTAGCAAAAGTTTTTATTAGTTTGTTGAATTCAAAAAAACCATCAAATGAAGTGATTGATTATTTAAAGCATAGAAGGAAAGTGATTCGTTATCATTTGGGGAATAAATTAAATGCAAAATTTGTCCCAGATTTACGATTCTACTATGATGATTCGTTAAAAAAAGCTGAGAAAATTGGCACACTATTAAACAAAATTCGAAAGAATGAAAATTTAGATAATTTGTAATGGATGCCATTGTAAATGTGTGGAAGCCCATTGGTTGGACTTCATTTGATGTGGTGAAAAAAATTAGAGGTTCCGTAAAGCCATCTAAGGTGGGGCATGCCGGAACATTAGATCCATTCGCTGAAGGTGTTTTGGTAATTTGTATTGGGAGGATGACTAAAAAAGTTGAATCCCTCATGGATCATGAAAAAGAATATGTTGCCACTATACAATTAGGCGCTGAAACGGACACCCTTGATACTGAGGGGAAAGTAATAAAAGAGGCGAAAATTACACCTCTATCAAATAAAAAGATTGAGAGTCTCTTAAGTACCTTCTTAGGTGAAAGTGATCAAATCCCACCGATGTACTCAGCATTGAAAGTAAATGGAAAACGATTATATGAATTGGCTAGAGAAGGAAAAGTAATTGAGCGTAAACCTCGTAAAATTACAATTACTGAAATTGAGCTTTTAGATAACAATAAAGATTCTTTGAAAATTCGCGTCAAATGTGGTCGCGGAACATATATTCGAGTATTGGCAAGTGATATTGCAAATGCTATGAATACAGTTGGTTTTTTGAAATCGTTGGTTCGTACACAGGTTGGTGATTTTAAGCAGGAGGATTCAATCCCTGTTGAAAATGTGGCTGAATGGTTGTCTGCAACCGCTTAAGTGAAATCCCTGAAATAAGTCAATCAGCATTAACGATTGGTAGTTTTGACGGAATTCATTGTGGGCATTTAGAAATATTGAATAGGGTAGCGTTATTATCTTCTAATAATAAATCTACATCTGTGGTTATCACTTTTGACCCACATCCTAAGACTATATTGAGGCCCGATTTATTAGAAGAGAGGTATCTTATCACAACTTTAGAAAAGAAGATTGAGATTTTTGAAATACATGGAGTCGACTGCTTATTAATTTTGCCATTTGATAAAAATTTAGCAAATATCGAAGCGGATATTTTTTTGAAGGATATTATTGTTGAATACTTCAAACCACATGATATAGTGGTTGGCTATGATCACCATTTTGGTCATAATCGAGCAGGGGATATTAATTTATTAAATTCCTATTTAGAGGCATATTCTTACGCTGTACATCAAGTTGATCAAATAGGTATTAATGGAGTACCCGTTTCTAGCTCAGGAATTAGAACCGCATTGGCCTCTGGAAATATTATTCAAGCAAATAAATTTCTTGGCTGGAATTATGAATTAAAGGGCACGGTAGTAAAAGGTGACGGTATAGGCAAGACGATTGGTTTCCCTACTGCTAATGTACAACCCATAGAAGCACATCAAATTATTCCTTCTAAAGGTGTTTATGATGTGGATGTGCGTGTTGAAGGTGAATTCTTTAAAGGGATGTGTAATATTGGAAATCGCCCGACGGTAAATGGTACGGATTGTAGAATCGAGGTGAATATTTTTTCAGATAATTTTTTAGACCTTTATTCAAAAGAAATTACATTAATATTCAAAGAATATTTAAGAAATGAGAAGAACTTTTCTTCCATTGATGAATTAAAAACGCAGCTTAAGATAGATAAAAAACGCTGCTTAGAAATTAATTAGAATGATAAAAGGAGTAAAAACATGTCAATAACAAAAGAACGTGTTGAAGAGTTAGTAAAGGAATTTGGTGGTGATGGTAAAAATACAGGAACATCAGAAGTTCAAATCGCAATAGCAACGGATAAAATTCGGAATATCACCGAACATCTAAAGGTTAATAAAAAAGACCATAGTGGACGCAGAGGTCTAATAGTTCTGGTTTCTCAAAGAAGAAAATTATTGAATTATATTAAAAAATCTAGTGTTACACGTTATAAAGCAATTATTGAAAAATTAAATATAAGAAAATAAAGAACATAAAAGAAAAGAGAAGATAAAATGATAAGAAAAACAATGGAGCTATCTGGCCGCACACTCACACTTGAGACTGGCAGAATGGCAAAACAAGCAAGTGGTTCAATTTTACTCACATATGGTGAAACTGTATTATTGGCAACTGCTACAGCAAATAAAGAAGCTGGTGAGGATCGTGGATTTATGCCTTTATCAGTTGAATATCGTGAAAAATTTTATGCTGCGGGGCGAATTCCTGGCGGCTTTTTTAAACGTGAAGCAAGACCTTCAGAAAAAGAAATTATTGCATGCCGTTTAACGGATAGACCTTTACGGCCATTATTTCCAAAGGGCTTTCATGCTGAAACACAAATTGCTATAAATGTGCTTTCATATGATGAAGAAAATCCGGGTGATACCTTAGGTACAATTGCAGCATCTGCTGCATTGGCAATTTCTGATATCCCATGGGGTGGTCCTGTAGCGACAGTGCGAGTAGGTAGAATTGATGGGAAGTTTATAATTAATCCAGAGATTTCTAAGGCAGACGAAAGTGATATGGAGATTATTGTTTCCGGGACATCTGATTCTGTTGTTATGGTTGAGGGTGAAGCTGATTTTATATCTGAAGAAGACTTTTTGTCTGCTATACAATATGGTTTTGAAGCCATTAAGGATATTATAAAGCTTCAAGAAGAGCTTGTTTCTGAATGCGGTATAGCAAAGCGAGTTGTAGTTGAGCCTGAAGTGAATGTTACTTTAAATGAAGCTATAGATAAATTTATTGATGGTAAAATTCCACCATTAAATGATCCTAAGGTAAAATTTGATCGCTATGAAGATATTCGTTCATTTAAGAGTGGGATTATTGAAGAAATGGGTGATAATTATGCTGATAATGAAAAAGCAATATCATCGTATATCGATGCTCAAATTACAGCTGATTTACGTAAGCGTACACTTGCTGGCACACGAGCAGACGGCAGAAATCTTACTACCGTAAGAGATATTGCAATTGATACTGCACTACTCCCAAGGGTACACGGTTCATCTCTATTCACTAGAGGTGAAACTCAGGCACTTGCAACTATTACTTTGGGCGGTAAACGTGATGAGCAAATGCTTGATAATATTGAAGGTTTAACCTTCAAACGAAATATGTTACATTATAACTTCCCTTCATTCTGTGTTGGTGAAGCAAGAATGCGTTTCAGTCTTTCTCGAAGAGAAGTAGGGCATGGAAATTTAGCTGAACGTGCAATTCGAGGTGTTTTACCAACTTTCGATGATTTCCCTTATACTATCAGAATTGTATCTGAAGTGTTAGAATCAAATGGATCTTCTTCTATGGCAACTGTTTGTGGCGGTATTATTGCATTGATGGACGCTGGTGTTCCAATTAAAGATCCAGTTGCAGGTGTAGCTATGGGATTAGTGATGGAAGACGAAGATAACTATGCTATCTTAACTGATATTCTGGGTACAGAAGATCATCTTGGTGATATGGATTTTAAGGTTGCGGGAACTAGAGATGGTATTACTGCAATCCAAATGGACCTTAAGATAGATGGCCTTCCTATTGAATTGATGAAAAAGGCACTTAATCAAGCTAAGGATGCTCGCTTACACCTTCTTGATGAAATGGAGAAAGCTATGCCTTCAGTGCGGCCAGAACTTTCTGTACATGCACCTAAGATTGGAAAAGCATCTCTACCTGTAGATAGAATCGGTGATTTCATTGGGCCAGGTGGTAAGAACATTAAGGCAGTTCAAGCTGACTACGAGTGCGATGTTAATGTAGAAGAAGACGGTCTATGTGTTATTCTGGGTCAAGATCAAGAAAAGATTGATTATGTTGTTTCGTTAATTAATTCTTACAACATGAAACCTGAACCAGGTGAAACATATGATGGCGAAGTTGTTAAAATTATGGATTTTGGCTGCTTTGTGAAGATCGCTCCTGGTAAGGATGGTCTTGTTCATATTTCAGAGTTAAATTGGAATCGTGTTGAAAAAGTGACTGATGTTGTCAAAGAAGGTGAAATGGTCAAAGTGAAATTACTGGAAATTGATGACCGTGGTCGTTTAAAGCTCAGTATGAAGGCGCTTATGGAAAGACCTCCACGTGATTCAAAGCCTGAAAACTCACACAGTTAGGGATTTAATAGCGTGATTATTGGTATACCCAAAGAGATTAAGAATAATGAGAACAGAGTTTCTCTTATTCCATTTGGTGTAGAAGACCTTTGTAAAAATGGTCATACCGTAATTGTAGAATCAAATGCGGGTAAAGGCAGTGGATTTTCTGATGAAGATTATTCCGCTGCCGGCGCTCAAATCGAGTTCACCGCAAGGTTGATTTTTGAAAAATCAAATATGATTGTAAAGGTAAAAGAACCTCAACCCAATGAGATTGAGATGATTAGGCCTAATCAAATTGTTTTTACTTATTTTCATTTTGCTGCAGATAAAGTATTAACTGAAAGTATTATTGATAGCGCTTCTATTGCGATTGCTTATGAAACGGTTCAGACAGCAAATGGACAATTACCATTATTGATTCCCATGAGTGAGGTTGCAGGACGCATGGCTGTTCAAAATGGAGCCAAATGCCTCGAGGTAAGTATGGGGGGCAAAGGAAAGCTTTTGAGTGGTGTTCCTGGTGTTGAGCCAGCTACTGTTACCGTTTTAGGTGGGGGCATTGTGGGAATGAATGCTGCCAAATTAGCAGCCGGTTTTGGCGCTAAGGTAAACATCCTTGATATTAATGCAGATAGACTGAAATATTTAGATGACATCATGCCACCTAATGTTTTTACTCTTTATTCTAATCGACACACGATTTTAGATTTACTGCCAAAAACAGATTTATTAATTGGAGCCGTATTGGTGGTTGGTGCCAAAGCGCCAAATTTAGTGACAAGGGAAATGTTGTCATTGATGCCAGAACGCTCAGTTATTATTGATGTGGCAGTCGATCAAGGTGGATGTGTTGAAACATGCCGACCAACTACACATAAAGATCCTACTTATGATGTGGATGGAATTATACACTATTGTGTTGCCAATATGCCTGGCGCAGTACCATATACGTCAACAATCGCATTGTCTAATACAACCTACCCTTATGTTCGAAGTATTGCAAATAAGGGTTTTAAGCAGGCACTTTTATCAGATAAACCGCTTTTAAAGGGTTTAAATATTTATAAAGGAAAAGTTACCCACCAAGGTGTTGCCGATGCATTTAATCTGGAATATACTAAACCCGAAGAGGCAATCCGATAAACTTATAAGTAAACTGCTTGCATATCATCAACTTGGTTCGGGGTCATATATTGGCCTTAATAGAATTTCAAGTGAAAAATTTGAGACCCATCTTAAAATTTTAAATGAGATGGGTTTTTCTTCTGATTTAGATTTTAAAATTTTATTTGACGATGGATATGAATCTGTCTATAAAATTGCATTCCCACTTATGCAAAAGTATGGGCTCACTGGACTTGTATTTCCAGTGGTAAGTTATATTGGAAAGATGAATGATTGGGATGTGACGTTTGGATCCATCAATAAAGCAATTCATTTAAATTCTACAGAAATCAAATCGTTGGTAAACGAGGGATGGGAGATAGGTAGCCACGGATTAACACATACTGCATTTACCACCCTATCAAATAAGGAATTAAAGTTTGAGTTACATGAATCAAAGCAGCTTTTAGAAGATATTATTCAACAAGAAGTCGTCTCTATAACACCACCATTTTCACGATGGACTGAGAAAATAAAGGATCTTATACTTGAATGTAGATATAAAAAAATCTATTATCAGTCTACCATTGCAAATAACCCTTATCCCG
>Ga0209403_10006957_pt1 | contig 11291 bp, 15 predicted proteins | sample ArcticOcean_MG_C_8_FD_187440 | JGI IMG/M metagenome (GOLD analysis project Ga0209403, IMG submission 187440) | Marine microbial communities from western Arctic Ocean - ArcticOcean_MG_CB11_86 (SPAdes) (version 2) | ecosystem: Environmental > Aquatic > Marine > Oceanic | place: Arctic Ocean... | reverse complement strand
AACAAATTCAAATTTGATTTAATACTATAATTAAAAAAAAAAATTAATAGTATAAATTAAATGTTCAAAATTATCCCCGAAAAGGGAATATTATCATCATTCATTAATTTAAATCTTCACCACCACACGGTGGTGCCCCAGACGGACCGTCTGCGGTTAAAAGAAAAAAACACACCTGTAGCTTACGAATGCAGGGATTTTAAATACGAATATGGAAAAAAGAATGAAGTAAGATACATAAGAAGTGAAATATTAGAAACTAATAATAAATTTAAGATGATACCTAGGAAGGATCAGTATGAGACTAAAGATTTCTAATGCATACGCAGAAGTATTGTTGTTGTCCGCAGTTCTCACAGACGATCTTAATGTTATTTTTCTTTTTAGATTCTTCTTCTAATTTTTTCTCCGCGGCAAGTAGCATATCTTCCCAGGGACCACATTTCATTGCCCCTTTTTCTTTTGTTCCCTTTTCTTTTGTTCCCTTTTCTTTTTTTTCTTTTTTTTCTTCTTCTGATTTTTTCCGGAGAATATATGTCCTGAACATATCCATTTATTCTGCTCCTTTACTTATGATTTCAATTAAATCTTCTTTTTTAATATTGAACTCATCAAATGAATTTATCAAATTTATAGATTGAACTAATACATCTACTTTCGTGATCGTATTTAGACTCTCCTTAATAAGTTTTTTGAATTCATTTAATAACTTTAAATTTTTATTTATTTCTTCAATCCTTGTTTTACTGATAGAATATTTATGTGAAAATTCATTATTCTTCCTTATGAATGTGATTTCACTCAAATTCCTGGTCTCTTTTTTATTTTTATTTAGTAAATCCCCCTGGGTCGCTAATAATTCTTCTACTTTTTTTTGTAATTCACTGGTCTCCACAAATAGTTCTTTAAGAACGACTATCTGCAACCAACACATAAAGTATAATGGTATCGTCACTTTTCCATTAATAATGACCTTATTACCCTTAAAACACACGCTCCCCTCGAGAACATCTCTCATATACTGAGCCAGATGAACAGGAATGGTCATATCCATGACGCCATGCTCTGGATCATATATCTCTTCTTCATGAATCAGACGAAGTGAGTCACTCCACATTTTTCTCTTTTTCTCTTTTTACTTTTTCTCTTTTTCTCTTTTTACTTTTTTTCTTTTTACTTTTTTTCTTTTTACTTTTAAAAAAAATAATAATTATTGAATTCAAATTTAAAAAGATTAATAACTCCCACTTCCGCTTTCTAAATACTCTTTAATGATTTTAAGTTGTTCATTACCTTTATTTTCCAAAGATGAACTAATTAAAATCACCGTCGCAAAGACTATGATATAACATGATAATATTAAAACAAAACTCCAACAGACACACAACCAATCACATTTACATAGTCGGTCTGCTTTTTCATTATTTTTTTCCATAGCGTCTCTTTGCATTTCTTCCAGCGTTTCCAAGGGATAGACCTGATTACCGTACATTGTATAAAATATGTGATATATTCATTAATGAATTTTAATTCAAATTTTAAAAAAAAAATAAAATAATGAATAAGGAAAGTTAATTATCACTGGAATGGGATCAGCATCCATAAGCAATCATTTTGTCGATGAGGAGATCTAGTTTCCTGTTACTAAGACTTGGATTATAATAAATGCAGTCATGTATGATTTGACGGCGTAGAACATGTTTGGGATTCTGGAATCCCCAATGAGCATTATCATCCGTATAATACGCTTCAAATTCTCCCTTTGTGTAAAATAAATTATCGTTGTAGTCTTGTCGCGTCTCTTCGAACTTTTCATTGTATGTGGGACTATTACTTTCATCCTTTGGTTGATGGATCTTCGTTGGCAAGGGTTGTTTCCTTTGTCGTGGTTGTTTCCTTTGTCGTGGTTGTCCTGCGCGACGACCTAGACGACGGATTGCTTGAGGAGTATCATATTCTTCTTCTCCTTCTTCCCGATAAGGATGATAATCCTCTGGTGCTCGGATAGTTGGGGGAGTAGACGGTTCTAATTTTATCCCAGGTGAATCGTTAATTTCTTCGGATGACTGATCGCTTGAAGAGTCGTCGCATTCTTCTTCGTGGCGCGGTTGGTCCGCGTTGGCGTCGTAATCGTTGCTTGAAGAACCGTCGTAGTCTTCAAACTTCTCCCATGATCCATACTTTGAGAGATCGTTCATTTATTTCTTTTTCTTTTTCTTTTTCTTTTTCTTTTTCCCTTTCCTTTTTATAATGTTGATTTCCATATATAAGTTTCAAATTTTCTATAATGATCCATCACAATCATTCATAAGATATCCACCATAAAATCCTAAGCCAAAAGTTAGTCCTATACTCAGTATTAAACACGAAACGCCCATACATCTTCTTTTAAAAGAAATACTTTCCCCTTCAAAGACTAAAAAAGGTTCATTTTTCCCCAAGTTTACAGTTTGTCTTTCCATTATTTTGTATTATAGTTTACTTTTTTTTAAATATTTTATAATTATAATATTTTATAATTATAATATTATAATATTATAATATTATAAATGAAAGGATATACAATTGAAGGAGTATCATTACATGATACTGAAGATGATATTTGGATTATCATTCATGGATTTGTTTATGATGTCACATGTTTTTTAGATGAACATCCTGGTGGAAAACGAATGTTGTTAAATTTCGCAGGAACAGATGCGACAGAATTTTTTGAAGAATTACATCGTCCTGAAATATTAGAAGAATATGGCGAACAATTTAAGATAGGGTTTTTATCATAAAAAAAGCACTTAATAATAATTATTATTATGAAGACAGATTATTCCATTGCTTTCTATTTTGCAGAGCAAAATATGGTTGACCACTTAAATTCCTTTTCGTTTATTTCTTTCTTATCTTTATTCTTATTCTTATTCTTATTCTTATCTTTATCCTTATCCTTATCCTTATTCTTATTCTTATTCTTATCCTTATCCTTATCCTTATCCTTATTCTTTTCATCTATAATTTGGTAATTCATGAGGGCGATCTGAGATGAAAGATTGTTCCTCCGAGATAGAACCAAAGAAAGCATTGTGGTTTATTAATTTAATAATCTCTTACATTTAAAATTCAAATTTTTTTTTAAGTAATTGTAATTATTTCTTCATTTGATTTCATTTCAATTATACGGATATAGCCAAAACTACTCGCACATATAAATTTTTCATCTTTATATGTTCTGAATGAACTTTTCATCCCTTTACTTATATTACCCATTATTTTACCATGCTGACGGATATCTAGAACAGGATCATAGATGTTAATATGTTTCGGGATCCAATAAATTTTAATATCTTCATCCGTATCGTTTATCACCTGACAGATTGCTGGTTGCGTTACAGGTGTTTGAATCCTCCGGAGGTTAAATTCAGGGACGGCGTATGTTCTCGTTGATTTACTAAGACCCTGCATATTGATATCGTCAATAACTACACGATATAAATGTATCGCATTTCCACCCGCAAACCTTGAACTTTCAGTGACACCAGTTCTCCCTTTGAGTGATTTCATATTCGGGACTAAGGCCAAAATTTCTACCTTCGTCCCAATCGGATAGATCTTAGGAGGTCCTGAAGCCCCACCTCTTGGAAAAAGATCTACTCTTTCTTTCATATAGAACTTTAAAACACCGAGGATGTTATAACATCCATTTTTCTTTTTAACGAACTGGATGGGAATTTTCAAATTATCACAGGATGTATCATATGTATGATTAGAACCTGGGATCTTTGGATGAATTCCTGTATTCACCCCACCTACCATGATATTGCCGACATGAACTAAACATACAAAAACATATTTCTTTTTACCCATTTTTTCAGAATAATGAAGGGCTTTATCAATACAATTCGTAAAATATATCCCTTTCCCATGACGTTGTCCATGCGAAGACCTGACAGTTAAGGAAAAATCATCAACTAAAATATCTGAAATGTTTTTTTCATCTGTCCCATGAAATAAGATCATTTCACCTTTTTTTCCAAGATTCTTATGTTTTTTGAAGTACTTATGTTTATACAAACTATACATTAATCCATATTCTTCATCATCATGGGTTTCAAAGATAACCGAATTATCTACATTCAACAATTTGGTCTTCTTTGTTACTTCTAAAATCTTTTCATCTAATTCTTCTCTCGTGGGTCTCGCACGGAATAATTCATTATTTAATTCGAAAGCAGACAAAGGTTCTTGAAACATAGATTCGAGAGCTTCTCCAATATCACTTAACTCATCAATCGTATGGTCTTGTTTATTTACGATGAAAGTAACTAAATCTTCTTTCTTTTTACATTTGCTGAATCCTTTGTAACGTCCTTTGTCTTCACGACACATTATGAGCAACTCAAATATTTTTTTTTGACTCAATGATCCATGATCCATTTCTTTTTTTAATTTCTATTTAAAATACATTGATTTAAATAATTAAATCAAATTTAAATTCAAATTTTTTTAAAAAAAATAGAGAATAGAAATGAAAGATAAATATAAAAAACAACTCACAAGTAATCAGGAAATATATTTGCTTCTGTTAAGTATTATCCCAAATACGGATGTCTGTAAAAAGATTACAATAATAAAAAAAAAGAAAGAGGATGAAGAAATAATGACTTATCATTGTGGTTTATGGTATGATATTGCACTAAAATTTTACAAAGCGAAGAAGAATAATTTTTCAAAATTCTCATATGTGGTTGACGGAGTAAATTTCGTGATCCGTCTTGACCATGATGTAGATTTCTTCAGGAATACAGGAGTATCATATCAAATTAAAGATATGATACATGATTTAATTCGTGTTTCAACTGATAAAAAATGGTTAAAATATGACGATACATTATATAGTATATTATCCAAAAAAATTATGGATCGTATGATAATTATAAATTATAAAGTTTCATGACAATGTTCATGACAATGTTTGACAATCTTATATTGCTCAATATCACCTCTCATAAGTGCATTGCTTGATTCAGTTACGGGTCGGTCGCCAACCAGTAGCCTCGGTGTCGCATTTACCAGTCGCCGTCGGAGTCGGAGTCGGTGACAGCGTCACCGCGCTTCTTGCGGAGCTTCTTGAGACGGTCCTTCTGCTTCTTGTCCTTGCGGGACAGCTTCTTCGCGTCCTGCTTGATCTTGACGGTGTTGCCGAAGGCATCCGTCATCTCGTCAAGCTGCTTAATCTCAACCTTCTCTTTTGCGAGGGCTGCCATCCACTCCGGGTCACCCTGGAGGTCGAGGTGGCCCTGCTGGAGAACCCATGTCTCAGGACACAGTTGAGAGCAGAAGTCGTTGTTATGAGTGATCATGACGACACCGCCCTCGAACTTCTCGATCGCGGCCATCAGGGCGCCCAGGGCGTCACGGTCGAGGTAGTTGGTCGGCTCATCTAGGATGAGAATGTGCGGGCAGTTCCACAGGGTGGCGCCAAGCACAACCTTGACCTTCTGGCCACCAGATAGCGCACGGATGCGACAGTGAGTGCCGAACTCCTGCTCGAGACCAATGCCGTCGAGGTGGCGCTCGACGTTGGACCCGGTGAGCGGGTTGGAGAACATGTTCGCGCGGGAGGCAATCTTCTCGTCCTGCTCCTTGCAGAGCTTGTCGTAGCCAAGGTCTATCAGCACGAGGTGGGTGATGAACGAGTTCATGCCAGCCGGTTTGGCGATCCACTTGACCTCATACTCGAACTTGTTACCCTTGACCGTACGGCGACCACCAGAGAGACGGTCAATGACGCGCTTCTCTTTCATCGTCTTGCCAGACTCCTCGTCGACCCACTTCCACTCGATCGGGGTCTTCATGAGCTTCTCCTCCTCCTCGGTGACAATCATGGTCACCTTGGCGAGGTTCTCCTTGTCGTCGCCGGAAGCGAAGCGCCACTGGATGTACTCATTCGGGGTCTTGTCAAGGTGCTGCTCGATGTGGTGGAAAGCGTGCTGGGCAATGTAACCGACACGGGCGTTCGGGTGCTTCCACACGGTGCCGGTCTGCGGTTCGAGCTCACCGGTGAGGAGCTTGATCATGGTCGACTTGCCGGCACCGTTCTTGCCGACGCAGGCGACGCGGGAAGACAGCGAGCAGCGAATGGTGATGTCGTAGAGGGTCGGGGTATCCTCCTCGTTCGGGATGCCAGTCTTCTTGTTGACGAAGCCCTTCTGGTTGATGCCGTAGGTGAAGGTGCAGTGAGCCATCTTCATGATAGGCTTGCCTTTGGAGGTGACACCCTCGAGCTTCCCCGGTTCCGGGAACTTCATCGACTTGGTGGTCTTCTTGATCTCGAAGTACTGCGCGGCGGACGGCTTGAACTTGACGAACTCAGTGAGGTTACCCTTGATGGTGGAGAGCTTGAGGAATTCAATGTCAATGATGTGAGTGCAGACATCGTTGAGCAGACCGGTGTCGTGCGAGACCATGATGCACGTGACGTCCTTGAGGGACTTCAGGTACTCCTTGACCCAGGCGACGTTGGAGACGTCCAAGTGGTTGGTCGGCTCGTCGAGCAGCATAATGTCAGCGCGCATGAGCATAGCGCGGGATAGGGCGACCTTCATACGCCAACCGCCAGACAGGGTTCCGACAGCCTGGTTCTGGTGAGCGCCCTCACCGGTGTAGTCCTTCATGTCAATGACGAAACCGACTGACGCGAGCACCTTCTTCATGTCGTCATCATCTACGTCGGCGAGACGTTTGTCACGGCGGACAAACTCGAGGACAGATAAGTCGGCGTCGTCTACGGGGATATCGGTCTCCATGAAGATGGTGCGGACCTCGTCGGACGGCGGGAAGCCGTCGACCTGGTCGTTGGCTATGGCCTTGAGAAGGGTGGTCTTGCCGCACTGGTTCGGACCCATCAGACCGTACTTGAAACCGCGCTTGAGACGCATGACCGTGTTGTTGAGCAGAATCTTGGAACCGTAGGCGAGGGAGAAGTTGCAGTTGCAGAGGTCCTCGACGTCCTCATCCTCGTCGATGATGGCCTCCGTCTCGACTGCGGACTCACACGACTCCTTCATGGCCGAGGCGGCGGTAGCGATATTGGCCTTGTCGCCGAAGCCGTTGAGGACGCCGTAGGTCTCGGTCCACTTCTCGTCGGCGAAATGGCGGGAGTTGGCCATCGAGACGGAGCACGCGATGACGAACTCTAGAGCAGTCTTGCCTTCGACCTTGACGGAACCACACGCTTTGGTGATGGCGTCGGTGAAGCCCTCGATGGTGATCATCTTGCGCGGGTTAGTGGCCATCTTGTTCTTGATGGTGTCCAGGTTCTGCAGACCGCGGACCAGGACAGATCGGGCCTCCGGGTTGGACATGGTCTCGGCGCCTGACTTGACCTCGTCGTAAACCTTGCCGAGGAAGCACTCGGCGTCAGACGGCTCGTCGACGAGCTTGGACATGTTCTCGACAATGACGGCGGTCAGGCGGATAATGGCTGTGGACTTCTCCGTGAAGGCGCGCGTGATGAGCGGCACGACGATGGAGAGCGCGGCGCTGTCAACGGTCTGGACGAAGGTTGTGGCCGCGAGCAAGTGAATGCACTCCGGCACCTCCTCCGGGTGGTTGATGCAGTTGATGAGCGCCGGGACGAAAGGCTCGATATCGCGGTTGTCGATGCAGCCGCAGACGTCCTGCAGACACTGCGTGGCGGCGTCCTTGACCTCCTGCTTCATCTCCCACATCATAGCTGCCACCTTCGGGACGATGATGTGCATGAGGACGACGACCTGCTCACCGGCGGCGAGCATCATGTAGCCGAGACCCTGTAGCGCGGCGACGTGTGTCTGCCACTTCTGCTCGTTGCCCATCTGATCCATGAGCAGCGGGACTACCGTCGGGGCCATGAACTGGTTGATGTTCACGATGATCTTCTTGACAACCGTCTTGGCCAGCTCACCGACGAACTTCATCTTGTCGGAGCACAGCTCGAGAACCAGCGGTAGCGAGGCGATGAGGAACGGTTGGGCCGCGTCGTAGCACTTATCGGCTATGGCACTGATGATGGAGACGGCGCCCTCGCGCGCACCAAGCTTCTTCTTCTGCTCCGAGAGCTCTTTGACCGCCTCCATCACCGCAGCGCACTGGGTGATGTCCGCTGCGACCATGGCGCCAATGGCCTCGACTGCCGGTGCGCGGTCCTCCGTGGTCTTGCCACTAGAGATAGTGGCGACATGGTCTGAAAGCGAAGTATGTTCTGAATTAGTTTCAATAAGAGTTAGTTCACGTTTGTAAGAATTACGACCCATTTTATATTATTCTTTTAAATAAATAATCTTTTAAATAAATTTCAAAATTTCAAAATTTCAAATTTTAAAATTATTGAACTTCTAACTTTCCTTCTATTTGATGTTAGATTCCCATCTTGACCACTTCCCGAACTTCCTTGTCGGTCTTCAGTGGTTCGGCCATGACAACCGGGGGGTGGACTCTGCCCTGGCGACGCACTTTAGGTATAGATCTACTAGATCTACTCTGACGCACTTTAGGATCCTATCCCTAAATTTGAAAGTCGTGTTTCTGGAGGATGGTGTATAAAAGCATCTCTCCACGGTAGTGGATGGGATGGGCACTGAATCTGGGGATAGTACCCTGGTGTAGGATATCTAGCTTAGTCCTTAAGTGAGTATTAAATCCAGAAATAATGTCATCTGAGGGAAAGATAGATGACAGAACTCACGCTCTTAGATTAAACCCAGGAATGAACTCGGGAGCTAAGGCCTCCACCATCGGGAGACTGAATCGCAGGCGTTTCTAAGAGACTACACCTTTTTTTTTTATCCTCACCCGACAAGGATCTATCCCTAAATTTGGCGGGTCTTAACCCCAACGAGCGATGCGAGTTCAATCCACTCCGCGATTGATGCGTCATCCAACCCCTTTTCAAACCCGTGGCGTTTGGTCTTGACTTCATCCTCTCGGGTCTTTTGGGATAGGAGTGTCTTAACGCGAATTTCACACGCGTCGTAAATTGCTTTAACGACGAAATCATCACCCGTCCCCGCCGCCCCAACCGCCGCATCAACACCCTTCAGTTGGTTCGCATCCGTGATAAGACCTTCCGCCTTCCACTCTTCCATCTGCTTAAGATATGACTGCGTAGAACTCATATTGCGTTTAGATCTTTTGGATCTATTCTTTTTTTTTCAGGTATGGATTGTGCCTCAAGACAACTTTTAAATTTTTCAAAAACGGATCTATTCTCTCTCTCTCTGTTTAGATCTAACAGATCTAAACGCCTATCACACTAAAAATTTGAAAGTTGTCTTGAGGCACAATCCATACCTGAAAAAAAAAAGATAGCCCCAAAAGATCTAAACGCACTATGTCATCAAGGAGCACCACGTGGGAGGGTGAAAATTGCCCCGTCTGTTATGAGGATCTAACCAAGGCAAACTACACGCTCGTCTGCTGGGAAAACCACTACCTATGTGACGGGTGTTACGGGGAGTGTTTAAAAACACGGGAGGTGGATGGTGTCAGGTGGTCTAACGCCAACTGCCCCTCCTGTCGCACGCCTATGTTTAACTGGAGGCGCTCCAGCGTCACCGCGCCAACGGACAGAGACGTTTCCGCTCAGGATTGGGACGTCCATCATCGCACTGGCGGGCGAAGAGTTGCTGTGGGGGATGTGAGGTATCTTGACAGCGCAATCTGGAACGGGAGGATGTGGTATATTGGTGTTGGCACGCCGTGGCTTCGCAACGTGACGCGTTGTGGTATTTGCCGTGAAACGGGTCATAACCGCCGCACCTGCCCTCAGCGTTAGATAAATTAGATCAATCAAGAAGAATAGTATATAAATAGAGTTATAATTATTTTTTAAATATATCAGGTAGGGTTCTAAAAATCAATTGCGTCTTAAAAATATAATTAAATTTTTTTGTGCGTCTTGTTATGGTCTTGGATTTGAATTGGATTATTTTAGGTTTTTTTAAATTGTTTATAAAACGAGTTATAAAACGAGTTTGGAAAGAGTTATAAACAATTTGAAAGGATCTATCCCTAAATTTGATTTTTTAAAAGAGGGAATACCATAATTTTATATAAAAAGAAAGCGAACAATGACAACTGTCACAGAGATAATACGTCTCATTGACCATTATAGTCTCCCAGAAGAAGTCTTGGAACTGATTTTGAAACAGATCTATCGCTGGGAACCCCCAAAAGTAGACTGCCAAGGATACGTGGTCTCCAGGGTGAAGAACATCCACAGGTGTCCTATAGATCTGGTTTTAGAAAATATAGCCAACCGCCAGAGATGGCAACACCTCGCCAGAATACCTGCGTTACATGCATATGAAAGGCGCGTCTGTATCTGGTCACCAGAGTATTACGATATAGAAAAAGATATCGCAGGTCTAACAAACTGGGTTCATGTGGCCTGGAGAGACGGTGCATTGGGTTGGACCCTTTTGAGAGGGGTTGATCGCCGATCCGATGAATGGATAGGATTCAAAAGTTGGGTTCAAACTCACCCAGCTTTCATCTCGCAAGATTTCAGATGGGAAAGAAAAACCTCTAAGGTGTTATCAAACCACTGGTTTAAGTATGAACTCGCACTAGCCTATCCCACATTGTATGGGAAGAATGGGTGGGCGAAAAAAATAAAGTAGAATCATCAAAAAATTTGAAAGCCGTGTTTCTGGAGAAAGCATAACACATAAACGAAAGAACTTTAAATCTTCACTATGACTACACGTGTCTCCTTCAACGACACTGCCGAGACCTCGCAGGAACAGGATGGCAAGAGAGTCCTCGGAAGTTGTGAGACCAACTTTGCCCCACGCGGAAACTCGCCAAGTTGGTCCTTCGCCAAGATAATCGTCTCCCACTTTGAACTCGAGGGAGTCTGGGAGTTTGTCACAGACGACCTCGCGTTTAACAAGATCGTTGATCAGAAATTCAAGGAAACGATACGGACGTTGGAGTCGGGTGATGGGGCTTTCCTCTGGGATGGGAAATCTACGAAGATCTTTCCCACAAAAGGGCATATCACAAAAGTCAAGGCGGCATACGTGAAGTTCCGTTACTGTGCTGGATTTGCTGAAACAGTTGCTCCTCCTCAGTTTGATATCAGCGACCTCGAAGTGAGACTTGAAGATCTCAAGGGTATTCCTCCTTCTAAAAAACCACTCGCCCGCCAAAAGTCAGTATGTGTCCCAGGATTTTCAGGTGTTAAACCGGTTGAGGAGAGGATAGACGACCTGGAAGAACGTCTCCAGAGACTTATAAATCTACAGAATGAAGTT
>Ga0209403_10006952_pt1 | contig 11296 bp, 10 predicted proteins | sample ArcticOcean_MG_C_8_FD_187440 | JGI IMG/M metagenome (GOLD analysis project Ga0209403, IMG submission 187440) | Marine microbial communities from western Arctic Ocean - ArcticOcean_MG_CB11_86 (SPAdes) (version 2) | ecosystem: Environmental > Aquatic > Marine > Oceanic | place: Arctic Ocean... | reverse complement strand
AACTACACTAACTGCAGCAATCACTAACGTACTTGCAAAAGTATACGGCGGTGTTGCTAAAGATTTCGCATCAATCGATAACGCTCCAGAAGAGCGCGAACGTGGTATCACTATTTCAACGTCTCACGTTGAATACGATACACCTACACGTCACTACGCACACGTAGATTGTCCTGGTCACGCCGATTATGTTAAAAACATGATCACTGGTGCTGCTCAAATGGACGGCGCGATCTTAGTAGTTGCTGCGACAGATGGCCCTATGCCACAAACGCGTGAGCACATCCTTCTTTCTCGTCAGGTTGGCGTTCCTTACATCATCGTATTCATGAACAAATGTGACATGGTTGATGACGAAGAGCTACTTGAACTAGTAGAAATGGAAGTTCGTGAACTTCTTTCTGAATACGATTTCCCAGGTGATGACTTACCTCTAATCGCGGGTTCTGCGCTTAAAGCGTTAGAAGGCGAGAAAGAGTGGGAAGATAAGATTGTTGAGCTTGCAAACGCACTTGATTCTTACATCCCAGAGCCAGAGCGTGACATCGATAAGCCATTCATCATGCCTATCGAAGACGTTTTCTCAATCCAGGGTCGTGGTACTGTTGTAACTGGTCGTGTTGAAGCTGGTATCATCCGCATCAATGACGAAGTAGAAATTGTTGGTATCAATGATACAACTCGTTCTACTTGTACTGGTGTTGAAATGTTCCGTAAGCTTCTTGACGAAGGTCGTGCTGGTGAGAACATTGGTGCACTTCTACGTGGTACTAAGCGTGAAGACGTTGAACGTGGTCAAGTACTAGCTAAGCCTGGTTCAATCAACCCACATACTACATTCACTTCAGAAGTATACGTACTTTCTAAAGATGAAGGTGGTCGTCATACTCCATTCTTCAAAGGTTACCGTCCACAGTTCTACTTCCGTACAACTGACGTAACTGGTGACGTACAGTTACCAGAAGGCGTAGAAATGGTAATGCCTGGTGATAACATCAAGATGACAGTAACTCTAATCGCACCAATCGCGATGGATGAAGGTCTTCGTTTTGCTATCCGTGAAGGTGGTCGTACTGTAGGTGCTGGTGTTGTAGCAACTATCGTAGAGTAATAATTAACTTTTAAGTTAATTGTTAGAAAAAGGTCACTCAGGTGGCCTTTTTTAATGCCTGAAGAAAAGTGATTTGCTCCTAGGTATAGAATTATTGCCGTAGCTTGGGTTGAGTTTTACGAAACCCGAGGGGGAAATAGTACCGAAGATAACTGTGCTGTTAAATATAAAAAAGCACGGCTAGGCCGCGCTTATATTGAGTTAGCTCTTGGTCTTTTAGCCAATTACTAATATATGATAAAAGCTTTAGTGTTTCTTCGCATACTCTTGCGCTTGTTTTAAAACTCTTAATAAATTGCCACTTAAAATCTTTTTAATATCTTTGTCGCTGTAATCTCTATCCATTAAACCTTGGACAAGATTTGGGTAGCTAGATACATCTTTTAAGCCGATAGGTAATGAATCGCCAACTCCATCATAATCAGAGCCAATACCTACATAATCAATACCAATTAGCTCAACTACGTGATCAATATGGTCAAGTACTTGCTCAAGACTTGCAAATGGATACGGATTTTTAGCACGGTACGCAGCATCAAAATCTTTACTTAACTTAGTGCCTTCTTTTTTAGCTGACTCTTTTGTACTTTTTAATTGCTTGCCCCAACTACCTGCTTTAGCGGTAACAAAGCTTGATCCAAAGTTGATTTGAATAACGCCGCCATTTTCTTTCAGCGCTAATAGCATATCGTCATTCATATTACGCTCAAAGCCAGGCGTGTATTTACGAAGTGATGAATGAGAGGCAATTACTGGTGTTTTAGAAAGCTCCATAACCTGATAAAACGCATCATCAGAAATATGCGATACGTCAATTAGCATGCCTATATTATTCATTTCAGTGACAAGCTTTTTACCAAATGGGCTTAAGCCTTTCCATTTACGGCGTATATCGTAAGACGAATCCGAAATATGGTTGCTTTGCGAGTGTGCTAGCGTGATGTAACGAATGCCACGGTCGTAAAAGTGCTGAAGGTTTTTCATATCACCTTCGATTGGAGAGCCATTTTCCATACCCATGGCTATAGACAGCTTACCTTGTTTAAATTGCTCTTCAATATCAGTACTTGAGCTAGCAATAGCAAACTTATCGGGTGCGCGCTGGACTATGGCTTCCATACTATCAATCATTTGATTGGCTAGCTGGTAGCTTTTTCCTTTACCCTCAAACTCTAAATGCGCAGGAATATAAATCGACATAAACGGTGCGTTTAAACCGCCTTTTACAGCGCGAGGATAGTCAAAATCGCCATCACTAGTTGCTTTGGTTACATCAACCCAGCTTTCGTGAATTCGATAAGGTACGTCAATATGGGTATCAATTAAAATGGTATCTTTAGCGAGTTTAATTGCCTTATCAGATGCTGTTATTGTTTGTTCTGCTTGGGCTTGGCTAGTTAAAGCTAGTGATATGGCTACCACTAGAGTGCTGAGTTTTATCATGTTTTGGCTCTTTGGGTAAAAAGCCATTGTGTACGTTCAATTCAAAAGTTACAAGTACTACGCCTTAATCAAACGACTGTGCTTGATGCTCTTCACTTTGCAGCGCTTTAAATTCGCCTTTTGAAATTATAGTTACAGACTCGTGTAATTCTGAGAAAAACACCATCGCTTCGCCATTTTTAAGCTGCAGCTTTACTTGGCTTACTTTAGATTCGATGCTTGCCTCTACTTCACCATAATCGGTACCTTCGCGTAATACGTAGCTTTCGATTAAGTTATAAAGAGTGTCTTGATCGAGTTGTTCAAAAGGGATAATCATTACTACTTGTTACTCGCTTTATTTGATACGTGCTGGCTAAAATAATGAGGGACGGCTTTTTCTAACCAAAATATAGGTTTAAACGGATTTTTACCGCTAATAAAACCAACATGCCCGCCCTTGTCAGAGATGCGCAGCGTAACATGCTCACTTACGTCTTGCCTACTCGGTACGGCTTTAATTGAGAGCATAGGGTCGTCTTTGGAATGAATAATAAGTGTGGGCACAGCGATATCTTTCAAGTACGGCATAGCACTGGCTTTACGGTAGTAATCGTGTGCGTTTTCAAAACCATGTAGAGGGGCTGTTAACTGATTATCAAACTCTAATAAATCGTCAATTTTCATTAACTGTTTTGGCGTTAATGAAATTTGCTGCTTAATTTGTGGCAGCTTTCGCTGCATTGATTTTTTCATCCGATCGAGCAGATATTTTTGGTAAATTTTACCTAAGCTTTTACGAATAACATCGCTCGATGACGACAAATCATAAGGAGCAGATACCACCGCTGCTGCACTTAATGGGCATTTTTCGCGTTCTTCACCTAAGTATTTGGCAAGTACGTTACCGCCCAACGAAAAACCAACAGCGACCATAGTGCGCTTAGGAAATTGCAGCTTTAAGTGATTTATAAAAAAAGCTAAATCGGCTGTGTCACCGCTGTGATAAGCACGTGGTAGGCGATTTACTTCGGTTGAGCAATTTCTAAAGTGCATAAGCACAACTGCATAACCTTGTTTTTTTAATGCCTTCATCATGCCTTTGGCATAAAAGCTATTTATATTGCCTTCAAGGCCATGTAAAACAACAGCAAGTGGTGCGGTTTCATTATGTGGAAGTGACCATGCAAGCTCAATAAAGTCACCATCAGGTGTATCAAGTTGCTCAAGTTCGTAGGACGTATTGTGAAATGGGCGGAAAAAACGCGGCATTATGGTCTGAACGTGACGATTGGTCATCCACCATGCTGGTTTGAACTGAGAGATCATGTTTGTACTACGCACTTTGTATTAAACGAAAAGCTAGTGTATCAAATTTTTCGCTTCAGAAAATAAAAAGCGCCTAACTAGTAAACTAATAAGGCGCTTTAGTGCGTCGTGCTTAATTTTGTTCGGGAATTTCTGCATCATGTATTTTTTTCAAAAAGAAAAAAGCAAAAAAGATACACAAAGAAACAACGATGGTTAAAAACCCAAAAGACATAAATAAAACTGGATCTGTAAAAAAGTCTCTAAAGAATACGTTCATGAGTTGCTCCCCTCGTTGTTGATGGGTTAATCATAGGCGGTGTTTGCAGGTCGCAACGTGATCGAGATCAAGTTATTTTTCTAAGCAGCTGTAGGAGTGACGCTAAGTTGATTTAGATCATGTTTTAAGGGCTACTAAGTTATTACCACTGAGAGCTAAGAGATTTTTTCACTTTACCTAAAAGCGTAGCGCTTTAAACTTTTTTGAGTAAACCACTTAAAGATTTTTTGCACAAAGAGAAAAGAATGAGAAGTAAATGAGGGTAGAGCTATAAACTACTTGAGCCAAATAACTGCTCAATATTTATATTTTTCACCTGAATAATTTAGTTTGTTTTCCTCTAAAAGCGAAGCGCCTCTTAACCTCTTTGTGAGTAAATTACTTGAAGGTTTTTTGCACAAAGAAAATAAGAGGTGGAGGAGGGTATAAAAACTAATACCCTAAGTGGCTTTCACATATAGCTCAATGTTGTTTGGCTCTGAAAGTTTGACTAATTCAAGCTCATTTACCGTTTCAATCAACATATGTTGCTGTTGTTTTTCAAGCTTCAGCTCAGCGCTTAGCAACTCTGCACGTATTGTGGCGTAATCACTTATCGCATTCTGGTTAGCTTTTAAATAGCTACGAGCGGCGCGCAGAGGTTGTAATGCGCGAGTATCAAAGTCACTAACTACTTGCGTTAACTCGTTTAGCTGTTGGGTATTAATACTTAAATTTAATGAGTCTAAATAAAGCAGTAATAAGCATAAATTAACGTTTTTTCCTTGCTGGTTTTGTAGTGCCAGCAAGGTTGTTTGTTGATCAGGCTTTGCGTACAAAGTGCACGCAAATTGCCAAAAATGGTCGCTATTGAGCAAGTTCATCGGCGAATGCCTGCTCTTTTTCTTCCATTTCTTCAAGTGCCATAAGTAACTCTTCTTCAACGTCGTTAAGTTTAGGCGTAAGGGTTGCTTGCTTGGCTAATAACTCTTTAAGCTTGGCTTTGTTGTCGTCGTTGTAGAGTTCGTTATCACCTAAGGTCACTTCAACTTCACTTAACTCGGCGGTGAATTTATCGAGTTGCTTTTCAAGCTTTTCAATTTGCTTTTTAAGTGGTTGAGTGGCCTTTCTAAACTCAGCCTCTAGGCGTTTTTGCTCTTTACGGTTAACAACTGGATTTGCTTTAGGCTCGTCGCTTTGCTGCGCTTTAACCGCTTCTTTATTGGCATTGAGTAACCACTGGTAATACGCATCTAAGTCGTAACCAAACTGGGTTACTTTGCCGTCATCTACTAAGTAAAACTCATCGGCGGTATTTTTAAGCATGTGGCGGTCGTGTGATACGGTAACCATAGCGCCTTCAAAGCCTTGCAGTGCCATAACAAGTGCATGGCGCATTTCTAAATCAAGGTGGTTAGTTGGCTCATCGAGAAGCAGCAGGTTTGGCTTTTGATATACCAACATGGCAAGTACTAAACGTGCTTTTTCGCCGCCCGAAAAAGGGGCTACAGGCTCAAGTGCTTTATCGCCAATAAAGGCGAAACCACCTAAAAAGTCACGTAGTGATTGCTCAGTGGCTTTTGGGTCGAGGCGTTGTAAGTGCATTATTGCACTGGCTTTTAAATCAAGAGATTCAAGTTGATGCTGCGCAAAGTAACCAATATTTAATCCGTGATGCTGAACAACTTCGCCCGCTTGCGGCTCTAAATCACCAGAAAGCAGTTTAATTAACGTTGATTTACCTGCGCCATTTCGACCAAGTAAAGCAATTCGGCTACCTGGTACAAGGTTTAGCTCTATATTATTTAAAATGGTGACGTCACCATAACCCGCTTTGGCTTTATCTATTGTCATTAGTGGGTTTGGTAATGCTTTTGGCTCTGCAAACTCAAAGTTAAATGGCGAGTCGGCATGTGCCGGCGCTAGTTTTTCCATGCGTTCAAGTGCTTTCACACGGCTTTGTGCTTGTTTAGCTTTACTGGCTTTTGCTTTAAAGCGCGTTATAAACTGCTCAAGGTGGGCAATTTGATCTTGTTGCTTATCAAACATTGCTTGTTGTTGTAGTAAGCGCTCTGCTTTTTGGCGCTCAAACTGCGAGTAGTTACCTTTGTACACGTTGATAAGTTGCTTATCTACATGCCAAATTTGATCAACCACCGCATCTAAAAACTCACGGTCATGCGATATAAGTACAAGGGTGCCGGTATAAGCACGCAAAAAGCGTTCAAGCCAATAAACGGCATCTAAATCAAGGTGGTTTGTTGGCTCATCGAGAAGTAGTAAATCGGCGTCGCGTATTAATGCTTGGGCAAGGTTTAAACGCATACGCCAACCACCCGAAAACGAGCTTACAGGATTTTCTATAAGGTTATTAGCAAAGCCTAAGCCGTGTAATAGCTCACCTGCGGTTGATTCAATGCTATAGCCTTTAATGTTTTCAAGCTGAATATGTACTTTAGCTTGTGTGTCGCCATCGTTGTTTTTCTCGGCCTCACGCAGTGCTATACGCATTGCGTAGTATTCTGGGTGGCCTTGAAGTACATAATCAATCGCGCTTATTTCAAGGGCAGGTGTCTCTTGCTTAACAGAGGCGATAGACCAATCTTTTGGAATGCTGCAGTTACCGGCATCTAGTTGTAGTTCTGATTTTAGTAAACCAAATAACGTTGATTTTCCACAGCCATTAGCGCCAACAAGGCCTACTTTGTGTTCTGGGAATAACGTAGCTGATGCGTTTTTTAATAAGGCTTTACCGCCACGAAGTAGTTCTATTTCTGAGATTTGGATCATGAATGCGTTACTTTGCTGTGCCCTTGTTAAGTTGGCGCTATCATAACATAGAACTTAATGCTCTTATCAAGCGTATCAACAAGTGAAGTTATACGATAAAATGACAGCAGTTCAAACCACAGGAAAAATGTTGTGAGACAAAAGAAGCGATTTATTGCTGGTGCATCGTGCCCTGACTGCAAAGCCATGGATACTATGATGCTATACAGAGAACATGATGTTGAAAAAGTAGAGTGTGTTGAGTGTGGTCATAAAATGGCGCAACCCGATAACGCTGTTCAGGCGTCTACTCGCCAATTTGAACAAGTAATTGGTGTGTTTAAACCGGGCGACTAACCCGGTTTTTTATTGCCTAATTTTTACCGGTTTTAGTAATGCGGTGGAGGTGGCTCAGGTACTTCAGACATCATAGACGATGATGACTGAGACTCTTTAATTTTCTCTGCTAGCAGCTCGGTTTGGCGTTTCATTTTTGCTAACAGCTGTTGGTGCACTTTTATTTCATCATTTAAGACTTCAATCGTTTCGTCTTGAAAAGCCACTTTGGCTTCAAGTTCCATTACGCGGTGTTCAATTGTGTTCATTAGTGTCTCGTATAATAAATCGCTCTGCGATCCCGCTGGAGCTTTCGGTTAACAACGACTTACCGTTATCTGTAAATGTCACATCTAGCACCACCGCCGATTTAGGCTTACTGCCTTCGCGCGGGGTAACCTGCCAAGTTTGAATTTTTTCACCGCTTGGTATTTGCCACAAATCTACGCGTTTATTTGGCGAGCCGGTTGCAAGCAAAGTGCCTTGTTCGTTAAAACGCACAGCAGTAAAAATTTTCTGACGCGCAATATACTTCAGTTTACTCACAAGATCACCTGTAGTCAGCTTCCATACATTTGCTTGTGCCATACTATCGGCCGTAAACGCATAGCGACCTTGTGGATCGAGTGTTACTTGGGTAACACGCGTTGGGTGATTAAAACGATGAATTACTTGCCCAGTACGTGTATCCCAAAAGTAAGCAACATAATCGTTAGAGCCACTCAAAGCAAAGCGTCCGTTAGGTGATAGGTCAACGGTGTTAACTTTATCTTGATGGCCTAAAAACTCAATGCGACGTCCGGTTTCTAGGTTTACAAATACGACAACGCCGTCGCTACGGCCGTATAAAACACTACGGCCTTGATTGCTAATGGCAATATCGCGAATACTGGCTTTTTGTATTTTGTAATAACCTCTATTTTTGCCTGTGGCTATATCCCACACAGCAAACGTGGTTTTTTCGGCGGTAACAGCCACGCTGTTATCAAAAGCAATAGCAACGGCGTATACCAAACTGTCTTGATCTTGCTGCTGAAACCATTGGTATTTTAGTACCTGCTGTTGATTATCCCACAGGGCGACCCCATGGTTGATAGAGGAGATCAAACTGTATTTACCATCGTTTGACAGTGTTGATGAAAACGCACCTTGTGCAGCATGTTCGTAACTTGCTACAGCGTGTTGTTTTTTATCGGTACAGGCGATGGCTAAAAAACAGCTAAATACGATTAAAAAAGTACGAAATATCGACATATTACAGGTATTTCCCCTTAACTCTTAGTGACTGAGAGGTTAGACTAGGACGCGTTAAATGCCTAGGTTGTTTGTCTAATCACTGGATATGTTTTTAGTTTAGCTAACAATGTGGAATTTAGTCATTAAACAAGCAGCCTATCATGTGGGCCGTTAATCTTTAACTAGTAATAATACATTAAAATGACAACTGCAAAGTGTGTCGGAGATTTAAAATGAAAAAGACGATTAGATTGTCATTGATTGCAGCGTCAGTTTTAGCGCTTACAGCTTGTAATCAAGAAGCAAAAAAAGAACAAGCTGAAGTTAAATTAGACACTGTAGAACAGCAACAAGCATATGGTATTGGTGCATCTGTAGGTAACTTTTTAAATAAAGACCTAGCAGACAAAACAGAAATTGGTATTGAACTAGACCAAGGACTTTTAATTCGTGGTTTTGAAGATGCGCTTGCTGGCAATGCAAAAATTGACGAAGAAAAAATTCGCGAAGTATTAACTGCACTAGATACATCAGTACGTACTAAGCAAGAAGAAAAAGCTAAAGTAGAGTCTGAAAAAAGTAAAGAAGCAGGCGCTAAATACCTAGCTGACAACGCTAAAAAAGAAGGCGTTACAGTAACTGAGTCGGGTCTACAGTACGAAGTACTTAGCGAAGGCGATGGCGAAAAGCCAGTGGCAACTGATGTAGTTAAAGTACACTACAAAGGGACTTTATTAGACGGTACTGAGTTTGATAGCTCATATGCGCGTAACGAACCGACAACTTTCCCTCTTAACCGCGTAATTGCGGGTTGGACTGAAGGTTTACAACTTATGTCAGTGGGTTCTAAGTACAAGTTCACTATTCCTTCAGAACTTGCTTACGGTGACCGTGACTTAGGTAAGATTCCAGCTAATTCAACACTTGTATTTGAAGTTGAATTACTTGAAATTCAAAATGAAGAAGCACCAGCACAATAATAAGCTTATTGTGTAAATGCAAAAAGGGACCTTAGGTCCCTTTTTTAATATGCGTAAGTAACGTATTAATTCGTGTGATTAGAAAACAAGTTATCAATAAGCTCATCTTCAAGTGCAAAACGAGCTTCTAATGCCTCACCAATAACAGATAAGTCATTATCAAAATCTTTCAATAAGTCTTCTTTATCTACTTCTGCGTACTTATCATTAAAATCTAACGCCACATCGGTTGTGCTAGAAATACGCGGGTAAATAGAGTTTGCAAGCTCTTGGCTTTGTAAGCCCTTTTTTTCGCATGCTTTTGCTATATCGTCATATACTTCAAAATGGCCTGCAGATAGGTAATCCATTAAAAGCTGGCAAAATGATTCAATTAGTTTTGGCTCTGGCAATGCTTGATCTTGCTTTTCGTATGGCGTAAAGCCTGCAATTTTGCAGTAAAGTACAATAAGTTCTTGGCGTTCGTTTAGCCATTTATCAATTACTGTGTGGCTACCACCCCATTTCTGTTGAGCTTTTTCTACACGCGTCAGCATAACTGTTCTCCTAGCTGGGTTGGTTTTTAATTTAAAATATAATAAGTTTATGTACATCAAGATATATTTAATTTGCGCGTATATCAACAAGTAAAGTTGAGCTACTTTGAGGGTTGTACCTTTTTATATAAACCGAGGCGAGGGATTTTATTTTAGGCAAGAAAAAACCACCAGTTACGGTGGTCTAATTTCTTTCAGTGACTTGTTATAACAAGCTTTCTTATTTTTATGAGATGATTTTTATTGTTATTATTTTAAAACATTTATTTTTATTGTTTTAAGATTTTTATTATTGTTTTTGTTAACGCGGGACAAACAATAACAAGGTTTTTGTAATGTTGCAAACATATTAATAAAAAGTTTTAAATGTTATTTATTTTTGTCTATTTTATAGTCAAAATGGATTAAAAAACTCTATTCTATTGATCTACCTCTAGGTAAAGCTGTTTTCGTCCCTAAGCAATAGAGGGTCGGAGAATATGGTGGTACAATCTTGCACAATTTATACAAGTCTTAGGATCATTTACGCCATGAGCGAATTAAAAAACGACCGTTATTTACGTGCACTTGCAAAACAACCTGTTGATGTAACTCCGGTATGGATGATGCGCCAAGCAGGACGCTATTTACCAGAGTATCGCGCTACACGTGCACAAGCGGGCGATTTTATGAGCCTGTGCCGTAATGCTGAGCTTGCATGTGAAGTAACACTGCAGCCACTACGTCGCTACCCGTTAGATGCCGCTATATTATTTAGTGATATTTTAACGATTCCAGATGCGATGGGTTTAGGTCTTTACTTTGAAACTGGCGAAGGCCCTAAGTTCGAACGTCCTATTTCATCTCTTTCTGATGTTAAAAAAATTCCAAAGTTAGACCCTACAGACGAGCTTGGCTACGTAATGAACGCAGTAAGCACTATTCGTCGTGAGCTTAAAGGCGAAGTACCGCTTATTGGTTTTTCTGGTTCACCTTGGACGCTAGCAACTTATATGGTTGAAGGCGGTAGCAGCAAAGTATTTGGTAAAATCAAAAAAATGGCGTTTGCAGAGCCGCAAACACTTCATTTATTACTCGATAAGTTAGCTGATTCAGTTATTGATTACTTAAATGCTCAAATTAAAGCTGGCGCGCAATCGCTAATGGTATTTGACTCATGGGGCGGTGTATTAAGCCCGCGCGATTACAACGAATTTTCATTACAATACATGCATAAAATTGTAGATGGCTTAATTCGTGAGTACGACGGTCGTAAAGTACCGGTTACTTTGTTCACTAAAAATGGTGGTCAATGGATTGAAGCTATTGCAGCAACAGGCTGTGATGCAATCGGTCTTGA
>Ga0209403_10006943_pt1 | contig 11307 bp, 10 predicted proteins | sample ArcticOcean_MG_C_8_FD_187440 | JGI IMG/M metagenome (GOLD analysis project Ga0209403, IMG submission 187440) | Marine microbial communities from western Arctic Ocean - ArcticOcean_MG_CB11_86 (SPAdes) (version 2) | ecosystem: Environmental > Aquatic > Marine > Oceanic | place: Arctic Ocean... | reverse complement strand
GAACAGCCACCATGTATGCAAAGGAGCTATTTGAGCGATATGGTGCCGATGCAGTCACCATTAACCCCTATCTAGGGTTAGACAGCATGACGCCCTACCTGGACCATGCAGATAAAGGTGTGTTCATTCTATGCAGAACTTCAAACCCAGGCGGTGGTGAGCTGCAAAATCTGATGTTAGATAATGGCACTCGACTTTTTGAACATGTTGCACAGGAAGCCTGTACAACCTGGAACTACAACGGCAACGTCGGTTTAGTCGTTGGCGCAACCAGACCGAATGAATTGCAGCGCATAAGAGAAATCGTTGGACAGACAACATTGCTGTTACCGGGTGTTGGTAGCCAGGGTGCCGAAGTCTCTCAAATGATGTCAGCAGGAGTAGGAGGCGGCATGCTGGTATCTTCATCTCGATCAATCATCTTTGCCTCTGAAGGCAAGGACTTCGCCAATGCAGCACGCGAAGCCGCACTCGCGACCCGAGATGAGATCAATCAATATCGCAAAGCCGCCTGACAGCTGATTACGTTTTGTTAACAGTAAGCAGCAAAACAGCGCGTTGGGTCACGATAGCGGCGCGAGCCGCACTTTTTATCGCAATTGTAGCGATCACATTTCTGGCAACAACACCTGCACCGCCGGTCTCCTTTAGCCTGTGGGACAAACTCAATCACTTTATTGCCTTTGCCACCCTGGCATTACTGGCTGATTATTCATTCCCGAAAACTGGGTGGCGAAAGCCCGTGTTCCTGTATTTGTTTATCTACGGCGTTAGTCTTGAAATCATGCAATGGTTTACCAAATATCGTTTTCTGGACTATGCAGACGTCATTGCTAATGGCGTTGGGCTAATCAGTTATATTGCTATTCGACCGGTACTGGCCTATATGACTATACTGAATCAACTTTAAAGGATGGGAGACAATCAATGAGAACTACCGCACTGTGTTTGTTACTGGTTTGCACTCAATTTTGTATCGCAGACTGGCAGTTGAACAGCGATCGTTCAGTGCTCAACTTCGTGTCTATAAAGAACAATCAGATAGCTGAAGTGCATCGCTTCCTGGAATTATCTGGAACCGTAAACACTGAAGGTTTGGCACAGGTAGACATCAAACTTAGCAGTGTGGAAACCAACATTCCGATCAGAAACGATCGAATGAGAAACATGTTGTTTGAATTGGATTTGTTCACGGTAGCTTCTGCAACTGCAAAGCTCGACATTCAGGCGTTCGCTGATCTTGATACGGGAACAAGTCTAAACGCGGATATTACGCTTGACCTTGATCTTCACGGCGTGAAAAGTCCCATCGCTGCAAAAGTGAAGATTACTCGCGTGACGACTAACATCTGGCAGGTTACCTCAGTGCAACCCATGATTATCAACGCGAGCGCTTTCAACCTTGATCAGGGTGTTGAAGCACTTCGGGCGATTGCGGGCCTAAGCAGTATTGGGACAGCAGTACCCGTCACATTTAATCTTGAGTTTACAAAGTAGTGAGATCGAAATCTGTCCATATTGGGCAATGATCAGAGGGTCTTTCCATGCCACGGATGTCATAGTCAATGCCTGAATCACGACTGTAAGGATGCAACCCGGTGGAGCTCATAATGAGATCGATCCTCAAACCACGTTTTGGGCTGCGTTCAAACGCTCGACTGCGATAATCAAACCAGCTAAATAGATCATCAACATCAGGGTGGTGCAATCGATAGCTGTCGATCATGCCCCAGTCGACGACGTTTTGAAGCCATTGTCGTTCTTCAGGAAGAAAACTGGTTTTGCCATCTCGTAGCCAACGAACTCTATTCTGTTCGCCAATGCCAATATCGTTATCAATGGACGCAACATTCATATCTCCCATCAGTACCACCAAGTCTTCTGGTTGATGATCCTCTTGCAAATGCGCCAGAATATCCTGATAAAATTTTTCTTTGGCGGGAAATTTTACGGGATGGCTTCGACTACCTCCCTGGGGGAAATAACAATTAATAACGTGGAACAAACGTCCATCAGGAAGAGAAAAAGTACATTTGATAAAACGCCGCTGGCTATCTTCTTCGTCATGATGAAAACCCCGTAACGTGCTGAGCGGCGTTTGTCGAGAGAGTAGGGCAACACCGTAGTGCGTCTTTTGACCATGAAATTGTACTTGATATCCCATTGCTTCAATTTCATCCACAGGGAAATCGTCATCCGTTGCCTTGGTCTCTTGCAGACCAATGATTTCGGGATTGTATTTATCGATAACAGCCTCAAGCTGGGGCAGACGAACTCTTACGCTATTAACGTTGAAGGAAACGACTCGCAATCTAAAACTCGAACAGATTAACCGTACTGACTAACGGATCCTTTTTCTGCGCCAAGTCGAACGTCAGGCCTTCGGCAGCAATATATGAGCCGATTATGGAATTGCTCGACTTAAAGAACTTAGCGGATTCAATGGCCACCTCATCCAACTGAGCATCGGTACGTTCGGGATCATGGTGATACATCACCAGGTTTTTTACCTGCGCATCGACCGCTAATTTACGGACCTGGGAAATAAGTGAATGTCCCCATCCGTGCTTCGCGGGCATGTCATTCTCATCGTACTGCGCATCATGAATCAGCAGATCAACACCCTGACAAAAATCCACCCACTCATCATAGGTCGTTTGCGGTTTATCAGGGGGATCAAGTTCATTGTCGGTAATATAGGCAATCGTGACGCCATCTTCTTCAATCCGATAGGCATGGCCACCGCCCGGATGGTTCAGGTCTTTGCGGACAGTCTGAAATGTTCGCTCGGCGAGATAATTTTCTACTTCATCGACTGTGGCGATGGTAGAGGGTAGATCCATCGCCTGGACCGGAAAATTCGAACCGTCCATCTGTTCCAATAAAGTCTTCAGTGCGACGGCATTGCCTTCGGAACACTGACACACTGTAATCTGACGACCGGGTTGATAAATCGGGCCAAAAAATGGATAGCCCTGAATATGATCCCAATGACCGTGGCTTAATAATAGGAGGAGGGGCTCTTCATTCTTGATCATTTCGACGCCAAGACGACGAATACCCGTGCCTGCATCAAATATCAGGTTCTCACCAGAATTAAGACGGACGTGCACACAGGACGTGTTGCCGCCGTACTTAGTTGTGGATGGGCCTGGTGCGGCGATCGATCCTCTTACGCCATAGAATGGAATCAACATGGCAACAGATTAGTTACTTTCGAGCCATAATCTAAGCATCGCCGGTACGCTTACCGGTAACCAGGTCTCGGAACTTATCGAGCAGCGTCTCGTATTTGTAGTCAGTAAACTCACCGGCGTCAAAAAACATACCGTGGTCTTCACATGCCTCATACCAAATATGAGGCTGCGTGGGATCCGCAACTTTAGACATTTGCTTGCCACATCTCGGGCAATCGACATCTTCGATCTTATTGTATTCTTTACCTACTTCGGGATCTCCGCTATCCACAAATTCGGACATCCACTTACCTTTGAGCGCTTCCGCTTCGCCTATATCAAACCATATTCCCTTACAGTTTGTGCATCGATCAACGGTCATATCACGACCGTAGGTTACTTCTTCCATTTCGGCATGGCACTTCGGGCATTCCATTGGTAGCTCACCTTAAGCGTTATATAAATTCAGTAAGCAAAGCTTACGGTTTGTCGTCGGCAGTATACTGACTCTAGGACATTTATACATGCCGATCGTCGGGATAATCAGCGCTCCTGGTCTTTTGCTTTCAGACTCAGGGTGGCGGTTTCATCTGTGCCATTTGTTTTCCAGATCGCGAATATGGTCTTAAAATCGTTCGAAATCGAGCCTTTATACGAACCATCGGTCACAAAGCCCGTTTCATCGTCAGGAGGGGCCGTCTCCCACATTTCAATAAAAAGTGTATTGGTGTCGATTAACCATTCGACCTGAATATTAGTAGTATCTTCACCCACCAAAAACCGTCCTTTACTTTTCGCCGATATCTGAGGACCTTTGATCAATAACGTGTCGATAACCACATCCACGAGCTGATCACCAAAAATTTCATGCCAACGAAAGATACCTTCCCACGTACGTGGGAACTCTGACTCGCTGATGGCATTTCCAGCGCTGCTGTTGACGGCCCAGAGCATCAGAGCAATGGGCAATAAAGATTTTGGCATGACTAGGTCTGTCAACTAAGAATAAATTGCACGATCCTTGAAGAGCTCCTGTGTGTCAAGGGATTGCGGCTCAGGTACGGCTTTGCCCTGATGACTATCCAAACACCTCTATATACATATGCGTATAATAGTTATTATGTTAAATTATGATAATCAGTGGAGCTCAGGTAGATCTGGCCTTAAAACCCTGCAGTATTCTAAATCTAGCCAAAGCAACCCTCTTCGCCTAATCTTGCAGCTATGGAAAATGAACTGCATAAGCTTCTTATTGAAGACACTCCATTCCTGGATGTCAGAGCGGAAGTTGAATATCTACAAGGAACACTGCCCACTTCGGTCAATCTGCCCATCTTGAACGACCAGGAACGACACGAGGTCGGTATCTGCTACAAACAACAAGGGTCAGCAGCGGCCACCAAACTTGGCCATCAATTGGTCTCCGGTGACACACGCGACCAAAGAATTGCCAATTGGAGTGAGTTTCTGACCGTGCAGCCAAATGCTCATCTGTATTGCTGGCGTGGTGGCCAAAGATCAGAAATCGCCCAATCATGGCTAAAAGATGCCGGATTCGAGGTCCCAAGAGTAAACGGCGGCTACAAAGCCCTACGAAGGTGTCTACTCAGCCGTTTTGAACAGATCTCACCGTTAATTGTCGTCTCCGGGTATACCGGCGTTGGTAAAACTGACTTTATTAATCAATTTAGTGAATCTATAGACCTTGAATCTCTCGCACATCATCGTGGCTCTGCATTCGGCAAAAGAGTATCTCCACAGCCTGCTCAGGCGGATTTTGAAAATACACTGGCAATCGATCTTTTAAAGAAACGTACAAAAGGTTGTTTATTCGTTGAGGATGAAAGTCGACTAATCGGCCGTATACAGATTCCGCATTTATTCAAGAACGCGATGGATGCTGCCGGTATCGTGGTCTTGCAGGACTCTCTAGAGCAACGTGTAGAGAGAATTTTACAGGACTACATCGTTGTTCAATTCGATAATTTTACAATTGAATATGGCGATGAGGCCCTGGAATACCTCTCCAACCAGCTACTGGCTGCAACGGACGGCATCAAAAAACGACTGGGGGGCGTGAATCACAAAACAGTCAGAGACATGGTAGAGAGTGCACTTGCGCAGCATGGAGCGAACGATATTCAGGGCCACAAGGCTTGGATCGAGTATCTTTTGGTGCACTACTACGATCCGATGTATCGCTATCAATTAGAGCAGAAAAGCGACCGAATCGTCTTTACCGGCACATGGGAGGAAATATCACAGTGGCACAACCGAAATGCTGGTGATATCTGAGGAAATCCTGATCAGCCAGTACCGGTTCCAGTCTCGTTTTCCTTGAGACGCTCACGATCAATTTCCAAGACTCGGTCGTGAATCGGCGGATATTCATCGCAAATACGGTCCAGATCAACGCGTTTAAGCTCATAGAGAGAACAGGGAGTGGCAGCCTCAGCGGTAGCATTTCTTGGTGTTCCATGCAGTAAAGCCGCTTCACCCAGGATGTCCCCGGCAAATAAAGTTGCCACTTGCGTGGTCTGTCCTTCGTCTTCAATAATAACATTAGCTATACCCCTGGCAACCAAAAACATAGAGTCACCCTGCTGCCCCTGCTTAACAATTGCGGTACCCCGCGGCACAGTTCTCGCGCGAAGAAATTTCTGAATAAAATCGAAGTCCTTCTTTTCCATATCAGCGAATAAGGATGTATTACCTAACAATTCTGAAATCTCGATCTCAAAGCAAGCAGATATATTGTCCTTCTTAAGTTGTCGTAGCCGCTCTGACTGTTCCTTAAGAATGTCATGGGCAATACCTTCCTGAATCATGCCCAGGCTAGCGGCATGCTCAACAGACTCGTGCTCAGCAACCAATAACAGACGCTGACCGAGTTGCTCCTGGACCGTTTCCACAAATTCCGGGTACTGATCGCCGACCTCGTCGATCTGCTCCTTAGTTTCATCGCGCATTTTTTCGTACACGACTCGCACTCTTGCCTCAGCTTGCTCATCAGCAGAACTTTCGCCGGCGATTTCATGTAAATGTGACAATACGCTACTGGAGGATCGAAACCTGCCCCAGGCAACATCGAAATCCCGAATAATACGTAGGGTGCGCATCCTTTCTGACAACATATGGCCGCCAGGAAAAACCTCAAGTATACGAATAAGCAAGAGGTGCATCGCCTTACCCAGGGACATTTCAATGCTTTCTTGAGGCAGTACCTTGCTATGTCTCACACCGTCTAGCTGCACAACTACAGTGTGATCAAGTTCTCGGAATGCCCACTCATTAATCAGTCCTCGGCTAAACAACTCATAGATCCGCGCCTTCTCTCTTGCCAAACAGCGTAACGCCAGTATGTTGGTACGATCATCTAAGCTCATCCCTTGATTGAGTGCATCAATCTCAACATCTAATTCCCGGAGATTACGCTCACATTTTTCTCGAATATTGTCAGCAATACGTTGCGAGAAGTGTCCGCCATCGACCAATCCATCTATTTGTTGCAGGCCCTGCTCTCTTGCATGCCTATCACCCTCAAGTTTCGCCAAACTGTCAGGAACACTTAGTGCGTCGAGGCCCAACCATTTAACCAGTATTTCAATAGACAAGCCCTGGAGAACCAGCGTTGCGAGTACCGCGCCCATAACGATTGCAACCAAGGTATCTTTATACTCAAAGGGCGGTAGTGACAGCACGATAGCAAGTGCAATCGCACCCCGCAGACCACCCCAATACATCACCATTTTAAAGGGTGTTCCAATGGCCTCTGCCCCGGGAAGCTTGCCTATCAAGGGCACCACGCCAAATATCACGATTGCCCTGGATATCAACATCGCGCAGAAAATGATCGCAATCAGGTCTACGGATTGCCACAGCACAACGAGATCAATCTGCAAACCAACCATCAGAAAAATTAGCGCGTTGGCAACATAGGCAAGATACTCCCAGAAATGTTCCATAAACTCAGAGGTCGAGGGTGAGATCTTGGACTTACCCCAGGATCCGATCATGAGACCGGCGGCTACCACTGCCATGATGCCGCTCACATGAAAGACGTGCTCGGCAACAATGAAGGCAAGATACGCAAGGATGGTTGTTAGTGTGATTTCGATGGCAGGATCGGATTCAATGGCCCCCAGCGTCTCCCCAACACTCGCGGCCAGCACCAGGCCTACAACAACGCCGCCCAGGAATACAAAGAAGAACTCCCCTACCCCTTCCAAAATCATTTCGTTAGAAAAACTACCCGCCGACAGAATGCCAATGAGCAAGGTTGCAAGTACCAGGGAGGTGGCATCATTAAACAGGCTTTCGCCCTCAACCAGGATAGTAAGCCGTTCAGGCACACCCAATTGCTTGAATATAGATATCACGGCGACGGGATCGGTTGCACTTAATATTGCACCGAGCAGCAGCGCAACCATAAAGCCGAACTCAGTCACACCGGAGATGATTAAACCGATAATCACTGTCGACAATAACAAACCTGGAATTGCTAATACCAATATCGCCCAGATATTGCGCGAAACCTGGCGTACATCTAAATTGAAAGCAGATTCAAAAATTAAGGTGGGAATAAATACGAACAAAACCAATTCTGGTGTTAGGTGAAAAGCACGTAACTCGGCGAGCCCAGGTATACCTTCACCGGCGGCGGCGATCGCAATACCCACAAACACCAGCAGTATTGTTAACGGCAGTCTATCGATACGCTTGGATAGCAGCGTGGTAATTGCCGCCACCAACAACAGCATCATAATGCCGGTAACCAGGTCCGCTATACCATTTGTCGAATGCTCCATAACACTTCTTCTTTTAAAAGGGGGCTAGCACGCTAGCGCGTGTTGCACCCGGTTAATCTAACAACAACCACCCTATTTAACGCTATTTAACGGTATCTTTAGTAGCTTTTCTCCTGACCCAACACCTGCTCGCCGATAAATGATTTTATTAGCTCCTGACTGATCGGTGCAAGCAACGGGATCATGATCTCTCGCAGGTATCGCTCAACATGAAACTCTTTCGCATACCCCATACCGCCATGGGTGCGTACGGCCTGTTGACAGGCTTTAAAGGCAGACTCTGCCGCAAGATATTTTGCGCTGTTAGCTTCTGCGCCACAGGGTTGCCCGTTGTCGTACAAAGAAGCTGCCTTAAAGACCATAAGTTCAGCGGCTTGCAATTCCATCCAATTGACTGCCAAAGGATGTTGAATAGCCTGGTTCTTACCGATGCTGCGATTAAAAACCACCCGATCCCGAGCATAGTTAGCAGCCCTCTCCAAAGCCACCTGCCCCAGGCCTACTGATTCTGCAGCGATGAGAATTCTTTCTGGATTCAGTCCGTGAAGCAGGCATTTCCAACCCTCACCTTCTTCACCGATTCTATCTTCGACGGGTACCACGAGGTTATCGATAAACAATGCATTCGAATCCACCGCTTTTCGGCCCATTTTCTCGATTAGGCGTACTTCGATTTGATCTCGATTAAGGTCGGTGTAGAAAAGTGTTAGTCCGTCAGTTGGCTTCACACAATCCTCAAACTCTTTGGTGCGTACTATAAGCAAGATCTTACTGGCGGTTTGAGCCGTGGTAGTCCACATTTTTCGCCCGTTGATCACATAGTTATCACCGTCTCTGACGGCCCTGGTCTGCAGCCTTGTCGTATTCAGTCCCGCATCGGGTTCTGTGACACCAAAACAGGCACGATCATGTCCTGCTATTAACGGGCGTAACAATCGCTCCTTTTGCTCGTCGGTCCCAAAAACTGCGATTGGATTTGGGCCGAACAAATTCAGGTGTATAGCCGAAGCGCCACTCATCCCTGCGCCGGACCGCGCAATAGTATGTGCCAATATTGCGGCTTCCGTAATCCCCAGACCGGAACCCCCGAATTCTTCCGGCATTGCGATTCCCAACCAACCCCCGTCTGTGATGGCTTTAACAAATTCTTCCGGGAAATGTCCATCAGCATCTCGCGCTAACCAGTAATCATCTCCAAATTGGGCGCAAATTTTTTCGACGGCAGTGCGTATAGCCAGTTGTTGCTCATCTAATTCATAATTCATAAATCAATCTAACTTTTAACCTTATCTATTTGAATTTAGGAATTTTTCTTCCATCCAGGAAGGCCCATCTATGTATACAAGACAGGCATTAAAGTATCAAGAAAGCACTGAATATTTCCATTTTATATTCACTTGTTTCTTAACAAATATTTGCTATGGTCTATATCCCCCATTTTGGGGCAGATGTATAAAAAACGGCAGAAATTTGGCGGGACAACCTAATTGACTAGCATGGAAGCATTTCAAACCTCATCTAAACGCACACACACCCGGGAAGCACTCATTACCGCGGCGCGAGAACTCGTGTTCGAAAGGAGTCACGAGAGAATTTCGATACAGGACATCACCGGCAGGGCTGGTGTCGCCACCGGCACCTTCTACAATTACTTTGCGACCAAACGAGACGTTTTTGAAGCGGTTGTCGAAGTGTACAGAATCCAGTTTGCACGGGAGATTGAGGAAACGCGCAGCCGTCTTAAAGATCCTGCAATGATGGTCGCTGCAACACTAAAGTACTACTTCCGTCAGGCTCAACATAATGAAGCGTGGCGTACTTACCTGTCTTTCTCCGGTTTACCCGGCAAGATCGACCTCAGACAGGACAGCAATGAAAGCTTTAAGGATATCCAGCGTGGTGTCGCGGCTGGAAGATTTAAAGTGGAAGACTGCCATTTTGCGCAAAGTCTCATCGGTGGCATGATCGATCATGTCAACACCGAAATAGCGAAAGGTCGATTAGCCCCAAGTGCAGCTGATGATACGGTACGTTATATTTTACGCATGCTTGGCCTGCCCGACCCAGTCGCTAAAGCACTGACACAAAGTCCACTGCCCCCCGTATCTGCCAGTCACCAGGACACACCAGCGATTCGACATTTCTCATAGCCGCTAGTTTTCGCCGGCAATCTACGGCCCATTTGTTCTATTCGCCACGATTTTCAGAAAAGATCGTTCATGTAGTTCTCCAAGAGTGATTCCAGTGGCAAGCGCCTCGTTCTCGGTAAGCGCGCCACAATTGATCCCTGATATAAAGAAGTTCAACAACCCCTGTGCCGATGCGGCATCATCAAAGGTATTACCCACCATCGATGCCTGGGCTGCTTGATCAATAAATGTCTTGAGACGATCAGTAGCATCGCTCAGTCCCTCCAGGAAAAAATAATATACTGCCGCATAACGAATGGGTAACTGTGCGGGATTCAAGTCCCAACTCTGATAAAAACCCAATCGCAGGGAATGCATAATATTTCTAAAGTGCACTCGCCATGCCGAATACACTACATCAACATTCTCGTGCTGCTCCTCCGCGCTTAAACCTTCTCCACGGTGCGGAGCAATCGGCATAATGTTAGTGATGCCATCACAAAGCGCCACATCGGTTCCGGTCAAAGAAACCTGCATGATCTGACGCGCAAAATCCGCTGCAGGATGTAAATGATCCTGGTGAGTTGATGCAATATTGCACGTGGCGGTATAGTCGAATGTCCCCAGAATTGCTGCCGTCACACGTCCCCCACCGCCCTGCACAAGCATAGGGATGGCACACTCCCCTTTTTGCGAAAACACGGACTGCACAGTTTCTATCATGAGCTCAATATCGATGGACCCTGTTGGCAAGCCACACTTTTGCTCCAGCAAAGTAAGGCAATCGGCCAGGACAGCAACTTGTTCAGGCGTCGTCACTTTTGGCAGCGTCACGCGAAACGGTTGCGGTAAGTTGCCATCAAGTTGCACACTCAGATGACTAACAAAAAGGTCCAACGTTCTGATGGATCGATGTTTTGCTTCCTCTGTTAATGCTTTGATGCGAATACCTACAAACGGCGGCAAGCTGTCTTCTTTGTAGCCCTGTGCCATTGCCTGCGCAGCTGCAATGGCATGCTCGTCTTCCTCTTCATCCGAGCGCACACCGTAGCCATCCTCAAAATCGACACGATGGTCTTCCACAGCTTCAGTCTGCAATTTGTAGAGCATACGATCATAGACTGACCGTGCGATTCTTGGATCTGCATCAGAATCCCCAGCCAATGTTTCGGCGCCGGGAAAGCCCATGCCTAC
>Ga0209403_10006935_pt1 | contig 11317 bp, 11 predicted proteins | sample ArcticOcean_MG_C_8_FD_187440 | JGI IMG/M metagenome (GOLD analysis project Ga0209403, IMG submission 187440) | Marine microbial communities from western Arctic Ocean - ArcticOcean_MG_CB11_86 (SPAdes) (version 2) | ecosystem: Environmental > Aquatic > Marine > Oceanic | place: Arctic Ocean... | reverse complement strand
GATCAAGGAAAAGCACGTGATAGTCGGTGACGTGCGTGGTGTGGGACTCATGCAGGGCATAGAGATCGTGAAAGACCGCGAGACGAAAGAGCATTTCGACCCGGAGATCGGCGTCGCAGCGATGCTGACAGAGGAGCTCAAGAAGCGGGGCGTCTGGATCCGAGTCTCAACGTTTATTCTCTCGATCGTGCCACCGCTCACGATCACAGCGGACGAAATGGACGAAGTCACCGGCATCTACGACGAAGCGCTTGGGGTGATCGAGAGCCGACTCGGTATCGCCTAGCTGCGCCTTACCGGCCAATCACAATCTGCATGAAGTGTTCTGCAAGCTCGACGTCATACTTCGCACCGGTCTCTGCCAATCGCTTTCGTGAGCGCTCGTCGCCTTCGTCGCTTCGCTCTCCAACCTGGCTCAGGTGCGAGTGCAGAGCGCTCTGTCGGGTCTCGAAATACTCAGTGACGTCGACGTGAATGTCTGGCTTCTCGGGTCGAAACAACCAGACCTCTTCGACCTTGTGAGGCTCGATGCCCTCTGCAAGATGCTCAGGATAGGCAACGTGATCTCGAGCGTACGGAAAGACAGCGTCGAGAGCCACTCTCCCGGTCATGCTGTGATCACGGTGGCGAATGTACGGACGATTCGGATCGATCGTCAGCAATAGACGAGGCTTGTGGATTCGAATCTGGCGAACGATCTTTTCCCGGAACTCGTCGTTGTCCGCAAGACCCTGATCCTTCATTCGAAGAAACACGACCTCTGACAATCCGTAAGCCTTTGCCGCGTTAAGCGTCTCGACCTCTCGGGTCTTAGCAAGATCTTCGGGCTTTACGGAACGATCGCTGGTTCCCTTATCTCCGTTCGTACACACCACGAGGACGACTTTTTTGCCCTCAGCACACCATTTGGCAATCGTGCCACCTGCAGCCGACTCTGAATCATCAGGATGCGGAGTAATCACAAGTATCGATTCTGGCTCGTTTTCTGGCTCAGCCATCAGTTTCCTTTTGCAAGTGGGGGTTTACACACCGGTTGTTCATAAATTATGGCTGCAAATATACATTCACAACCCTGTAACAAGCCTCGTGATTAACACTCTCAAATAGATGAAAATTGGAGCGCATACTTTCGCCAGAAGAGTTACAAAGGCCGTAGATGACAACCCACCTGAAGAAAATCAGCCAGTTCACCAGGAGAAAATATGACCAGCGATCACGATAAATGGTTAGGACTAACGTTGGAAGAAGCGCTTGAGCCTGACCTGCCGATTTGCGATCCGCACCAACATTTCTGGGATCCACCTGGCGGACGCTACTTTCTCGATGAGTTGCTAGTAGACACCGGTGGTGGCCACAACGTCACTGAAACTGTCTTCGTCGAATGCAGCGCTATGTACCGAAAAGACGGCCCCGAAAAAATGCGACCGGTTGGTGAAACCGAGTTTGTGCAGGGTATTGCTGCCCAGAGCGCGAGCGGGATGTATGGAGACACCAAAGTTGCCGCCGGAATAGTCAGTTACGCCGATCTACGTCTTGGCGACGAAGTAACCGAAGTCCTCGAAGCGCACATCGACGCCAGCAGGAGCCGGTTCCGTGGAGTTCGCAACGCGTCCTCATGGGATGCAAGCCCCGATATTGACGGCTACATGAACCCCCCACCGGGCCTGCTGGGAGATGCCGGATTCCGAACCGGATTTGCATCACTTCAAAAACTTGGTCTGAGCTTCGATGCTCAGGTCTATCATCCCCAGCTACTTGAACTGGTTGATCTTGCGAGAGCCTTCCCCGATGTAACGATAATCCTCAATCACACCGGTTTGCCGCTTGGCATAGGTTCATACGTCGGGAGAGAAGACGAGGTTGCGCAGGTCTGGCGAAATGGCATCACCGAACTGGCTGGCTGCGAGAATGTCGTGATGAAACTGGGCGGAGTCGGAATGCCACTTGGCGGACACCGATGGAGCGAGCAAAGCGCACCCCCAAGGTCTCAAGAACTGGTAGATGGAATATCGTCATTCTACAACTTCGCCATCGAAACGATGGGACCCGACCGTTGCATGTTTGAAAGCAACTTCCCCGTCGACAACCAGTCGACTTCGTACACAGTCCTCTGGAACGCCTTCAAACTCCTCAGCAAGCCGCTATCGTCGACCGAGCGCTCGTCACTGCTCAGAGATACAGCTGTGCGAGCCTACCGACTGTCGTAGCACTAGCTGTGGTGGGCCGTCAGTTCTTCTCGTAGAGCTTTGCTGACTTCCGCCTCATCACCGGCTTGAAGCGTAACCGGGGCAACGAATATCTCATTACCGCGCTTGCCGTATCCGAGTCGGATCGACGGTGTTCGCGCTGCCAGGTTGGCGATGATCGTCTGGGAATCGGGACCGTCCCAGTCGTCGTTGAAATAGACCACGGTGTTCGGTCCCTGTCGATCAGGATCGTTGTCTTCGATTCGAATATCGACACCGGGGATATCACCGAGATCATCAAAAATAGCGTCGGTCATACCCCGCCATTCAGCCCACTCCGCATCGTGGTCGGCATCGACGAAGAGCTGCAGCGCTGCGATCAGCCCGACAACTCCCTCCTTGGTGACTTTGGCGGGGCGTCCAATACCGTGATTTGGCGAATTGTTCTGACGTGCTGCCTCGATAAGATCAGCTCGACCGCACAGAATGCCTGTCGATTGCGGTGCCCTGAGCCCCTTTCCTCCTGAAAATGTCACCATGTCCGCCCCATCGTTGATGAAGCGCGTAAGACTGTCTACTGGCGGCAGCATCACCGCCGCGTCGACGATCACTGGAACGCCCGCCTCGTGAGCTATCTCGGCAACTTCAGCAAGCGTGATGGGGCAGCGATTCCACTGGTGGAAGAGGTAAGCCACGGCAACGGTATCTGGGCCGATCAGCGACTTCAGTTTGTCCTTGGGGTCTTCGTCACCCTCGTTCCAGATATTTAACTTCGCCCCGGCGGCGCGGTAGCAACGCGCATACCCCGAAACATGACCGTCGTAGAGCAATATTGCGTTCTTGAGGCCTTCGGTATCTGGCAATTGAGTGATCAACTCAGGATCAGAACCCGCAATACAAGCCGCTGCCTGAAGCAGTAAGCCAGCACCTGCGCCAGCCACCACAAGACCCGCCTCAGCTCCCGTGTACCTTGCGATAACGTTCCCTGCAGTTTTGTTGAGTTCGTGCAGGTCGACATAGAAATTCACAGACTCAGCCATCGCTTCAACAACGCCGGGCCGCATGATGCTTCCACCTACAGTCGTTATCCAGCCCAAGCCGTTGATAATTCGCGGAACGCCGAGCCCATCGAGAAGTAGTGAGCCGGTGCGAGTGTCGTAGGACATTTTTTCGAGTTCCTTGTCTGAATCAGGCATGTCTTTGTGCGCATAGGACGGTACCAAGCCGGCTAATTGACGTAAAGTGCGTCGATTGAATTCCTTTGATCGTTTGGAAGCAATTGACGCTCGATCCAAACGATTCTATTCATATCGCAGCCAAACAATCGTGTTGAAGCACACAGGAGTCGACATGTTCGATCTGATAATCGCAAATGCAACAGTGATCGACGGTTCCGGTGAGCCAGCCATCCGAGCGGACCTCGGTATTATCGGCGATCGTATCGACGCGATTGGCGATCTTTCTGCAGCTGAAGCAAAACGGACCATCGATGCAGAAGGGCTCGTGACGGCTCCGGGATTCATCGACACGCACGCCCACTGCGACGGCGCGCTGTTGTCCGACCCACAACACGACCATGCACTTCGCCAGGGTGTGACCACCGAAATCATCGGACCCGACGGCATCACGTTTGCACAGCTGTCACCCGAAAACTACCAGCTGTACAGGACCTACATGCGAGGAGTGCTGGGTGATCTTCCCGAAGAGATCGACGTCAGCAGCATGGAGGCGTTCTTAGCCAACTATCATCGAAAGACGTCGATCAACGTTGCCGCATTTGTCTCCCATGGTTCCGTTCGCCTCGAGGCTGCCGGGTTCCGTGACGTTCCCCTGACGGGCGACCTGCTTACTCATGCGAAGACACTCGTCAGAGAGGGCATCGAGCAGGGTGGGGTAGGCCTCGCCACCGGGCTGTCATATCTGCCGCAATCGTTCAGCGACACAGAGGAAATAGTTCAGCTTTCGCGTGAGGCGAACGAGCATGGCAGCGTTTATGTAACTCACACTCGAAACGTTAACGTTGATCGTGCGTTTGGTGGCGGAGGCATCACCGAAGCGCTGGAGATCGGTCGACAATCAGGCATCCCAGTTCACATAGAGCACCTCCGAACAGGCCCCACCAACGCCGGCCAAACGGACAAGCTGATGGCACCGATAGACAAGGCGAAAGCCGAAGGCGTGGACGTCTCAATGGAGATTTATCCTTACCCGGCTGGCAGTGGTACATATTTCCAGTATTTCCCGCCCGAGTACTCAGACGGTGGACCGGAAGCCCTTCTCCGTAATCTGACAGACCCGGCTAACCAGAAAGAGATCGCCGCCATTATCGACGCCGATCTTGAAGGGACCAAAGAAGACCAGGTCTTCTCGCATATCGGATCTGAGAAAAATTCCGACCTGCTTGGCACGAGCTGGCGAGATGCCGCAGCAATCCGAGGAGTTTCTGTTGGCACGTTGCTTTGCGCCGTTGCAGTCGAAGAGAATTTCATCGTCGGACGTCGAGGTACTCCACCCGACAGCACAGCACTGTGGAACCAGGTCAGCCGAGATTGCATGGAGCTACTCTCACGACCCGATTACATGATCGGAAGCGACTGCCTTCCCGCCCAGCGGTACCCGCACCCACGTGCTTACGGAACGTTCCCACGCATTGTCGGTCGGTTACTCAGGCAGTCGTCCGTGAGCCTTGAGACGATCATCCAGCGAACGTCGTCTGATCCTGCTCTGCGCTTCGGGATCAAAGACCGTGGTTTCATCAAGAAAGGGCACTTTGCCGACATCGTGCTTTTCGATCCCGACACAGTGATCGACACGGCGACCTACGACGACCCGATTCAGTTCCCCGCCGGCATACCGTTCGTAATCGTGAACGGTGAGATTGCAGTGGACAACAACAAGAGCACTGGCGTTATTGCGGGCCAGGCGGTTAGCTAAAAGTTCTACCGCACGAGACGGGACCACTGATATCCACGTTGGTTCCGTCTCAGCGCGTAACCCTGGCTAGTCGATCGTTGCTGGCATTTCAACACTGAGCTCGTCAGCGATCGACTGCATCGCGTTCCACGCAGTGTCACCCAGCGGAACCGCGCCTTTTTCCAGAAGCTCGGCCATTTTGCGCTGACCACGCTCACCGGGATAGAAAATCTCGTCAACCCTGGGCTTTTTCTTCCCAGACTTGATGCGATCGAGCTCACCGTCCATCGTGTCCAAATACTCGCTCATCGGCTGGAATTCTTCAGGATTTATGAGCCACAAAAAGTGACCCCAATCGTTACCCGTCAGTACGTTAGCGAACAGGTCTGACATCATCGCCAGGCCATAACCTTTTACTCCGGCCATGGGCAAAATCAGGCTCTCACCCAACTTGAAGTCGGCGGCTTCAGTCAACGGGCTGCCATCCGAATGCTCGACAAATCCCGATGGAATCGACTCGCCGTTCGTTGCCGCTTCCCACACCTTGGCTGCCGCCATTCCACTTGTCGCCATGTCCAGAACAAATGGATCATGCCGGCCGGCTGGAAAGGCGTAAGCAATCGGGTTCGTGCCGAACTTGCCCGTCAGTCCGTTTGTCGGAGGAATCAGCGGATGGCGAAACGCGCTGCACGAGAACGCAATCAGGCCTTCCTCGGCCGCTCGTTGCACGAACGGACCCAGCGCAATCACGTTGGCTGAGTTTGTGACTGCGGCGGCCGCCATGCCGATCTTTTTTGCCTTGGTAATGCTCATCTCAGTTGCGATGTTCATCCCGATCACGCCACAACCGTTGTCGCTTTCGACAGTTGTGCTCAGGGCAGAGTCCTTGGTAATCGTCGTGGTCGGCGCCGGGTTCATGGTCCCGTCTTGAAGCCACGTAATCATGTATCGGAAGAAATACAGGCCGTGATCCGGTTTGCCGCGAAGTTCGCTATCAAGAATTACGTCTGCTATTTCACGGGCTTCATTGGCAGGTACGCCAACGCGATCGAGCGAGCGCTCCATGAAGTCCATGACGACTGAGTTGGAAACTACTGGCAATGAGGTTCTCCCGTGGACGGGTCAGGTAAGCGACGAAAACCATAGAATCCTACGGGTAATTGCCTTACGTAGTCTTCGAAAATGGCGTCTGTTTGCGCGTAGTTAGAGGTTGAATCCGGGTCACGCCAGCCGGGCCTGCATGACGCACATCAAGCCTCAACTGCGATTCACACGAACACCGGAAGTGGAGTTCCGGGGGTTGTAGTGCGAAGCGAGTAAACCGATGTGTGACCAGTAACGAACATCGTTCGCAGATCGTCACCGCCCCAGGTGATATTCGTGGTCACTTCTGGAAACGTCAGTACACCCACTAGAGCGCCATCGGGCTCCCATATCCAAACACCACCCGGCCCGGTGCAATACACACGTCCCGCCGAATCGACTTTCATACCGTCGGGAACACCGTTCTTTTCTGAATCGTTCACCAACGGCATCTCAGCGAAACTCGTTGATTACCCGCTGTGCCATCTGCCTGCATATCGAACACGTACATCTTTGGATCGGGACGGGTGTTCGATACGTAAAGCATCGATTCGTCGGGTGAAAAGGCGAGTCCGTTCGGCAGATTCATCCCCGCACATACTTCAACCACCTCGCCGTTCGTAGCAACTCTGTAAACGCCGCTGTATCCGATTTCGGCGTCATCCCTGCTTATCCGACCCTCAAGGTTCGTGAAATACAGACTACCGTCTGAGTGCGGAGCGATGTCATTGGGGGCATTGAGTTTCTTGCCATCGAAACTATCGGCAACGACAATTTCCTGCGTTCCCGAAACAGCAGCGACCCTGCGGTTGCCCATCTGGCAGTAGACGAGTTCCTCGTTCGAGTTGAACGTCATCCCGTTCGCACCGAACGTATTCTCGGCCAATAACTCCACGGTTCTGGTTCGGGTATCAATTCGATATCGCTTTGAGTCACGAATATCGCTGAAATAGAGGTGCCCAGACGGATGCCATACGGGGCCTTCGGCAAACACAAAGCCCGTTGCGAGAACCTGTGGTTCCAGCGATTCAAACAGTGAGTTAAGATTTTCGGACACTTGTTCCCCTCGCTTCGACAGTCGACGATAAGTTACTGGCAATAAGTTACCCTGCCAGCATCATCGCCAGAACATCGTACGTATCGAAAACAGTATTAGGAGCCGTCAGATTTCCGGTTACACAACTACAGGTACGCGGATACCAGCAAACATACTGCTTGATCTGGTCACATCAGTCTTTTCCAGCACCGGCATGAGTGATGAAGATTCGAAGCTACTCGCCGATTCACTGGTTACTGCTGATCTTTCAGGGACTCACTCGCACGGTGTACTTCGAGTTCCAGAATATGTAAAAAAACTCACAGTCGATGGCGTCAATCCCAAAGGCAAACCATCGGTTGTTAGCGATCGCGGTGGAGCGATAGTTATCGACGGCGGCAACTCTATGGGTCAAATAGGATCTGCATTTGCCATGAACGCCGCGATAACAAGGGCGAAAACCACTGGCATCGCCGCAGCCGCAGTGCGAGGCAGCAATCACAACGGCGCACTGAACTACTACACCGAAATGGCCATCGAGCACGGAATGATCGGCTGGGCTACCACAAACGCACTGCCAACCATGGCGCCTGAGGGCGGGGCAGAGCGAATTCTTGGAATCGATCCACTGGCAATATCTGTCCCGGCGAAGAACGAGCACCCGATTTCTTATGACGCGGCTTTTAGCGGTACTGCTCACGGAAAAATTCGCGTTTACGCCCAGAAAGAACTAAAACTCGAAGATGACTGGGCACTCGATTCGCAGGGTTAACCAACAACCGATCCACTTGCGGCGATCGATGGTCTGCTCAGGTCTATCGGAGGCCACAAGGGAGCTTCCCTGGCCCTGATCATGGGCGTGCTTCGATGCTTTCGGGTGCAGCCTACGGCACTGAACTTGGCGACATGGAAAACGGGCCGGTGTCAGGAACGGACGGTCACTTCTTTATGGCGTTCAATGTCGATTTCTTTGTGGATCTCGATAAGTTCACCTCCCGCGTCGACAAGGCGATTCAGCAGGTTCACAACACCCGAAAAGCACCGGGAGTCGAACGGGTCTGGATGCCCGGTGAGCGTGAATTCGAAACCCGCATTCAAAATACTGAACATGGCATACCGTTGGGCGAAGAAACCCTCAGCGACCTCGTTTCAGCCGCAGAGTCAGCGGGCGTTAATGCCGCTTCATATGGACTAAACCAATATGAGTAAACCTCTTGGACTCGCCATCGTCGGTGTTGGATGGGCAGGCAGTCGACACGCTGAGGCCATCAGCGAGCTAGCCGCGGTGGACAACAGAATCGAGATCGCTGCCTTTGTCGACAATGATGCCGATCACTTGCAGCAAACGGCCGCAAAATTCGACGTCCAAGCAACGTATCCAACTCTCGCCGCTGCTCTCGACGACCCGAACGTCGATTCCATCGACATTGCAACACCTCACGCCCTTCACGAACCTATGAGCATTCAGGCGGTTGAGGCAGGCAAGCACGTTATTGTCGAAAAGCCGATGGCTATGAACGTCGACGAGGCAACTCGCATGATCCAAGCCGCCGAGTCGAACGGCGTCAGATTGTTCGTGGCTGCGAACCAGTCATACGAGCCGTACGTCGAGTTCCTTCGGCAGGTGGTCGAGACCGGCGCACCGATAGGCAGCATCACCACAGCGAGCGTTGCTGCAGGTTTACGCCCCCTGGGGTCGATATGGCTATCCCGGTCGTCGTGAGTGGCTCGCCGAACCGGACATGGGCGGAACAGGAACGTGGATGCTGCACGGGATTCACAGCATTGCGGGTGTCCGTCGCGTATTCGGTGACGTGACGCGTGTATACGTTCAGGAGCACAAAACGGGGACATTCCAGAGATCTGATCTTGAAGGCACAATGACCGCACTTTTCACTGTCGAGTCCGGCGTGAACGTCAGCGTAGTCCAGTCACCCGAAACCCGTTTTTCTGGGAACACCGGGGGGTACATTTTGCATGGAGAGTCGGGCTCGATTCGTGCCGGTGTAGAAAGCTACGAGCTATTCGCCGACGGTGAAGATCCAGCTCCTCGGTCGTATCCCGCTTCAAAGGTGAGTTCGTATGCGCTCGAGTTTCAGGCGTTCGCCGACTACATCGGAGGTGATGAATCTGCACTCACGACCGGCTACTCCGAGCGAAAAACCCTGGCGGTTATTCAGTCTGGTGCAGAGTCCGCCGACTTCGGTGAGGCGATCGACTTGCAAGAGCGTTTCGGCAGTCTGTGACCTACTAAAAAACCATAGGACTCCCCAACATGTCAGAACGCAAAAAAGCCCGCTGGACAACGATTCCAGCGGGCTTTTTATCGCTTCTAATCAAGTCGGATCACGCTCTCACCATCCAGAGCACCAATTCGCAGTGCGCTACGGGTGAATAATCACCTTCGTGTAGCCATCTTCGCGACGATCGAACTTCTGGTACGCCGCAGGAGCCTCATCAATCGATATCTCATGCGACACGACGAAGCTAGGCTTCGCACGGCCAGCAATAATCAGATCACGTAATTGCGCGTTGTACTGCTTCACATTGCACTGTCCGGTGCCGAGTCGAAGACCCTTTTCGAACAGTTGCCCGAAATTGATCGTCAGCGCTCCACGTTTTGCACGCTCGTCCACACCACCCGGGTCTGACGGCACGTAAAGCCCCGGAATTCCGAGAGCGCCCGTCGGGTTGACCACGTCTATTAGCTGGTTGAGAACGATGTTTGGCACCTCGTCCTGCTCACCACCGACAGCCGATGAACCCGCGGCCGTCGCCTGGTAACCGACAGCGTCAATGCCCTTGTCGACTCCCTGACCATGGAGATGAGACTTGATCTGGTCGACCGGATCTGACTCGTCGTAGTTGATCGGAATAGCTCCGAACTCCGCAGCCTTATCGAGTCGTTCTTTCACGTGGTCGACCGCGAAAACTATCGAGGCTCCCCGCAAAATAGCGCTATATGCGGCCATAAGACCTACTGGTCCTGCTCCGAACACGGCAACCGTTTCTCCCGGAGTGACTCCAGCCAGTTCGGTTCCGTGATAACCAGTTGGGAAGATGTCGGCGAGAAGAGCAAAATCGGCTTCATGCTCCGTGCCTTCCGGTAACAGCAGGCAGTTGAAATCGGCGAATGGAACCTGCATAAGTTCCGCCTGACCGCCGACCCACGGACCCATCGAGACATAGCCGTAAGCGCCACCAGCGAAACCCGGATTGACGGTAGTGCAGTACCCGGTGAAACCGCCGAGGCAGTTCTTGCAGAATCCACAGGCAACGTTGAACGGCATCACTACGCGATCGCCAACCTTGCGGTCTTTGACAGCGGGACCAACCTCGACAATCACCCCCATGTTTTCATGACCGAACACAATGCCCGGCTCTGCGGCGGTTCGACCCTCATACATGTGTAGATCAGAACCACATATGCACGATGAAGTGATTTTGACTATCGCGTCGTTGGGATGCCCAATCTTGGGATCGGCAACCGTTTCGACTGCAACTTCAAATGGCTTCTTGTATACAACCGCTTTCAATGGATAGTCCTTTGCCTGCTATTGATGATGAATTGCTCGTATATCGCTAATGATTTCCGGCGTAACTATGGTTTGAGATTTCGATTTTGTCTATAGGCACCGAAGAATCAGCGGTCTCTAAGCTCCCGAGTAGCGGCCTCGTCTATGAGCAGCGTTTCGGGATCGGCAACTACTTTGTAGTCGTTTTCCGCCCCAGTGACAGTGATCTTTTCGTCTAGAAGATCGTTCTGAATCGACTCCAGATCTCGATCGAGATGATCACCCCATCCTCCACCACCAGCGAAGGCGTGCTCGATCACCTCATCGCGGTGCATCGGCGACATACCGAGCACCGGTAGTAGCTTCGATTCGCCATCGGGTGAGCTAAGAACATTCGACGATGGTTCTCCCGGCTCGCCGCCCTGGAGCCCGAAAGGCCTGTGAAGTCGCTTGTCTGAACGAAGCTGAAGAACAGCCTCATCCTCCAACAGGCGCACTTTTCGAGTTTGTGCCATGCCGCCCCGATACTTACCCGCACCGCCGGAATCGGGGACAATGCCGTACTCCTCGAACCTGATAGGCAG
>Ga0209403_10006934_pt1 | contig 11319 bp, 9 predicted proteins | sample ArcticOcean_MG_C_8_FD_187440 | JGI IMG/M metagenome (GOLD analysis project Ga0209403, IMG submission 187440) | Marine microbial communities from western Arctic Ocean - ArcticOcean_MG_CB11_86 (SPAdes) (version 2) | ecosystem: Environmental > Aquatic > Marine > Oceanic | place: Arctic Ocean... | reverse complement strand
ATTGGTGATGTGGGCATGGTTTTTGCCGCATTTATTATTTTTGAAAATCTGGGGACGTTAAGTTTTTTAGATGTGTTCGCTGCTGCTAAGTCAACGTTCCGCCCTAATGATGACACCATTTTATTAATTACCCTGCTTCTTCTCGTGGGGGCGTTTGCAAAATCAGCACAGATGCCACTTCATACATGGCTTGCTGACGCGATGGAAGGTCCCACCCCAGTTAGTGCATTGATACATGCCGCTACTATGGTTACAGCCGGAGTATATCTGGTGGCACGTTGTCATGTGCTTTATGAACTGGCACCTTTTACTATGTACTTGATTGCCACAGTTGGTGTCATTACTGCAATCTTTGCAGGATCCATGGCAATGGTGCAATATGATATAAAACGCGTAATCGCTTATTCAACAATGAGTCAGTTAGGGTTTATGTTTCTTGCCGTGGGTGTCGGTATGTATAGCATTGCCATGTTTCATTTAATGACTCACGCTTTTTTCAAGGCCTTACTTTTCTTGGGTGCTGGAAGTGTGATTCACGGGTTGAACGATGAGCAAGATATTCGAAAGATGGGTGGGCTTCGTCATTCAATGCCTATCACTCACGTGACATTTTTAATCGGGTCCTTGGCGCTAGCCGGGTTTCCTTTGACAAGCGGGTTTTTTAGTAAAGAGGCAATTATAATCAATGCTTATCATGCAGACATGGGTAATATCATATTTTGGGCTCTGGCAATACTAGGGGCAATTATGACAGGTTTTTATATTTTTAGAATTTATTTTTATGCCTTTGCTGGTCAACCGAGAACTGATGTGCACGCACACGAAAGTCCGCTTGTAATGATTGCTCCTCTATGCCTTTTGGCTTTCTTGTCTTTGACTGCTGGGTTTGGTGGTGGCATGGTGGACGGTCTTCTTTTTAACTATTTTGGAACACATATGCCACACCCTGATAATCTTTTTCTTGAGACTATAGGGTTGTCGGCTGGTTTGATAGGTATTGTTGGAGCGGTGGTTTTTTATATGACTGGCAAAGACCGTCTCGAATTTGCCAAACAGATGCTGGCACCGCTTTATGATCTGTTACTTAATAAGTACTATATCGATGAAATCTATGATTTTTTGATTGTAAAACCAGTCCGCGCGACAGGTATTTTTCTCGAAAAAAGAGCCGAAAAGCTTGGTATTGATTTTTCTGTTGACCAAGTTGCCGTTCAAGTTCGTGAAGTAAGCCGCCTAATAAGTTTTTGGCAGTCGGGTAGTGTCAGGTCATATGCCTTGAGCATGATTGTTGGAGTAGTAACTATCCTTACGTTTGTTGTTTTTCAATAATTCGTTAAAGAAAAATAATTATGTTAACACTCATTATTTTTATTCCGCTGCTAGCGGCATTGGTTCTTCTTCTTGTAAGTAAAGATGACACCAGAACCATTCGCAATATTTCCGTCGGAGCCGCAGGGCTGACGTTTCTCTTATCACTCGCGCTACTTTTAAGGTTTGATTCAGCTCAGTTAGGGATGCAATTTACGGAAACCCATGCCTGGGTCCCCATGCTTCATATTAATTATCAGCTGGGTGTTGATGGGATCAGTCTATGGTTAGTTGTTTTAACGGCTTTTATTTCTTTGATTGCGGTTTGTTTTTCCTTAGACCGAGATGTAGGGTTTCGTAATTTTATGGCGCTTCTATTAGCTCTTGAGGCGGGTACGCTTGGAGTATTTGTAGCTTTAGATCTAATTTTATTTTATGTTTTCTGGGAATTAATGCTTGTCCCTACTTATTTTTTAATCGGAATATGGGGAGAAGGTCGCCGCATTTATGCCACGACAAAGTTTGTTTTGTATACCCTTGTTGGAAGCTTATTTATGCTGCTTGGAATAATCTGGTTGAGTCTCATTCATTTCGAAGCGACACATGAACTTAGCTTTAATATCCAGACTCTTGTTCATATGAAGATCGATCCGAGCACACAAATTTGGTTGTTTTTGTTCTTTTTATCTGCATTTGCCATCAAAATTCCAATATTCCCACTACATAGCTGGTTGCCACACGCTTATATATCAAGTCCAATTCCAGTACTCATAATTTTAACGGGTGCCATGTCTAAGGCAGGGGCCTATGGTATCATTCGATTTTGTCTTCCTCTATTCCCCGATGCTGTTGAAAAATTTGGTTTATTGATTGCATTTGGAGCTGCGGTAGGGATTGTCTATGGTGCTTGGATTGCCATCGCGCAACGTGACCTAAAAGCGCTTGTTGCTTATTCTAGTATTAGCCATCTTGGCTTCATTGTCTTAGGTATTTTTGCCTTTAACAGCGAAGGTATTGAAGGAAGCCTTTTACAAATGGTCAATCATGGAATCATAGCCTCAGCACTATTTATTATTGTAGGAATTCTTGAGAAGAAGATGGGGACTCGTAACTTAGATGACTTTCGTGGGTTGGGCAAGTCGATGCCATTGTTATATGGTGTTTTCATGTTAATAACACTTGCCGCACTTGGGCTTCCAGGTTTGAGTGGATTTGTTGGTGAGTTTTTGATTCTTCTGGGGGTTTGGACGTCACTTTTATTGGCAGATCTTTCGGTGATTTATGTGTTAATGAGCGGAGTAGCTATCATTTTTGCCGCCATATATATGCTTTATATGTTTCAAGGTGCTATGCAGGAAAAAAATGAAAAAATTCCAGAAGACCTTTCCGATATCAACTCTAAAGAGTTTGGCCTTCTTCTACCAGCATGCATCTTGGTTGTTTTTATAGGGCTTTATCCAAAAATTTTTATTGATAGAGTGGCCCCATCTGTCGGGTCAGTTTTAATGGTAGAAAAGACCATTAACCTCGATGCAGGAAAAGGTAACGATCAGCATTAAGCAACCCAAAACCTTCCGATGTACACGGCACTAATTTTTATTTTACATGTTACTTGGTGAACAAATAGTCGATGGTATATTTTTAGATAGACCTAATCGATATCTGGCTCATGTGCAAATAGAGGGGCAAGAAATTCAAGCCCATGTTCCTGATCCTGGTAGACTCCCTGGTTTAATGATACCTGGTCGTCAGGTTCGGCTAGTCTACAATCCTGGTCCAAAACGAAAAACTGACTACAGTTTAGTTTTAGTTCGTCATGGCTCGATATGGGTTTCGGTCTATCCTGTTTTTGCAAACAAACTGATTGAAAATGAATTGGCTGGGAATAAACTAAGTTGTTTGAGTGGGTACAAAAATTTTCAAAGAGAAGTTAAATGTGGAGAGAGCCGATTTGATTTTAGGCTAGATTTTTTAGTTGATAGAATGTTTTTAGAGGTTAAATCAGTTAGTCTGGTAGAAAATGGCGAGGGTAAATTCCCTGATGCACCAACTGAACGAGGCGTTAAACACCTAAAAGGTCTTATAGATCTTAGAAAAAAAGGATTTCGGACTGCAGTTATTTTTGTTTCACAAAGATCAGATGCTAGGTCCATTACTACAAATGACAAAATAGATCCTTTATTTGGTGAATGGTTAAGAAAAGCCAAGCGAGCTAGCGTAGAACTATATGGATATAATTGTAGGGTTACTAAAAATACAGTATCTATTAAAAAAGAAATTCCTATAAATGTTTAAGAGAAGTTAGATAAAATAACAGTACTATTTAATTAAAAATATAAGGTTTATAAGGATAGGTTTTGAAGAAAAAAATACCTTATCGTCGCAATATACGAAAGCCAGTAAATATTTCACGAATGTCGGGTGGAAGTAAGCAGACCCTATGGGATCAAGCTTCACGTTGGTATGACTCTTTGGTGGGTATGAGTGGTTCTGATTATCATCAAACTATCGTGATGCCTGGTGTATTTAAAATGCTTGATTTGAAGTCTGGAAGACGTGTTCTTGATTTAGCATGTGGGCAAGGGGTATTCTCTCGGTATTTATTAGAAAAAAGAATTAAACCAGAAGGGTTGGATTCGTCCGAAGAACTATTACGCATGGCGCGTTCTCGTTCTATAAAGACCATTCCATATCATTTAGGCGATGCGAGTGATGCGACACTCCTTGAAGACCAAGAGTTTGATGCTATCGCATGCCTTCTTGCAGTACAAAATATGGAAAATATTGAACCTGTCTTCAAAAATGTTGCAAGGTGGCTTAAGCCAAAAGGGAAATTTGTAATGGTCCTCACTCACCCGTGTTTTCGCATACCTCGACAAACTCATTGGGGTTGGGACGATGATAAAAAAATGGAATATAGGAGGATCGATCGTTACGCTAATGAAATGAAAATTCCGATACTGACTCCACCATTTATTGATAAGGTTAATTTCACTATGACCTATCATCGTCCGCTGCAAAACTATTTTTCAGCATTACTTAAAGCGGGTCTTTGTGTCGATTCTCTGGAAGAATGGATGTCGAATAAAGAGAGTGCACCCGGCAAACGATCGCGTGGGGAAAACCGGGCTAGAAAAGAAGTGCCATTGTTTATGGCTATTAGGGCTGTGCGTAGTAGTTGACTTTATTTAGTATTTAAAATAATTAAACATATGCCAAGTTATACCTACGAATTACCTGAACAGAGCATTCTTCTCTCTAATGTAAGACAGAACCTCTTAAGAGCTGGGCCGGAATGGGCTGAGATGACGCTGTTTATGCGGGAGGGACATGTCCAGTATGTTCCTATCCAGAATAACCCAATGCGTTCAGGATATAAATTTGTATACCAACAAGCTAAGCTCAATCTAACTCTTTATTTCCCAGAGAAAATATTTAATCGTATGTTAGAAATTCTTAACCCAGAGAGAATAAAAGTTTTAAAGGCAGTTGTTGAGTCTTCAATCCCTCGACGGTCAGGTTATCTCATTAATGAATTTAAGATCCGTGGAATTATGGAAGAGGAAGTTTGATTTTTTTAAAAAGGTTTATCTTCTATTATGGCTTTGCGGATACTCTCCATTCGTTTCTGGTAAAAAGTTATATTGTGAAGAGTGTTGAGTCTCATTACAAAAATCTCATCAGCGATGCATAAATGTCTCAGGTAGGCACGAGAATAATTTTTACAGGTATAGCAATCACATTCTGGATCAAGCGGACTATCATCAGCTTTATATTGCAGATTACGGATATTAATTTTACCTTGGCTAGTAAAAAGGGAACCATTTCTAGCATTTCTACTTGGCATAACGCAATCAAACATATCTATTCCCATACTACTGCATTGCCTCAGGTCCTCTGGTGTTCCTACGCCCATTAGATAGCGAGGTTTATTTGTGGGTAAATATTCTGCTGTGTGTGCAGCAATATCGCACATAATGTTCTTTTCCTCTCCCACACTCAGGCCTCCAATAGCGTAACCAGGGAAACCAATCTCGGTAATCTCTTTAATACTTTGAGAGCGAAGATCTTTATACATTCCTCCTTGAATAATCCCGAATAGAGATTGGTTTTCTAATTGGTGTGCTTCTTTGCAACGGCTGGCCCAACGAGTGGATAGTTTTAAAGATTTTTCAGTAGTGCTGTGATCAGAAGGATAGGGGGTTGGCTCATCGAAAGTCATAGCGATATCTGATCCCAACGCTTCCTGAATTTCCATAGAAAGTTCAGGAGAAATGAAATGAGTAGAGCCGTCAATATGAGACTTAAAAGTAACACCCTCTTCAGTTATCTTAGCGAGAGCCTTTAAACTAAAAACTTGAAAACCGCCACTATCAGTAAGGATAGGCTTGTCCCAGTTCATGAAGCGGTGAAGTCCACCTAGGGATTTTATAATTTCATGCCCCGGTCGCAGATAGAGGTGATAAGTATTGCCAAGAATAATATCCGCACCAGATTGAATAACATCTTCAGGAGAAAGGGCTTTAACAGTCCCTTGAGTCCCAACAGGCATAAAGGCTGGAGTCTGAATTTCACCATGCGGGGTCACAAGTCTTCCAAGACGTGCTGCAGAATGGCTATGTTGTTTTATAACTTTAAATTCAATCATTCTTAAATTATTGCAAACCTATTTGGAGGACAATAGGATTTGATTAAAACAGATCATTGTTTAAGCTAAGATAATAATTTTTTTAGCAGGGCTTTTTGCATGTGGAGGCGATTCTCTGCCTGATCGAATACGATAGAATGTTTTCCTTCTAAAACCTCGGAAGTAATTTCCATTTCTCTATGTGCTGGTAGGCAGTGCATGACTAAGACATCTTTTTTAGCAACATCAACTAGTGACTGATTGATTTGGTATGGCTTTAATAATGAGACTTTCTCCTCAGTCTCTTCCTCTCCCATACTAATCCAAACGTCGGTGTAAATTACGTCTGCATCCTTAACTGCAGTAGCAGGGTCTTCTGTGATTTCTATGGAGTCGGGAATGGAGATTTCTTTTGGCAGTTCTGGTTTACATGAAGCAGGGCAACCAACTGAAAGCCTTAGGTTAAACATTGTTGCTGCGGTAATCCAAGAGTATGCGACATTGTTTCCATCTCCAACATAAGCGATTTTAATTCCATCGAGGCGGCCAAGTTTCTCGTGAATAGTAAGTAGATCCGACAGTACTTGAATGGGGTGGTTTAGATCTGTCAATCCATTGATGACAGGGATACTGGCATGCTTGGCCAACTCTTCTACTTCCTTGAAATCAAAAGTGCGAATTAAAATACCATCTAGATAACGCGAAAGTACACGTGCGGAGTCTGCTATGGTTTCTCCGCGACCTAGCTGCATTTGGTCGGGAGTCAAAAATAGTGAGTGGCCACCTAGTTCGAACATGCCGACTTCAAAAGAAATTCTAGTTCGGGTAGAATTTTTGTTAAAAATCATACCCAGGGTTTTTCCTTTTAGCGGTCTGTGAGCAGTTTTATTTGTTTTAAATTGTTTGAGCTCAACAGCTTGCTTTATCAGATGAAGAGCTTCGTCTTTAGTTAGATCGCTTAATTTTAAAAAATCTTTTTTCACTGAATTGAGATCCCTTTAAATAAACCTATTGTTCCATCTTAGTGAAAATTTTTGAAAGAGTTCTTATTAAGAAATCTATTTCCTTGCGTGTAATAATGAGCGGTGGTAAAAAACGAATTATATTTTGTTGAATGCAGTTGATCAGAAGACCTTCTTTCATACAGTTCGTTACTACCTCAGCACCTGGTTGATTAAGTTCAACCGCAAGCATAAGGCCAACGCCGCGTACTTCTCGTATTATAGAAAAATTATCTTTTAAACGATATAGTTGCGTAAGGAAGTAGTCTCCCGTAGCAGATGATTTTTCTAAAAAACCTTTTTTAGTTAATGTTTTTAGAGAGGCTAATGAGGCAGCGCAGGCCAACGGGTTTCCTCCAAATGTTGCCCCATGAGTTCCGGGAGAAAATGATTTTATTATTTTATTAGTACTGCCCATCGCTCCTATTGCAATTCCTCCACCGAGAGCCTTAGCCAAAGTAATTATATCGGGTTTTATTTTGTGTCGCTCATAGGCAAACAAATGACCCGTTCTTCCAAAACCGGTTTGGATCTCATCAAAAATCAAGAGGATTCCTTTTTCATTGCAGATTTTACGTAAAGTTTTAAGGTAAGTTTCCTGCGCTAGGTTGACTCCTCCTTCGCCTTGGATAGGCTCGATCAGTACAGCACATGTTTTTTTTGTAATGGTTTTTTTTAGGGCAGCAATATCATTGAATGGAACATATTTAAAGCCGGGTAGTAAGGGTTTAAAGCCAGTATGAATTTTTTTTTGCGCTGTTGCGGAGAGGGAAGCCATGGTTCGTCCATGAAACGAATCTTTCATGGTAATAATTTCAAAACGTTTGGGCTGTCCATTATCATAAAACCATCGCCTAGCCAATTTAATAGCGGCCTCATTCGCTTCAGTGCCACTATTACAGAAAAAGAACTTATCTGCAAAGCTCAGACGGGTAAGCTCTGCTGCTAATTGTGACTGCGGTTCGATATGGTAAAGATTAGAAACATGTAGTAATCTCCCCGCTTGTTTGCGGATAGCACTTACAACGTTTGGATGGCAGTGTCCTAAATTGTCTACAGCGAGGCCTGCAACAAAATCGATATACTTTTTACCCGAAGCGTCCCACACGGATGTTCCTTTTCCTCGAACCAGTCCTATGGGGTATCGGCCATAAGTTTGCGCAACATGCTTGTTTGTAAGTTTAATCAGTTCCTGATTGGATTTCATACTACAAATATTTTTTTCAGTGAAAAATTAGTACTAATTTCTAACGATTTGAAATGTAAAACACTATCATAGTTTTACATTTAACAACAAATGGAATTCCAAGGTGAGATGAACTAATTTTTTAAGGAGTCTGTCAGTGGCTGGCTTGGAAGTTACTCCATGTATGTTGCTTAAAAGGTTTACAATAAAGGTGAGGACCATTTCTAATGGCTATAAACAATCAGATGTTTTTAAAATAATGAAAACCACAAAATGATTCAAGGGAGCAAGGTCCTCTTGTTCCCTTGAATCGATTTGTTTAACGTAAGCCCGCTGTTACAAACCACCATGCTGCTATGCTAGCAAAATACCCAAGAGCTATAGCTGGTATCCATTTGATGTGTGACATGAATGTATAGTTTTTACGATCAACTCCCATAACAGCTACGCCAGCAGCAGATCCAACAGACAACAGGCTTCCGCCAGTTCCGGTAGTAAGAGTGATGAGAAGCCACTGGTCAATCTCCATAGCAGGATCCATTTTGAGTACCGCGTACATTACAGGTATATTGTCAACAATAGCAGACAATATTCCGACAAGAGTATTAGATATTGTCGGACCGAGGTTCCCATACATGCTTTCACTGGCAATAGCAAGATACCCTATATATTGAAGTGCTCCTACAGCTGTGAGCACGCCAAAAAAGAAAAGTAGAGTATCGAATTCGACATTAGCCACCTTCTTAAAAATATCAAACTTATCGTCTCCTCTTTGATCTTCGGGAACTCCGATAATATCAAAGTGTTTTTTCTCCCCCCACACTTTTAAATAAAAACCTTGCATCATAAGAAGTCCGAGTCCCAGCATCATGCCCATAAATGGAGGAAGGTGAAGAAACTGATGAAAACTAACTGCTGTGGCTATAGTGAAGATGCCTAAGCATATAGTGACTTTCGCTCCCGGTTTAAACTCTATTTTTTCATCTCCCGCTTCTGGGAATTCGTTGGGGACGAAAGCATACATGATTAATGCAGGAATGATCCAGTTAATAACAGATGGGATCATTAAATAAGCGAACATTTGGGTTTCAACTTTGCCTGCTGTCCATACCATCAGAGTAGTGATATCACCAAAAGGACTCCATGCGCCACCTGCATTGGCTGCAACAATAATATTTACAAATGCTGGAACAATAAATGCTCTATTGCCATTGCTCACTGCCAATGCAACAGTGGACATGAGGAGCGCACTTGTTAGATTATCAGCTAATGGAGATAAAAAGAATGTAATGGTCCCGGTTGCCCAAAACAACTTTTTGAAACCATACCCTCTATTTAGCAACCAACAACGAAGACTTTTGAAAACGTTTCTTTCATCGAGTGTGTTAATGTAAGTCATCGCCACTAATAGAAAAAAGAAAAGCTCGCCAATTTCTGCAATCAATTCTTTAACATAGTCATGAGCATGTCCACCGCCATGAATTGCCTCATAAATCCCAATCATTCCCCACATGAGGCACCCAATCAAAACAACTGGTTTTGATTTACGCATGTGTATTTTTTCTTCAAAAACAACAAGAGTGTAGGCTAGAAGAAAACTAATCAACGCAAGATAGCCAACCCATGTATTAGCGAGATTTCCCATTATTCAAATTCCTTTCAACAATTAACTAAATTGGTTTCTTTATATATTTGATTGAGGGGTGATAATAACTGCCCACAATGTTTAAAAACAGTCGTATTTATAGGTATAAAAATTTTATTTTTCTTATTTTCAAGCTTAGGTTAAGCGAGGTATTTTAAACTGCTAATTCATGAAAGAAAAGAAATATGTGGGGGGGGGGGTAGAAAAAATTATAATCTTAGTTCAATACAGGTTTTTTAGAGCGGATAAGGTAAGGTAGTTTTTAATGTAAAATGACTGAAAATATATTTTTTTAAAAGGCTATACTCTTATTAAACAAATATTTATGTCCTTCTCCAGGGTCTAAATAGAGTTGACTGTGATGCTATTTATGCTAGTATTTGATACGTGTAGATGACTCTTCTAACCTATTGATTTAAAATACCTTTGTCAGCCGCCCAATATCTATCTAAAGGCAGGGAATACATAGATTCTGCTATTTGTAATTACATACCGAAAGAGACTGACTATCCGGAAAGTATTCATAAATCGATGCTTTATAGTATTCTTGCTGGAGGCAAAAGATTACGCCCCATTCTAGTGATTGCTGCTACTGAGGCAGTTGGTGGAAACCGAGAAGATATCTTACCTTTTGCTGTTGCAGCAGAATATATTCATACGTATACATTAATTCACGATGACCTTCCAGCCCTTGACAACGATGATTTAAGGAGAGGCAAACCGACAAACCATAAAGTATTTGGTGAGGCTATTGCTATTTTGGCTGGAGATGCTTTGCTCACTCAAGCATTTTATCTCATGACTCATTCCGAATTAATGAGTGCTATTCCACCGGAAAGACTTTTGCAGGCGGCTCATGATATGACAGTTGCAATTGGAACGTCTGGCATGATAGGTGGTCAAGTTATTGATATTGAATCAGAAGGAAAACCCATAGATGCTAAAACACTGGAGTACATTCATATTCATAAAACAGGACGCTTGATAAACGCCTGTATAAGAGCGGGAGCAATTTTGAGTCAAGCCAAGACGGAAGAGTTAGAAGCTTTATCAAATTACGGTGAGCAAATAGGTTTGGCATTCCAGATTGTAGATGATATCCTTGACATCGTTGCCGACCAAAGTCTTTTAGGAAAGGATGTTGGTAGCGATGTGGATAAAGGAAAAGCTACCTACCCTGCTCTTTACGGATTGGACGAGGCTAGAAATAAAGCAGAAAAATTAGTGGAAGAGGGTATTGCCTATTTGAAAAATTTTGATGATAGAGCAGAGCCATTAAGAGAAATTGGACGATTTTTTTTACAGCGGACCTTTTAAAAAAATATTAGCCCAACCAGATTTGGAGTAGTTTATTTTTTTTGATGCGAAAAGTGTATTTAGTCATAGCATGCTTAGTAATTATTTTTTAAGGTATTTTGATGAGTCAGTTTTTAGAAGCTATTAATAGCCCGGCCGATTTAAAAAAGTTAAAAAGAGAGAATCTACCTAGCCTTGCTGAGGAGATTAGACAGAGGTTGCTTGAGGTGATCTCCAAAACAGGAGGGCATCTTGG
>Ga0209403_10006932_pt1 | contig 11319 bp, 19 predicted proteins | sample ArcticOcean_MG_C_8_FD_187440 | JGI IMG/M metagenome (GOLD analysis project Ga0209403, IMG submission 187440) | Marine microbial communities from western Arctic Ocean - ArcticOcean_MG_CB11_86 (SPAdes) (version 2) | ecosystem: Environmental > Aquatic > Marine > Oceanic | place: Arctic Ocean... | reverse complement strand
CTTAGGAGCATCAGCAATGGTTTGCTCAACGGCTTCCATTTGACGAGCGTCGTGTTCATTAGCGGCTTTTTGCATTGCGGTTGTACCACAACCAGTCAAAAACGCTAACATAATAATTGCACCAAACAATTTAAACATAATCTACACCTCTCTATACATATTAAATTATGACATTCTGGTTAGAACTTGTCAACCACAACAACTCTACTCTTGCTGTGAATACTTCCGTTCCCACCCATTTCGCAGGCAATGCCTTTGAAATTGTTAATGTCGTTAGACTTCCACTCTACATCTTTAAACCAAAAACACTGAGTACCGTTATAGTAAAAATAACCTGGACGTGACCCATCTGGTCTAAATTGATCTAAAGTTCCTGTTGTACCAACTTTTATATTCTTAAGTTTTGATTCTGATGCTTCATTACAAACAACAGTTTCCTCAGAACTAAAAATTGATCCCAAACTTTTTACAACATTTTTTGTAGCTTTTTGATCTGCAATATCACACATCTGTGAATCGGGCATATGACCACTCCATTCATGGTCGCCATATGCATTATGCCATTCACCATCTATTTTAGCTTCAAATTCAACTAAACATATTTTATTGCCATCACTCAAGCGTGAAACATTTACTTCTATATTTCTCTTTGCTTCAACTATTGCTGTAGATTGTTGTTCAATCAACTCTTCGATATTGCAATCTGCAAGAGCTGATACACTTAAACCTATGCCTAGAAGCACTGAGTATTTAGAATATGTAATTTTTGTCTTATTACCCAATTGTATTCTCCATTTCCAAAGTATTTTTGTCTTGCTCTACCTGTTTTATCAGTAAAAACTGTCCAAGGTGTTAAAGCATTAGTAATTCTTGCATTTCTTCTTTCGCTATCGGTTCCATACATACTTTGTAAAAACTCAGTCTGTTCTCTTTTCTTAGAACAATCTATAGCAAAATGATCTAAATCATAATATGACATGGGCACATTAGCGTATGATTGCTCAACGGCTGACAACATTATTACAAGTATAACGAAGGTTCCAAAGAGCTGTTTTGTTAACACTTTTTGCATAGTCATATTCCCTCCTTGATTGTGTGAGTCCTTTAGATAATTGTGCGTTTTCTAATAACCATTGATCAATGGCCGCGAAATTAGCACAATCAGTTGGCATCATAATTACATTACTTGGCACCGTATCTGCTCTGTATGCATGTTTACATCCAATTAATGTAACCATTAAAAATATTGTTAATATCACTTTCATAAAATACATTATAGATTATTCCTTACCGAAAGTCAACCGAAAATTTACCGAAATTGTTGTTTTTCTACAACAATTATACATGTTCTTTAGATTCTACCCAATACAGAAAAGCCTCTTTGGCCTGTGCTCTATCATACCCGAATACATCTCTTAACATTGATCCGAATTCATAGACATTAAAACTTGGATTTTTAAAACCAGTCATATATCTAAGAGCATTATCTAATTGGATTTCAGTTAAATATTTAAGATTTTGTTGTTTCACTATCTTCTCCTAATTTATGAGTTAAACTCATCCACGCAAATATGCTGGACCAGTCCAAAAAAGCTGGGTGGTCGGATTATAACCAGTAAGGATATTACCACGTGCTTGGTTTCTTGCCGGAGCATTATAACCAGCCGCCTTTAAAATATCACCCTTATTAAACTTTTTATCATTATCAGTATTAACAATAAAACCCCAAACTCCATTTTTAGTAACAATTTTAAGGTATTTGTTACCTTGTTTTACTTCAAGATTATCATCAAATTCCTTTGTCATATCTGCATAAATTTTCTTCTTCATGTCAGTATCACCGCCGGCGTGTCTACCGCCATAAGAATCTTTAATATCTTGGATTAATTTATCTAGTTGTTTTTGCATATTTCACCCTAATTTTTTAGTTTCTATACGTATATTATAGGCGAATTTTACCGAAATGTCAACCGAAATTTAACGGCTAAGTTATTGAAAAATAAGGGAAAAGAAAAAAAATTGTAAGTTGTTGATTTTTAAAGATCTATAAGTTATTGATTTTTATAGTTCCGTTGCCTGATCACAGCTCGGAAACACAGAATTAATGCCGGACCCTTGTTTATCTTCAATCATAACAAATTCCTTTGTCATATAATCGAGATTTCTTGGGGATTCTGCATAGACTTTACATTCTTGTAACGAATCAAAATAAAGATCTGTTCTTTCGTGTTTGATTAAAGATCCATCATTCATAGCTAACATGTAAAAGATGAAGTATTTTGTCATATAGTACTTAATCCGTCAAATATAGAAGATAACTACGCGGTTAAGTAGTTACATATAATGATCTTGCTGTTCATCTAATTCTCTTATAATCTTCCGGGCTTTTACAAGGCAAGCATTATAACTTTTAACAAATACCATAGTCGAATTCATTTCTGGAGGATAGTTTTCCCAAACATCATTAAAAACCACTAATATTGACTTAATCAATATTGGATTGGCTTTATCTGCCTTTAGAACCTGTTTTACTATTGACCTAGATTCAAACTCATTATATTCAGGATGATTTTTTCGCCCAATTTGAATTGATTGAGCCATGTCACCAGTCCAAACACACAGACTGAGCGTTTTCCAATCCGCAGTAGAATCCGGATCTATATATGGCTTCTCTTCAAAACTTCGCGGTTGTGTTATTTCTGGTGGGATTAAATCTTTTCTATGGTGATAATTATATTCGTCGGTAGGAAGAATGTCTTCATTCATTTCAGGACTCGATCCAGGATCATTTTTAATTAATCTAAAATTATCAGATTCCAAATAATGCAAATTATATTCGTTGACAGTATTACTGGCCGAAAAACCAGAGATTAAAAATAATGATGCTATTATAACTATCAACTTTTTCATAATTGTTCTACCTTCAAAAGTGTGAACTAGTTCACACTTTTACCTTAATATTTACCATTTTTTAGCATAGTTTAAAGTACTAGTAGTATAGATAAAAAAGCCCATAATTAAATGGGCTCTTTTGTTCTAAATCTTTAAATTTTAAAAACTAGAAACTCGTCCCCACTGTTAGCAATGCTCGACCTTCACAAACATTAGTACCACTAAAACATTCTGATACTTTAAGATCGGTATCAACCCATGATGCGGAAATTGCTAGATGACCAAGCATATAGGTTGCACCAACAGAATAATAATTCCAATCCGGTGATCCCCATGTAGCTTCTTTTTCAACTAACTGTCTTCCTGCGGTTCCCCAAACTGAAATGCTATCATTTAGTTTGTACGAACCGGTGCCTTCTAGATTGTAACCTTTACCAGATTTATTTTGCCACTCAGGTGAGAAACTTGCCTTCACCGACGTGTCAATTCTATCTGATAATGAATAGTCTAGCCCTACAGAACCTTCCCAAAAATCAAAGTTGGTTTCATCAGCGGCTCCTGGATACAAATAATACAATGCACCAACATCATATGAAACACCACCTGCTAATTTGCCGGTGTATCCGCCATATAAGTCAATTTCTTGAGTTACGTTGTTTCCAAAATCTACGTTTGATGACCAAGCACCAACGTATATGTTATCACCTACCCCGTAATCAATTCCACCTGAAATAGATGGTGTATTACCAGTTTGTGACTGTCCACGATACATATAGTCTGTGGATAATGCAACATTACCCGAAACTTCCGCATTCGCGACTGTAGTTATTAGCGTCAATAACGCTATAATTATTACCTTTTGCATTACATATTCTCCTGTAAGGTATATTATAATTTGAGTAGTCTACTCAATATTTATCTGCCCAATATACGTATATATAATGGTAGAGAACTGGTGGACAAACTTTTAACCAAACTATGGCTGGGTTAAGAATTTTACAATATTATCATTAGAATCGACAGTAAAATTTTCTAATTGTTTAAATGGTTTGTAAACATTTTTGCATGGGACCACATCAGCAAAAACATATTGAACGTTTGGATTTTTTTTAATAATTTTTATTAATTGCATTAAATATCGATGCTTAGAATCTCTTACTTCTCTTCCGTCTACTGCTAAATCAGTTCTTGAATGTGGAGTATAAATATCAAACCCAACGACAACCAAAAGATCATATGCTCGACTTGCTAATTCAAGATTAATAATATTAGCAGGGGTGAAATTTTTACCGGCAGGACCAAAATGTCCTTTAATATTATGTTTGAATGTATGTACCTTCTTTGGTGAACCTATATATTCAAAATGCTGTTCATCAACCCAAAGATTACATACTGCGTGAAATGCTTTTTCCACCAACTGTTGGCTTAATTCGATATTTGTTGAAATAACATTATCTGTCTGAAATTCTTTCCAGCTCTCCCAGGTCCCCCAAACTGGTCCTATATCCGACATTACTTTGGGATCTATAGATGCATCTTTTAATGTTATTCCTTGACGAAGGACCCAGGCAATATTCATTGTACTACTATTTGTTTTTTTTTGTTAACCAATTTTTCTTTGTGCTTTTAGAACTTCCTTAATAAGCTGACCTTTATTAAATCGTCGATCTATTTCAATACCAAATCTACGTCCATGCTTTTCTAACTCATCTTTTGATAACAATTTAAGCTCATCTACCGAATGCTTTGGTAATGACTTACTTGCTTTTAATCCACCTATATTCAATAACTTCTTTATCCATCCAATCATTATTATTTCCTCCTCCTAATGAAATGTTACTGGTTCTACCATAATTGTTCTACCATTGTTCCGGCTGGGGATAACGTAACTACTAATACATCTGAAAAGAAAAAATAGGATATTAAAAAACCTATAACAATACCTTCAATCCAGGCTAACCACATACATAAAATTGGATATCTTCTAACGAAATTCCACTTCCATGCCCAACATTTTCTAATAAATCGTACAATCATCAATCGTATTTACTACTTTTTACAATAATATTTATTTTTTGTAAATCTGGATATCTAGCATCCTGTGATCCTTCTTCAAATATACCATAATTTAATTTAAAAAGAGCATCTTCTGCTTGTTCAATAGTCGGACGATAATGATAACCTATATTAAACGAGACCTGCTTTTCCCATGGAGATATAGTGAGATCCCTTCCATCATATCTTTGTTTAAGAATCATATTATATGCTTCTTCATCATCTAATAATATAGCACCACCACCATTAATATCTAAGGGTTTAGATCTACCAAAACTTAAACATTGCATTTGTCCTTTACGATACATACCAGGTTTAAATAATCTAGCACTATCCCAAATTTTTGTTCCATAAAAATTGTATTCACCATCCCATTGTTCATCTATATAACTATACTTAATATCTAACTTATGCATTAACATTGCTATACTAATATATGTATGTGCAGTAAACTTTGTTGTTTTAATCTGTTCATAACGTAAACATAGTTCAAGGGCATGCGTACAACAATCTGTCATAATAGCATAAGGTGCCTGCGTGTATTGTGCTAATTTTTCTTCAAACTCTTGAATCAAACTTAAAGGTTTATCTTTACTTAATAAATATGGTTTAACCATTAATAAAATCCTCTCTCCATAAATCTAAAGTTACACAATGAAATCCGCCGCCAAGCGTTCTTGCATGTCTAAGTTGTAATGGAACAACTGTAAAATTATTCTTTTCTAATATTTTAATTATTTCTTTTTGGTTTTTATCAACGACTACTGTTTTTGAATCAATACTAAACATATTCATACCTAGCCATTTACTTGCATAAGGATATTCATAAAAGTCAATTGGTACACAATCATTAATAAAAATACAATTCCAATCTTTAAATATTTTAGGAAGATTATCTTTATTAATTCTTGATGCATTTAATAAAACTGTATGGTCATTTAATGCTGTAATAGTACTATCAATATGTACACCATCATAGATATTATCTAGAATATGTACATTATATTCGCCTTCAAAAGTATTACGTAACCACTCGCCCCCTTCTCTAGTTCCTGATTCGCTAACCAAATAAAGTAAATCTTTACCTATTCTACAAACATTAGCCGCATCAAATATAGCAAGGTTATCATCTATAGGTTCTATATTTGGAATAAAGTCATACGCCTCTATTTCATGTTGTCTACATGAAAAACGCATATTAACATCAAATACCCTATTGCCTATCACTAATAATCTATCTCTAGGGTTATAACCCGACATTGTATCTAATTTTTGATAATTTAAATCTTTAGGCCTAAATATCTCAACACCAAAAGCAGACAAAGTCTGACATAACTCTTCTAAGTCTTCATTGGTTTCATTAATAATCTTATCTAAAACAGGACCACTAGGAATGGGTGTTTCTGTCCAACTAGTTTTTTGTTTCTGAAAGGCTATATCCTTACTAGGCCAATTGGCATTGGTCGCTGTTCCAACCACCACTGACTGTAATTCTGACCATTCGTTATGAGTATGAATGTGCAATGTTTAAATTGTACCTGTAATTTGCATAGTATATCTATCTGCGTCACCAATATTAGCCGCCATATGGGGAATATCATTAAGCCAAGCGACACAATCACCAGCATGCCAATTTACTACCGGTACACTATCTATTTCACAATAATGACCACTTTGCCAATCTTCTAAAAATACAACTACCCGCATAACATCATTTAAATCTAAATTATAAACCTCTTTATATCTTACATATCTATCTCTATGAGTAGGTAATATTGTACCTGTTGTCATTTTATATAAACTAATACCTGTATTCTGTAATCCAAAATGATTTCCTATTTCTAAAGCCCAACTAGGTATACCATCGCGGTGATCTAACATGACTCCTGTATACTTTTCATATCTATGTCCAGCGTCACACCATTCTTTTATTGCTATAGGGTCATTAAACGGTTCTTGTCTAGGATAATTAAGCTCTCGGTGTTTTATTCCCCAAGAATGTTCAATAGAATAGTCCGAAGACCATTTATCTTGTATTGCCGTAGTGATGAACGGTATATGTTTCATTAGATTCCATTCTCCTCCATGGGTCAACAACATGAGATCCTGGTAATATGTTAAAATAAAAATTATCTATTTTAAATTCCTCAGGATTATCAGATAATGCATACCCGTATGTAATTTCTCTGTTATGTGCCATTAAAATAATTGCTTTAGCGTCATCAATATTATCGCCAGTTAGTGGGTCTGCATAAGAAACTGTCCAATTACTTTTTTCTATAAAATGACCAATTAATAAACTATAACTACCTATGGTATATGAAACATTGGGTTTATAAGCCTTGCCATGTATAATAATTGGAAGGTCATATTCAGCAGATAAATGAATTAAATAATCTGCTAAATTTCTTGCCTGTTTTTCTCTAGCATGCATAATTGTATCAAACATATCATAACCAATATGATATTCTTTTGCTAACCAACGTAATGCAATATTATCTCGGGGGTGACATGCCCCTGAATCCCCCATTCCTGCTGTCATATACTTTGGTCCCATAATACGCATATCTGATTTTGCTAAAGCATCAGTAACTACATCAACATTCATGTGACCTATTTTTTCTGCAAAATCTTGAATCATATTTACTAAACCAATCTTAGCACTAATAAAGGTATTATAAAAAATTTTAATTGCTTCGGCTTCTTCCCAGGTACCTTGTTCATATCGTGGATTGTTTTCCATTAATGGTTTATAAATGTTAATTAATTCATACGCTTTTTTAGAGTCATCATTCTCTGTGCCTATAATGACCATTTCTGGATTCACCATATCCCATTTTACCGAACCCATAGCAATTAAATAAGGATTATATATTAATATGTGTTTATCACTTAATAATGGCTGTAATTGTTTTCGTATAGTTCCTGGTAATACTGTTGATATTAACACCACATTCTTTGGTTCATTAGCATGTACATTAATTTGATCTAATACAGATTTAACATCATCATAACTGAAATCTTTTGGTTCTAAATGACTACTTGGAACAGAACCACTGTATTCTTCATCATGTGGGGTAGGTACTGCTATAAAAATCCAATTACTATAATTAATTGCCTCTTCAACAGTATCACAAAATTTAACGGTATCACTTAATTTTGGGTAAATATCATAACCGACTACTTGATATTTTGTTGCAAATGATTCAGCACAATCTAAACCAAGTTTTCCTAAACCAATAAATGAGATGTTACTAACCATATGTTCTCCGTCGACAGTTTTTATAAATGGACTAATCAAACCTATCTTGAAGATAGATACTATGACATGATTACTTATCTACCGCATGGTACCAGGGAGTATAAAAATCTCGATCTTTACGAACAACATCAACAACGCCAAGAAATTCCACATCTCTATTCTTTTGTATTAATGAATGACCAAGAACCAGTTAATTGCGATGCTATCTTTGCCTGGAAAGAACAATATGTCGAATACTATAACAACAATAAAGGTCCATATAAGAATAAGGACCATCCAATGCCGTTGTGGGCATATTATATAGTTGGCCATAAAGAATTAAATAGAATAGCCTCAACTAATGAATATAAATCAACTGATGTAGATATACTCGAATACTTTTTAAATTTAACCACAGATAAAACATTTGCAAGTCGTATAGCATTTGGTGGAATTTATAAACCAATTATTGTACATAGTGAATTAAATTCAAAAGATATTGCTGAATTAAGTGATGAATTTATACCAGTATATGTTTTTTATCATGGATTAATTAGTCGAGACTGGTATAGACACATAAAACATGAATCTAAGCCAAGTATAGAAAAAGCAATCAATCCAAAACGTTTTCTTTTATATGCAAGATCCTGGACAGGTTCTAGAGAATATAGACTTAAATTTATTGAAAAAATTGTACAAGAAGATATACATCATTGTATAAAACATAATTTTCATTGCACCGATAACGAACATGATTATCATACATTTGTTCCAGAAAATTTAAAATGGATTGTACGTAATAAAGAATTAGAAAACTACTTTCCAGAAGAGCAAATAGACAGCCATGCAAGTGCAAATATAAATCTCAATGATTTTAATACTACAGGAATTAGTATTGTTTGTGAAACAATCTTTGATTCTAGTAAAGTGCATTTAACAGAAAAAACATTTCAACCTATAGCTGTAGGCAATCCTTTTATTATGCTATCTGGTGCTTATAGTTTAAGAACTTTACGCAGATATGGTTTTAAAACATTTAGTGATTGTTGGGACGAAAGTTATGATAAAATTTTAGATAGCGAAGAGCGAATGGATGCTGTTCTAAAAATTGTAAAATATATCGCAGGACTTAGCCGAACTGAATATGCCTCTCTTTATGAAAAATGTATTGCTATATGTGAGCATAATCAAAAACATTTCTTTAGTGAAGAATTTGAAAATTATATATTAAACGAATATACTAATAATTTTAAAATGGCATTTGAAGCACAAGAAAATGATATGTTTAGTGGCACCTGGTGGTTTGTAAACCACTTAATGAATAACGTTCACAAAACAAATAAATTTGGAGAACATGATGCTACATGGGCGAATGATATCTTAAATAAATTAAAAGAACGTGACCCTAAACGCTTTAAAAATACCCTAACAAACTATCCCTTTTTAACCGCCTCTAACCTAAATATACGCAGTTAAGTTTTAAAAACGTCCTTGTAAATATTTGTGCAAGGATGCCCAGGTGTATGGCAAGGATGCCTTACTTTATAAGCAATCAATAATTCCCAATAAAACAAATATTTAATTAAATACAAGTATGATTGACCAAGAGCCTATTGAACAATTATCTAATGAATTAAGTCAAATAACACAAGACTTCTGTGAAAATTACGATATAACACTCGGTGAATTTAACCAATTAATGTTACTGCAAATACTTGATTCATACGCTAACGTTGGAAAACAGAAAGAATTTTTAGATCATCTAGCGGTGATACTAGGCGTGGAAATTAAAAACCGCAATCAATTATAAATCACTTCAATAAGTTCTCTGGCACATTTTGTTAAATCTTTTGTGTTATGGTTATGCCAGGTAATATTTGATCTAGGCACCGCTGTAAACAATTCAATCTTTCTTATTTCTTCTTCTTGAGGTTCTTTATCACACATAAGACACAGGGCATGTGGGTGAATACCAGCTTTCATGGCCTCTTTAACCGCATGTTGTACCGGTTTAGTTTTTAATTCACCAGCGGCTTTTAAATAAATAACCGGTGCATACATAATAATTTTCATATTAACGATTGTATTCAATTCACGAATAGCTTCAATAGCAATAACATTTTCTATATCACCTAAGTTACCACCAATAACAGTAACAACATTATCCGTTTCGGCATCTGTTATAAATTGCCGTATTCTTTCTGTAATATGCGGAAAGACTTGAACTGTGGTACCTAAATAATCACCACGACGTTCTTTTTTTATAACCTGTTCATTTATTTGACCCATGGTTATATAATTATTTGTTTGAGGTTTACTTACATTAAGACAAGGATCAAAATATTTGTATGTACAACTATCACCAAGTTGTTCTTGTATTTCTTTTGCTAAACCTATTTTGTCTACACCAGAATGTATACCACTAATAATTACTGCATGTGTTTTCATAGAGTAAGTAGTATTATTCCTATTATTAATGGGATTAAAATTGCTACACACAATAATACATATTGTCTGTCATTTTCTTTTATTGCAACATATAACATTAAAATCGTTCCGATGAGAGATAGTATATAATCGATTATTGGAAATGGGTGTATTCCTACTGCTCTAGCAAAGACTGCAATAACAATAGTCCAAGAACCTATCCATTTCCAAGTACTTAATTTTAGCATCATTTCTCTCCATGAAAAGAATTACTCCAATGATCTCCAGATAGATATGTTTTTAATTTATGACATTCATCGCATACTGTTTTACAATTATCCTTATGATTAATATTATTGGAATTAGTGTATTTATCGCTAGACTTGTTACCAGCCTCTATATGATCTACACTAAGCATCATCATTCCGACTATTGTTCTAATCGGCTCATTTAATTTTAGAATTTGTTTATTATGAGTTATTGGATGACGACCACAATCTTCACAATAACTTTTTTTCCAGAAAGTATATTTACGATCCATTCTTCCGTGACCACCGTATTCCCTTAATAAAAGTTGATGTTCTCTACATAATGTCATAGAACCGGGACCTTTATAATGTGTCAGTAAATTATCACACCCATCTAAACAACATTTAGTTATTGTTCTTTTATGTGAAATTTTATCATATTTCACATCATTCTTA
>Ga0209403_10006931_pt1 | contig 11320 bp, 11 predicted proteins | sample ArcticOcean_MG_C_8_FD_187440 | JGI IMG/M metagenome (GOLD analysis project Ga0209403, IMG submission 187440) | Marine microbial communities from western Arctic Ocean - ArcticOcean_MG_CB11_86 (SPAdes) (version 2) | ecosystem: Environmental > Aquatic > Marine > Oceanic | place: Arctic Ocean... | reverse complement strand
GGAACGAAGGATCGATCACTACATCAAATTCTACAACCATCGCCGAAGACACTCTACTCTGGGACAAACGTGTCCGGATAACTTCGAACAGCTACACCTAACCCCGTGTACACTTTTTCAAGGGAAGTACACTCGAACTATCGTAGCAGGTCTGGGTGCCCTTCTGCTGATGAGCGTCACCCAGCTTCATGCCCGGGAGATGAGAGTGCGTCAAGATTTTAATCGGTCCCTCAGCAAACTTGACATCACCTTGCTCGACGGCAACGGTCAACCCAGGACTGATGAACCTTGGGTACCGACCAGTCCGATGTTCCCGCGGTCCCAAACCAGAAACACTCCAGAGTTCTTTATTGACATGGCCTCGGTGAACTTTCCTCCGCCACCCTTGGGCAGAGACGAAATTATCACCGGGATCCGCATCACCATAGACGCCAATATGGATATCGCCAGCGAAGCGGAGTTCAAGGTCTTCAACGACATCGGAGGTGACAAACCCTCCGTGAATGGCCAGCTCAATCTGGACGCCGGATGGCGCTTTCTGAGCAACCAGGTGAACCTGCCTGATTACGGTCCACAATCTCCTTACTACCTCCAATGGAAGTGCGGCAAGACCGACAGCTACGCGGCCACGGTAGGCGTGGATCTCGAGTGCGGATGGGGCTTCCTTGATGCTGTGAAGAACAATTACATAAAAGGCTACTCGAGCCATCAAGGTGGGCTCGATTTCGTGAACCCGTCCCTGAAAATCCCCGCGCATGAACTCCGCAACACTCCGCTCGAAATCGGGTTACGCCTTCACTTCCGCGGCAGAGTGCGCCGAGATAACAACGACCGGCTCGATGCGCTGGCCGTTGGGGCCAGTGTTGCCGGTAATTTGCAAGTGACCTACCAGATCTCTGAACCCGCGACGCTACCCAGCGGCTACTACACGATGCAGGGCCAGAACGGCTACGTAGGGGGTGACAGCAACACAGGATCGTTCCACTCCGCCCACGCCAACCCGCAGATTCTCTGGCTCGAAAGCTTTGGCTACTCTCAATACGTGCTCCGAGGCCAGGGGCAAGAGAAGAATATTATGATCACCGACCTGGGTGGGGGGCAGTACTCGCTCTTCGACGAGTCAGCCCCCAACGGTCCCTTTGTCTTCGCCGACTACAACGCGGGTGGTGTGTTCAATGTGAACCCCAACCTGATCCACGACTGGTGGAAGTTCACGATCGAAGTTCCTCCACCATCTGCCTTCGGTTATCTGATGCGATACCCGGACTTGCAGCATACATTCGGAACAAACTTCGCCGATGCCCTGAAACACTATGAGGACCTCGGTCGGGCGGAAGGACGCAGCGCCGGACCGTTTGGCACTTGCGGTGACACGGGTGGATTGGCCGACCTCGCTAGCAACCCGTTCGATCCGTGCTGGTATCTGAACCATCATGCGGATCTGAAAACCGCCTTCAGCAGCGACAACATGGAGGCAGTCTACAGGCATTGGATTGAATCGGGCATCAGCGAAGGGCGCCAATCGAACGCGAACTTCAGCATCAAGAGCTATCTCAGCCGATACCCTGATCTTGTACAGGCATTCGGAGCGACCAACTACTCGGATGCATACAACCACTGGTTTCAGAACGGTCAGGCGGAAGGACGTGACGCGAGTCCGTAGGTTGTTTGAGAATCGATCCTCCTTCGCTTGTGGGTTTGTGTAGGTGGCAGCGAAGCTGGAAGCACAAAGTGCGGAGGATAGTTTGGCTCTTCGATTGGCCCAGCTGGATTTGCTGCTACCTCGCCACGGATCGCGTCGACCACGGGCACAGTGAAACGGAGTTCTATGGTTTCGGTGTGTGGCCGGAGTGCTGCAAGACGCGTATCAGCAGGAGACGACGGCACCGCGAGGAGCCGCCGTGTCGATTGAAGACGCAGCACCCTTTGCCACTGCCGCGAGCCAATTATCCAAATCAACATATACGGAAAGGCGAGGTTGTTGTAACTGTCCATATAGAATCGTGTCAGGAATCTCTCTTGGGAAGGGGCCACTGATGAACCGGCCATTCATAGCGACCGGCGTCTTGTTTCAGAAACCAGGCTGATTTTTGACATCATCTCAACGAGTTCAGTGAATGCCGAATTTACTCCATATGATAGACTCTCCAGAACTGAAAGATTCTGGGGCAAAAACCCTTTGAAGGAAGCACTATGAAAGCTCGTGTTTTCTCGCACATCCGCCGCGGCTCTCTCCTGCTGTCGCTGATCGCGCTTAGCGCGTCGACCTCTTTTGCCCAGGCGTGGACCGCCTCTCTCGCCTGCTTGCACCCGTAGCACGCAGTGCGAAGGAGTGGCAGGGCCCGCGGTAAGCTTCCCGATCCCAACCTCCTGCCTGCACTTTCGGCTTGACGTGTTTTGAAATTGTGGACACACCAAGAAGTAGTGTATAATATCCTAAAAGGAGGTGTGTCTATGAAGAATCGAGGTTCACATCATAAGAGACGGTATGACGCTGAATTCAAGAGAGAATCAGTGCGTCTGGCGGACACGAGTGGTAAATCTGCCAAACAGCTTGAGCGTGACCTGGGATTGTATCCCGGTGCGATCGGACGGTGGCGTAAGGAACTGGAGGGAGATCCGATCGATGCATTTCCGGGCACGGGACACCAGAAGCCTTTGGAAGAGGAAAATCGCCGGTTGCGCAGAGAGCTGGAGATTGCGCGTGAAGAACGAGATATCTTAAAAAAAGCCGTTGCCATCTTCTCGGAGGGACCGAAAGCAGGTTCAGATTTATGAAGGCCCATCGCAAGGTGTTTTCGGTGGAGCGGATGGCGAAGGTTCTCGAAGTGTCCACAAGTGGTTATTATGTCTGGTATGGCCGGCCGGAAAGCAGACAAAAGAAGGAACGGCGTTATCTGGATGTCCTGGTAAAAGCGGCCTTTGAGGCCAGCAAGAGCCGGTATGGCAGCCGGAAAATCAAGCGCTAGCTGGTGAACCAGGGTCATCCCTACAGCCGGAGCCGTGTAGCCGATTCGATGCGGCGCCAGGGCCTGCGGTCGATAGTATGCAAAAAATTTGTGGTGACCACCGACTCGAAGCACAACCTGAAGGCGTCCCCGAACCTGCTGAACCGGGAGTTCGATGTGGATCGCCCCAACCAGGTATGGACCAGCGACATTACTTATCTGCGCTCTCGTGCGGGATGGTTGTATCTGGTCGTTTTCCTCGACCTGTTTTCCCGTCGCATAGTCGGCTGGTGTGTCAGCACCTCCTTGGGACACGAAACTGTGCTCAAGGCACTCGCGCGCGCAGTATGGCAACGCAGACCCGAACCCGGGTTGATGATTCACTCCGATCGGGGCATCCAGTATTGTTGCGAGGGCTTCCGAGAGGCAATTGACGAACATCAGTTTGTCCAAAGCATGAGCGGAAAGGGAAATTGCTGGGACAACGCCGTGACGGAAACCCTCTTCCGGTCCTTGAAAACCGAATGGCTCTACCACGTTGATCTGAAGGACCTCGATCACGCTGAACGAGAACTCTTTGAATATATCGAGCTATTCTACAACAACCAGCGGCTGCACGCGTCCCTGGACTATTTGGCTCCTGCAGATTTCGAGGCTATGACGACAAACCGAAAAGTAGCTTAGTTGGGTGTCCACTTTTTCCAGACCACATCAATAGTTTGTGTATGTGAAATGAGGCCGGTGCTCAATGGTAAGGAACTTGCAAAAAGCAACCGTAGGTTTCGTTTGACCCGGTGTCAGAAGTTTCTTGCGTAGTTAGGGTTTCTGTATCCCTGCTGTAACACGACAATCCAAATTTCAATGATGGCTGGTCAATGTCCACCTTGGTTTATCTGATCCTCATCTGTGTTGCTTGCACTGCCGCATTCGGTCAATCCCTGACCATTGATTTTAACGATGACGGGGAGGTGACTTTTGCAGACTTTGTGCTCTTTGCCCAGGCCTTTGGGTCACGGAGCGAGCAATTCGATCTGAATGGGTCAGGTCAGGTGGATTTCGCGGACTTCGTGGCCTTCGTCAAAGAATTTGGGAGTGAGGTTCCTCCGGAGGAACCAGTTACGCCGCCGGGCGTCACGCTGTCTCACGAAATGATCCGGATCCCTGCAGGTGAGTTCGTGATGGGTACGAATCTGGGTCTGGTTCCCGATGGCCCTCCACATACCGTCTATCTCGATACCTATTTTATTGGCAAGTACGAAGTGACGAATGGGCAATTTCTGAAGTTCTTGAATGATTTGTCACGCAATACAAAAACTGCAACCAAGTCCAAGGCTTGGCAGCTGCCGGAAGATACGAACTATCTGAATGCCAACGAGCGGAACAAGGATTCTGAAGGCAACAGACTCATGATTGTAGACCTGGAGGATGTGCAGATCCGGATTGGCGGCCAGGATGCTTCCCAAACCGGGGGTGAAGGCGACCCCACACCGCCGGTAAAGCGGGATTTTCTGGATAGGTACGAATTGGTGTCTTCCGAATCCACGAACTGGGCGGTGGTGGGTGTTACGTGGTATGGTGCGCGGGCATACTGTGAGTGGATTGGTGCACGACTGCCTACCGAAGCTGAATGGGAAAAGGCGGCCAAGGGTACCGATGAGCGTCAATTCCCATGGGGTAATGTGCCTGCGAGCCCGGAACTGGCAAACACCTCCATGTTTTTCGGTCGCCCCACTGAGGTGGGTCGTTTTCCCCAGGGTGTCAGTCCATACGGTGTTCACGATATGATGGGAAATGCCTGGGAGTGGTGCAACGACTGGTTCGATTTCACCTACTACGAAACGGGCCCAAGAGAAAATCCCCAGGGCGCCGATACCGGGCTGATACGCATCCTCAGAGGTGGTTCCTGGGTGGTTAGTGATATCGGTACCACCACGACACGGTGGTTTGATGCACCTTTCAAGTCAACCAGTGAGTACGGGTTCCGGTGCGCCCGGAGTTTCTAATAGAGGATTCGGTATGTTCAGTTTCGAGCGGGTGGGTGCAGGGTTGCGGGGCTGGTTTTTGACAGGTTTGCTCTCCGGAGTTCTTGGCGGGTGTGTCGGCGAAACTGTCCAAACGTTTACCGGAGACGATGAGGAAGATCCCGAACCCGTATCGCTCTGCTCTGACGTGCCCGGTACGATCTGCACGTGGGCGGGAACAGGTGACGCCGGCTGGAACGGCAACGGCAACTCTCCGTTAACCACAGAATTCTACTGGCCGATCGATGTAACGGTCACCTCCTTCGGGCGTATCTTTATTGTGGACTGGAACAACAATGTCGTCCGGCGCCTGTCAGACGACGAAACGATCGAAACAGCCATCGGCACCGGCTTCGCGGGCGATGGTCCCTATGATGAGTCGGATTTGATTCCACCCGGAACACCGGGCCCCGCTGTGAATCTGAATCACCCTACCCATGTCCTGCATTTGCCGGACAACAAGCTTCTGGTGACCGCATGGAATAACCACAAGCTCAGGATCTACGATCAGCAGTCCAGGTTGGTTCGGGTCCTGGCCGGCGACGGTCCGGGATTCTCTGGAGATGGAGAATTGGTCTGGAATGCTTTGTTGAATCACCCCAGCCAGACGGCCGTGGGTCCGGACGAAAGTCTCTACATTCTCGATCAGTGGAATCACAGGATTAGAAAGGTCGATCCGGACGGTATTATCTCAACGGTAGTGGGCACAGGGGTGGCTGGATTTTCCGGAGACGGTGGCCCACCGGCGCAGGCGCAGATCCGAATGAGAAATGGGGATGATTTCGTCCCTGCCGGAGGCCTTGCTTTGGACGCCCAGGGGAGACTTTATATCTCCGACACGTACAATTACCGGATCAGGCGTGTTGATTTCTCGTTGAATCGAATCGAAACCATTGCGGGCACCGGGCAAATCGGATTCAGTGGAGATGGCGGGTCGGCCCTTTCAGCCACCTTCAATACGCCAAGAGATATCGAGATGGGCATGGATGGGCGACTCTACGTGGCTGATGAATTCAACCATCGTATTCGTGCCATAGACTTTTCTTCCGGGACCATCACGACGGTTGCGGGCAATGGCGTGGCTGGTTTCAGTGGCGATGGCGGAGCGGCTCTGCAGGCAAGTCTGAACAGACCCGCCGGTATCGCCTTCGATCCCGATGGGAACATGTACATTGCGGATACATTCAATCATCTGATTCGACATGTGACCAAGTGAGAGGGTTTGTAATGAGTCACGTATTCAGGATGGCTGTGATCAGGCACATTTGTACAGGTCTGTTATTCCTGGTGCTTCTCGCTTGCGACCAGCCGCAGCCTATTGGTGATGATGAACGGTACCAGGCTTACCCTGGCCTTCCTTATTCACTGATGGCTACGCTCATTGGCAATGGCGAGGCAGGCCGAAGTGCTTTTGGAATCGAGCCTCTCGAGACCAGATTGTATCAACCGCAGGACGTAACCATTGGGCCCGATGGCAGGCCATACATCCTGGATTGGAACAATCATCGCATCCTGGTGCTTAACAACCACAGGGTGGAGTCTTTTCTGGGCACAGGTGAGCTGGGGCCCGGACTTCCTGGACCTGCAAATGAAATTTCGTTGGATCATCCCACGCACATTTCATTCGACTCTCGGGGTCGGATGGTTATTTCTACGTGGCACAATTCCCGGATTCTGAGATACGATTCTGGAACGGGGAGGGTTGAATCGATCGCGGGAACAGGAGAACGTGGGTATTCAGGCGATGGCGGGCCTGCCACCGAGGCCATGTTGAACCTCCCTGTTGCCACCGCAATTGACGCGTCCGGCCGCATGTTCATTTCCGATCAGGCAAATCAATCCATAAGGGTTGTAGGTACCGATGGCATCATCCGTCGCTATGCAGGGAATGGCAAGCAGGGTTTTTCAGGGGACGGCGGTCCGGCTACGGAAGCGCGCCTGTATGCTCCCGTTGGCCAGGGGGCACAGCCCACTGGTCGTATCGCCCTCGATGCGGCGGGCAATCTCTACATTGCCGATACCTATAATCACCGAATCAGAAAAGTGGATACGAACGGTATCATCACTACTATAGCGGGATCGGGTTCCATTGGTCTTGGTGCGGGAGGCCACGCAGGAGACGAAGGAGCTGCAGCCTCTTCTGTTCTCTCATCCCCATCCGATGTCGCGGTCGACTCCGAAGGCAATTTGTTTATTGCCGATACGGGAAACCACTGTGTCCGCCGTGTAGACGTAAACGGAATCATCACCACATTGATCGGGCAGGCCCAGGAACCGGGTTTTGCGGGTGATGCGGACCATCCCCGTTGGTCAAAAATGAGAGGGCCTACGGGAATCGGTTTTGACGAGCACGACAACCTCTTTATCACGGATACGTTCAACCATAGATTGCGAGTGGCTTACAAGGGTATCATCAGGTTGGAATGAGCGTTGGGATTTTCGATTTTGACTTGTCATCAAGTTTTATCTATTTATACTATTGCCGGTCCACCAATACGAAAATTGAGGATTCGAATGAGTAAGCAACCCGTTCTCGCGGCGCTCCTCCTTTCAGCGGTGCTGCTGTTCTGCGGAACCTCAGTTTTCGCGAAACAGAAGGACAAAGCGATACCAGAAGTAACTGTGGTGACCGTTGAGGGAGATACACTTGCGCTGGCGGACATTTGCGGTGACAAACCGACGTTCCTGTACCTTTGGGCAACCTGGTGCTCGGTTTGTTCCAAGGATATGAAGGATGTTTTTAAACTTCGGGAGAAATTTGGGGATCGAATCGATATCGTGGGCATCGCCTACAAGAACAGCCCTGAGGAGATCGCTACCTATTTCTCTAAAAAAGAAAAGAAGTTGAAGAGCTACATCGATGCTGACGGAAGCGTATTCCAGGCATTCGACACCAATGCGACACCTACCGTAGTGATTGTCAATGGCTCCGGAGAGGTTATATTTTCGGGATACGGTTCCTATCGCAAGTACAGAAAGTTGTTGGAAAAGGCATTGAAGGGATGATTCAGGTCGAGGGTTTTCGGGTAGAAAGGATCCAGTCCATGCGAAAAATTTTGTTGGTTCTGATACTGGTGGTCGGTGCGGATTTTTTTGTTTTAAATAAATACGCGCTGGCGCAAGGTGGCGTAAGTTGAAGACGCCCGGTCCTCCCAGGCGGGAGAATGCTGCAGAATAGTGTGATCAGCCAGGGACAGATTGTCCTGTCTCTGAACTATGAGCACGAGTTCCTTGCAGATCCTCAATTTGGAAAAGATCCGATTCCGAACATCAACAGGGAGCAGACCTGGTTGAATTCAGGTTCTCTGTTCGCGAGCTATGGAGTTACCGAGGGACTCAGTATTGCCGCGGTGGTGCCATTCAGAAATGTTACGAATGACAAGTATCTGTTTCCCGGTCAGCACGAAGATCAGTATGAGGGGGGCAAATACACCCGTCACTCCGCTGGTGTAGGCGATGTTGTTGTGTTGATAAACTTCGTGCCAAAATTTCTTGTGAAATTGCCCGGGACCGTGATCACCGTTGGAATGAAACTTGCCACGGGGTCGATCCACGCTGTTGACCGATTTGGAACCCGGTTTTCCGATCTGCTCCAACTTGGAACTGGAAGTAATGATCCTATTTTTTCAATCAGTTCTACGCAGAGCTGGAATAAACTCAGTGTTACCGGGTCTTTCTTCACGCGCATAACCATGCAGGAGAACCCGTACGGCTACAAGTATGGGGATGAATTCCAAACCGTTCTGGGTGCGGACTACCAGCACAATGCCCGGTTCTTCAGCGGGTTCAGTTTCAATTACGTCTTCACTACAAGAGATACATTCGGGTATGGGAAGGTTGCCAGGAAGCGCGGAGGAGAGTGGTTCTATTTCGCTCCGAGATTCGGGATGAATCTGAAGGAGAATCTTAGTTTGGAAATGAGAATCCCGATTCCGCTTTATCAGAATGTGAACGAGAGCCAACTTGTATCCGACTATCAGATACAGTTCGGTACTTCCTTCCATTTCAATCTTTGAAATCGTACCATTTCCAGTAAGAGAAGGGTCTGTCCGGTTATGGGCGGGCTCTTTTTGTTTTCCGGATTGGGAATTAAGTGAGCACGAATCAACAGTCATTACCCGGCTTCGCTGAATGTTCTTCAACTTGACAATGGGGCTGGATTTTGATACCCATAATGTCGCCGTAAAAGGATGAACCACGAAAAAAAACAGCGGTGGAGTAATCAATGAAAATGCTCTAGTTTCATCAGCTGCGGCCCTATTGTTATACCAGCTCCCCCTGGGGCAGGTTGGGCAAATGAGGCCGGGTAATATGGTGGATCCAGAATTTACAATGGTTGCCAAGATGTCCAGGAAGTAGCTGGACTGAGGAAGTGACCATTCTCAAAGCGAGGATTTCGATGCTTAATTTGAAACACAGGTTGTGGCTGCCGAAAGTATCTCAATTAAAGTGCATGCAAACCGTGGTGGCGCTGGCTGTGGCAATGCTGCTGATACCAGCGGAGAGCGATGCCCAGTGGCCGCAGTGGGGTGGACCCAATCGCGATTTCAAATCGGGACCGGTGACGCTCAGCCAGGATTGGCCCGAGAACGGACCTCCGGTGTTGTGGCGCAAGCCATTGGGAGACGCAAATTCTGCGATTAGCGTGGACGATGGGATGCTTTATACGATGTTCAGGCGGGGTGACGAGGAGGTTACCACCGCAATAATGGCCAGAACCGGGGTGACGGTTTGGGAACATTCCGAGAATGTGCCAATCTGGGATGGATTGAACGCAGGTTATGGTCCGGGCCCCCATTCAACGCCCGTGATCACGGGAGGAAGGGTATACACCGTAGGCGGGAAAGGCCTGCTGATCTGTCTGGACAGTACTACCGGCAAAAAGGAATGGGAACATGATCTGTGGAAGAAGTATGGCGGAAAACCAGGTAATCGAGGATATGCTTCCAGCCCAATGGTTTATGGAAAAAATCTGATTGTACAGGTTAGCGGACCGGGTAAGGCGGTCATGGCTTTCGACTTGCAGACTGGAGACGTAGCCTGGGCGGGCGGTGACTTTAAGGGGGCATACAGTTCACCAATTGTGATCAAAGTGGATGTCGAGGAGCAGCTGATTCTGTTTGTTGAGAATTTGGTTGTCGGTATGAATCCTTCCTCCGGAAAGGTGCTCTGGAAGCACGACCACGAGACGAAATACAAACTCAATATTTCTACGCCAATCTGGGGGAAGGATAACCTGTTGTTCGTGTCCTCGGCCTATGATACCGGCAGCAGGGCATTCCACCTGTCACGGTCCGGAGGAGTGACGGCGGCGAAAGAGAAGTGGTACAATCGAAAAATGCAGATTCAGCATGGTACAGCTGTGAGGCTGGGCGATACCGTGTACGGCTCGAGTGGGGGATCCGGTCCTTCCTTTTTGACCGCGATCGATGTCGTCTCTGGAATAATCGCGATTCGTCAGCGAGGCTTCTCTAAAGCGAATCTGATTGCATCAGGGAATCAGCTCGTGGTTCTCGACGAAGACGGGAATCTGGCACTGGTCACGGCAGGGAAAGATTCCTTTACGGTTAAAGCAAAAGCGAAGGTGCTGAATACCCGATCCTGGACTGTTCCCACACTCGTGGGCACAACGATCTATCTTAGAGACCGAGAGGAAATCGTAGCCCTGGACCTGTCACCTTGAGGCAGGTTGCCATGGTCATTTCTCAAGTTGAGGTGTCAGCGCCCCTACAATAGCTGTATCGCTCACAATCAGCATCCGTCTGCCTGAGTGCCCTCCCGAGCTCTCGTGAGGGAGGGTGTATCGAAGGCCCCGGGCGTTCACGAGCAATCCTGATCGGCCCCTCGATACACCTTCCGCAGCTATCGCTGCTCCAGGCACTCGGGGAAATGGTTGATTGAGCGCAAAGTCCTGATTGGATCACGCGAAACACCCATTTGCCTGAGTGCCGTCCCGAGTTCTTGCGAGGGAGGGTGTATCGAAGGCCCCGGGCGTTCACGAGCGATCCTGATCGGCCCCTCGATACACCTTCCGCAGCTATCGCTGCTCCAGGCACTCGGGGAAATGGTTGGGGTTCCTGATTTCCACCAGGATCACCGGACAATAGCTGTATCGCTCACAATCAGCATCCGTCTGCCTGAGTGCCGTCCCGAGTTCTTGCGAGGGAGGGTGTATCGAAGGCCCTGGGCGTTCACGGGCGATCCTGATCGGCCCCTCGATACACCTTCCACAGCTTTCGCTGCTCCAGGCACTCGGGGAAACGGTTGGGGTTCCTGATTTCCACCAGGATCACCGGACACTAGCTGTATCGCTCACAATCAGCATCCGTCTGCCTGAGTGCCCTCCCGGGG
>Ga0209403_10006929_pt1 | contig 11326 bp, 10 predicted proteins | sample ArcticOcean_MG_C_8_FD_187440 | JGI IMG/M metagenome (GOLD analysis project Ga0209403, IMG submission 187440) | Marine microbial communities from western Arctic Ocean - ArcticOcean_MG_CB11_86 (SPAdes) (version 2) | ecosystem: Environmental > Aquatic > Marine > Oceanic | place: Arctic Ocean... | reverse complement strand
TTGGCCCAGTGGCTACAATCAATTTTTTTCTTCCGGTGTCCATATGCGTTTCAACCTCTTTCTTAATTTTGTCAAAAGATGTGGTGAGAACTCCTGCCAAAGATCGACCTTTATCCGTCAGCAAAATCGATCGAGTTCTCCTAATAAATAGAGAACATTTCCAGTCTCTTTCTAATTTTCGTATTTGATTGCTGACGGTAGTGGCGCTAACGCTTAATTCCTGTGCCGCATCTTTAAAACTCAAGAGCCTAGCAGCCGCCTCAAAGGTTCTTAGAGAAGTTAAGGGAAGTTTTCTATTGTTTTTTTTAATCATTTAAGTTTCAAGCCCAATAGATACATATTAATTGATCTATAGGCTACTATTAATCGGTTTGTCTATAGAAATAAACTTGCTCATATATAGACAATATTTAGTCTATCCTTCGAGCTAAAAGGAATTCCTATAAAAATGGCAAATCCAACTAGTAGACGTTCACGTCAAAATAAGCGCGTATCTAATTTTGGACATGTTGAAGATGCAAAGCCGGTAGTGAGAGGAATTCCCGGTGGTAAACTTAAGGTGCTTACGGATATCCAAGTTTTAGAGATTCATAACGCGTCGATCCACATTCTTACAGAGGTTGGTTTTTCAGAATACTCTAACGCTGTCGAGCAAGATGTTTTACAAGCTGGCGGATCTATTAATTCACACGGTAGGCTTGTATTTTCACTTGAGTGCATCGAAAGCGCTTTAATTGGTCTTAATCGGAAGGTTGTTTTATATGGCCAAGACAAAATCCATGATCTAAATTTAAGTGGCACAAATGTTCATTTTGGAACGGGTGGGGCTTATCCAGAAATGGTGGACCTTGAAACAGGGAATTATAGGGATTCAACCCTATTAGACATTTATAATACTGCACGGCTAGTCGACAAGTTAGAACATGTTCACTTTTTTTCGAGACCCTTCTTTGCAAGAGATATAAAAAATACGAAAGTCGCCGATGTAAATACTGCTTTTGCTTGCTTATCTGGCACTACAAAACATGTAATAGTTAGTTCTTTTTTTCCTGAGCATGTCCGAGAGGTTTTTGATATGTGCTCTTTAATAGCTGGCTCTAAGGAGAAATTTCTTGAACGTCCTTTTTTGTCTTTCCACATTAACCATATTGTTCCACCTTTAAGGTTTTACGATGAATCGACAGACGTGCTGGCGGAGTGTGTTAGGTTAGGGGTCCCAGTTCACTTAAATATATTCGGTCAACTTGGGGCTTCAAGCCCTGTTACATTGGCCGGATGTCTAGCACAAACAAATGCCGAGGTATTAGCCGGTATGGTTCTGGCGTGGATATTGAATCCGAAGGTTAAGGCAATCTACGGAGCCCGGCCAATGATCACTGATCTTAGGTCTGGGGGAATGGCTGGAGGAAGTGGTGAGCAAGCACTTTTAACAGCCGCATCAATCCAAATCGGTAATTTTTATGGATTTTCCAATTCAACCATTTCTGGCGCTACGGATAGTAAAATTGAAGATGCCCAATCTGGATACGAGAAGGCTATTAACGTCTCCAATTCTGCGCAGGCTGGATCCAATTTAATTACTCAAGCAGCAGGATCTTTGGCGGCTTTAATGGCTGGATCATTCGAAAGTTACGTAATTGATAATGGTATGTTAGGTTCAATCGGTAGAACAATTTCAGATATTGAAGTAAATAAAGATACACTTTCTTTGAATTTAATTTATGAAACTGTTATAGGAGAAGGTCACTACTTGGGCGCTTCCGATACTTTAGAGAGAATGAAAAAAGACTTTCTATATCCTGAACTTTCTGACAGATCTAATACTCAGGTATGGGAAAGTTCGGGTCGTCCAGACATTCGGGAAGAAGCTAAGAAGAAGGCAAATAAAATACTAAATGAACACTACCCATCTCACTTAAAGCCTGCTTTATTGAAAGAGTTACGAGAGAGATTTGATATTCGAATTGATTCAGGAGATATGAGCAAAAAATGAAAATAGTGGTAGTAGGAATGGGAGCCATGGGTTCAGTTTATGCGTCTCTATTCTGTGAGGCCGGTCATGAAGTATGGGGAGTCGATTCTTGGGCAGAACATGTTGAGGCAATAAAATTGAGAGGTTTGAGGCTTGATGGAGCAAGTGGTTCAAGAATAATTTCTGATATAAAGGTTACAAGCAATATCTTGGACGTAGGAAATTGCGATGTATGTATTATAGCCACAAAAGCTTCTGGGGTAGGTGCCGTAGCACACTTGATAGGCTCGGTTATTGGCAAGAATGCGCTGGTATTAACAATTCAAAATGGATTGGGTGCTGGTGAGAGGATATCTGAATATATGTCTACAGATAACCTTTTGTTAGGTGTTGCAGAAGGATTCGGAGCCTCTATTGTTGCTCCCGGTCATGCTCACCACAATGCCATGAATCTTATTCGTATAGGGGAATTAACTGGGGGTATATCCGAACGATTACTGGGTATGGAAACACTTTGGCAAGAGGCTGGTTTTAGTGTGAAAGCATTTGACGATATTACTCAGCTAATTTGGGAAAAGTTCATATGCAATGTTACCTTTAGCGCCCCCTGTACTGTATTTGATAAAACTGTGGGCGAGGTAATGGCCGACCCATCATGCTGGAATGTAGCTGTTGGGGCAGCTAAAGAAGCCTTCACGATAGCCGTAGCAAAAAAAGTCAATTTGTCATTCATTGACCCAGTTGAATATGTGACTAGTTTTGGCTCTAGAATGCCTAACGCTAGATCATCAATGTTGCTGGATCATATGGCAAAAAGGTTATCTGAACTTGATGCCATTAATGGAATGGTGCCTATCTTAGGTAGGGAATTGGGAATCCCAACACCCTATAATGATACACTTGTTGCTACTGTTCGAGCATTAGAAGAAAAGTTTTGAGGGATTCATTATGAAGTTGGCGACTGGGATTGTTAATGGCGTTATAAACTACGGTCTGATTGAAAATGGATTTTTTTTACTGCCAACAGATACATTTAAGCAAAAGTTTAATGATCTAAAGTCAGTATTAGTTAAGGGGTGCACAAGTGAGTTGGAAAAAGATGTGAGAAAGTCTTATCTTCAGTGCAAATTATCTAAGTTTACCTATTTGCCTCCAATTTTAATTCCAGAAAAAATTATTTGCGTTGGCCTAAATTACGAAAAACCCTACCCAGTGGAGGGAGAATCGCCACCTAAACCAGGCAATATTATTCTCTTTGGAAAGGAGACTTCTAGCGTTGTTGGACATATGCAAACACTTGAAATCCCTTCAGGAAAGGCGGCATTCAGTTTTGACTATGAGGGTGAAATAGCGGTTGTTATTGGAAAAGCCGGAAGAGATATTAAGCTGGAAGATGTGATCTCTCACATATTAGGGTATACAATATTTAATGATGGTTCAGTCAGAGAGTGGCAAAAACACAGTATTTATGCAGGAAAAAACTTTCAAAACTCCGGGTCTTGGGGGCCATATATATTAACAAAAGATAAGATCCCGGACCATAACAGGCTCAGGTTAACCACGTTGTTAAATGATACTCTAGTACAAGATACCACTGCGGATCAGATGATTTTCTCAATTGAGCAGCAAGTTGCATATGCCTCGTCTTTATTTGAACTTACGCCTGGGGACATTATAGCTACAGGTTCACCCGATGGAACGGGGGGGAGTCAAAACCCCAGAAGACACTTGGTTACAGGCGATACCGTAAGGGTATCTGTTTCAGGGGTTGGAGATCTAATAAATACCGTGGGTTGAGTAACCTCTAACTTTTAAGATATCAAATCAGAAAGACTAATAATTTGGATAGGCTTTGAATTAGTTATGGATTTAGGTGTTATAAGTGCAATTCTGCTAGCAGCTTTTCTTCATGCATTCTGGAATTTTTTAGTTAGAGGCACCTCGGATAAAACTGTTGGTATGGCTGCTGTAGTATACGGACATCTTCCATTGGCACTCGTAGGTTTGGCTTGGTTTGGATTTCCAAAAATTGAAGCGTTAACTTATATTCTTGCAAGTTCAGTTCTTCATGTCGGTTATCAAGTGTTTCTGATGAATTCATATCGTTTTGGCGGATTAACGCAGGTATATCCGATTGCACGAGGGTCAGCTCCTCTTATAATTGTACTTATAAGTGTGATTATATCGACTGATAACTTAAAGTATCTTGAAATACTAGGTATTCTAACTGTCTCACTTGGAATATTACTGCACGGAGTTTCTCAATTTAATAAAGATAGCTTTGGGCCAACCGGACTAATATTGGCTATTTTTACTGGAGCTTTTATTGCCTCTTACTCTCTAGTCGATGGAACAGGAACTCGTGTTGCTCTGAATGCAATTTCATATTACGGAGCTCTTACCATTGGAAACTGTATTTTATTTACTATTTACCTATGCATTTTTAATCCAGGCGTCTTTAAACGTCTCTTGAGCGACGGGAAATATACGTTCTTTGTGGGAGGTAGTGCCTCTTATTTAGCCTATGTCTTGGTTTTGTGGGCATGCCTTACCCTCCCGATTGCTGTAGTTGCATCGATCAGAGAGACATCTGTTTTGTTTGCCTTAGGGCTTGGTTTTCTTTTCTTGCGAGAAGAAATAACCTTTAAAAAGGTTGTTCATTCTACTGTAATATTGCTCGGTATTGTTGTCTTACACTTAGCGTGAAACGTTATTTTTTAGTCTCCTATAAACCTTTAAAATTTCTCAATTAGCTTTCTTTTGTTAACTTATTACTTTAGCGTGATATATCGAACAATATTAATGTTAAGGTGGATTGGATATGAACTCTTCAGTTAATTCTCTAAATGAGATTCAAGTAATTGAAGACCTGGGAATTGTTTTATCGGATGGATGTCGCCTGTCGGCCAAAGTTTGGTTACCCATCACAAGTTCAGAAGAACCTGTTCCAGTTGTTCTTGAATATATTCCCTACCGAAAGAGAGATGGAACTATCTTTAGGGATCAATTGATTCACCCACATATCGCGGCGCATGGTTATGCTTCTATTAGGGTCGACATGAGGGGGTCTGGTGACAGTGAAGGGGTAATGTTAGACGAATACACAACGCAGGAACTTAATGATGCAGTAGAGGTGATTAACTGGTTGGCTACTCAACCTTGGTCTACTGGGAACATTGGAATGATGGGAAAAAGTTGGGGGGGACTTAATTCGCTTCAAGTAGCCTCCTTGGCGCCTGAACCACTTAAGGCTATTGTTACTGGTTATACATCAACAAATAGATTTTCCGATGATATTCATTATAAGGGGGGTTGCTTACTTAACGACAACTTACGTTGGGCCGCTGTAATGTTAGCTTACTCAGCTAGACCACCTGACCCAGAGATCGTTGGCACTGGTTGGCGAGAAATGTGGCTGGAGAGATTAGAAAACGAGCCCTTTTTGGTAAACAATTGGCTCTCTCATCAAACTTACGATGACTATTGGAAACATGGTTCGGTTAGTCAAGACTATAGTAAAATAAGGGCTGCAGTTTTGGCCTTTGGTGGTTGGGCTGACAATTATATGAATGCAGTACCACAATTGGTTACGGAGTTACCCGGGCCGGTTAAAGGAATTATTGGGCCCTGGGTTCATCAATACCCCCATATGGCTGCACCGAGTCCTCAAATTGACTTTCTTAATGAACTAATACGTTGGTGGGATCATTGGCTCAAAGGTGTCAATAACGGCGTAGAGAATGATCCCGCTCTTATTTATTACCTTCAAGATAGTGTGCGCCCTAAAAGATCTTACAATGCTAGGCTGGGGACGTGGCTTTCCGAACTAGACCTGCCTAGTGACAGAGTTGAATTTGAAAAATTTTATCTCACAGGACCAAATAAAGTAAGATTTAAAAAACCTCAAGATTTTAAAGTTTCTCTTTCCTCACCAACTTTTTGCGGTTTAACTCAGGGTGAATTTTTTCCAATGTCATTGTCTTTTTCTGAAGGCGATGGACCTCCAGAATTACCTGGTGACCAAAGAGCTGACGATGCCTACTCGGCATGTTTCGACACCGAGGTTCTTGATGCCAGCATTAGGATTGTGGGGAGAGCAGTTTTGACCGTTAAGTTAGTCTCAAGTGTTGCCCAAACTCAAATCGCAGTTAGGCTATGTGATGTGCATCCAGATGGAGCATCTACTAAAATATGCCATGGTTTATTAAATTTGTCTCATAGAAATAGTGATGAAAAGCCCGAAACCGTTGAACCAGGTAGTCCAGTTGAGGTTAGGGTTGTTCTTGATGAGACAGCTTATAATCTACCCCCGGGTCATAAACTCAGGATCGCTATCTCAAACAGCTATTGGCCCTTCGTATGGCCGGCAGCAGTTCAATCCACTATCAATATTTTGAGTGGTTCTATTGATGTCCCAATTCACCAGAGTGTTAACCTAACTGATGAGTACAGTTTTAAGCCACCCAAGGAACTGGAAGGGTGGAAACATGTTGTTTTACGAGAAGGCTCATACAATAAAGTTATCAAGAATGACTTAAGTCAAAATAGTATCACCATAGAGATTAATTCTGATGCAGGAAGAGTTAAAGATTCCACACATCATCTTGTAACTGACCAAGTCACTAAGGAGGTATGGTCGATAAATGCACATGACCCACTGAGTGCAAAGGGATTAATCCAGTGGACCCAGGAAATTTCTCGAAACGATTGGGTCACAGCTATCGATACAAAATGTTCAATGAGTGCCGACGAAAACTATTTTTATATTCGGGGCAACATTACTGCTAAAGAGAGCCATAAGATCATTTTCAACAAAGATTTCAACCATACTATAATGCGGAATTTTAAATAGATATTATAGACAAACCAATTAATAGTAGCTTATAGATAAATTAATATGTATCTATTGGTTCAAAAAACATGTCGGCAAGTAAATATGAGTTAAAATAAATTAAATAAGGGGTCAGATATGTCTAAAACTAATAACGTCTTCGCTACATTTGGTCGAAAGAAGCTATACGACTCAATAACAGACACAATTGGAGACACTCCAGTCGTTAGAATAAATAGAATAGGCCCTAAGCATGTAAATCTATACGTTAAGCTTGAAGCCTCTAATCCTGCTGGATCAGTTAAGGATAGATTGGCTCTTAATATTATTGAATCAGCAGAGCGTTCTGGGGAATTAAGTTCCGGCCAAACTGTCGTGGAAGCGACAAGTGGAAACACTGGTATTGGTTTAGCTATGGTTTGCGCAGCTAAAGGTTACCCGTTGGTTATAACTATGGCAGATAGCTTTTCTGTAGAGCGTCGAAAACTAATGCGTTTCCTCGGGGCCAGTGTGGTACTTACACCCAGAGCTGAAAAAGGACTTGGGATGTATAGAAAAGCCGAAGAGTTGGCTAAGGCTAATGGATGGTTCTTCGCTAGGCAGTTTGAAACCGAAGCAAATGCAGAGATTCACGAGATGACAACTGCTCAAGAGATAGTTTCTGATTTTTCAAACACAAGGTTAGATTTCTTAATTAGCGGGTATGGGACTGGAGGCACTATAACTGGTATTGGTAGGGTTCTAAGGGCTAAAATGCCAAACACGAAGATAATAATTACAGAGCCTGCCAATGCAGCGCTTGTTCATTCTGGGGTCCCTCAAGAACGCCTTGGGGATGGCTCAGCGGCAAGTAGTCATCCTGCATGGGAACCGCATCCTATACAAGGTTGGACACCAGATTTTATCCCTAAGGTTCTTCAAGAGACACTGGATAAAAAGTTTTATGATGAGTTAGTTTTGGTAACTGGCCCAGAAGGAATTGAGTGGTCGCGTAAGTTGGCAACCAAAGAGGGTATTTTTACCGGAATTTCTGGAGGGTCTACTTTTGCAGTGGCTATAAAGATCGCTGAACGAGCTGATCCGGGTTCCAAAATATTGTGTATTTTGCCCGATACTGGAGAGCGATACCTTACTACGCCACTCTTTGAAAGCATTGAGGAGGAAATGTCAGAAGATGAAATTTCTCTATCTCTCTCAACCCCTGGCTACCAGCTATGATCAGGAAACTTTAAAGTGTTATTGAGCATAATTTCTCTTAAATTTATTCATTTTCTGTCAATTTTCTTAGCAGGGGGTATAGGAATAGGTGGCGCAATAATTCAATCTACTTACGCTAAAGCTGCTAAAATACCGTCACCAGAAACTATATCTGCTATAAAGAAGTTAGCTTTTATTGGATTGATTTCTATGACCCTGCTTTGGATTACAGGCATTGGACTAGCTTACAGTATTTATGGAACAATGTGGATAGGGTTTTCTTTTTATGTGAAGCTAATCGGTGCAGCAATTGTGTTGGGGGCATCAATTTTTTCAAATCTATTACTTGCTAAGTCTGGAATAACAAAAACGCCTCCAAATGCTGCAATAATGAAAAAATTAGTAATGTTAGGAAGGTTAGGTCTGATCTTAGTTTTTGCTGGAGTTTCTGTAGGATTAGGTAGCTAAAGAGTTCCCTGCTATTTGGCTTTGCACCCATTGGTAACTAGTTCCGTTCGTTGCTATTCGACCTACAGCAGGAAAGATAAGGTGCCCTCCGGAAAACTCAAGTTGGTCATTAGATAACATGTCTAACAGCTTAACACGCGAGTTTTTTGCAAGTTCATAATCTTGATCAAATACAACCCCAATACTTGGATTGTTTATTTGTAAATATTGTGCGTGGATGATGTCCGCTGCAATAATAAACTGACGATCCCCTGATGAAACTCTAACACCGATATGCCCGGCTGTATGTCCAGGCAGGTTAATCGCGAAGAGCCCTGAACCAAGATCAGCATCACTTTTACATAGCTTTAGGCGGTCGGAATATACATCTGTAAGTAGAATAGGAAGGCGTTTTTGATCCGGTTGATCTTTGAAGTTTTCAGGATTTTTCCAAAATGAGTATTCCTCTTCTGACATTGTGAGACTGGCATTTTTAAACACCATTTTACCATCATCAGTTAACATTCCACCAATATGGTCCGGGTGTAAATGAGTTGCGATTAGGTCCGTAATTTCATCATTTTTTATATTTAATTCCTGAAGAGCTTCTCCTAGGTTCCCTGCAATCGCACCAAAAAGTTTACCTGCACCAGCGTCAATTAGAATTGTTTTGCTTTGGCTCTTCACAAGAAAAGCATTAAAATTGGTTTCAATTTTTGTTTTACTGTTGAGCGATAGTAACTGTTTAATCTCGCTAGTGTTTGTGTTTGTAAATGTGTCCTGATCAAAATCTTTTTTTCCATCAGTTAAAATAAAAACTTCTAAATCACCAACTTGATGTCTAATTGAATACTTCATTTTATCCTCTACGAACTTTCTTAATCCAAGGCTTCAACTTCACAGCCATTTTTTTTCCATGCTGTAAAACCGCCTGCAATATGACAAACTGGTACTAGTCCCATTTCTGAAGCAGTTTTAGCGCTAAGCGCTGATCTCCAAGCGCTTGCACAATAAAACACGTACGTTTTATCTTGATTGAAAATAGCCTTATGGTAAGGACTTTCTTGATCTATCCAAAACTCTAACATTCCTCTTGGGCAAGAGAATGCGCCAGGTATTTTCCCTTCGCGCTTTAGCTCTCTAAAGTCTCGAAGGTCGATGAAAACATAATCGTCATTGCCTAGCAATCCCTGACATTCCTCGACACTTAGGGTTTTTATAGTTTTATTTGCTTCATCAATAAGGGCTTTGTACCCTTTTACTATCTTTTGAGCCAATTTATTTCCTAACTAGTTTAGTTTTGTTGAGTTCTTTAAACTATTTGCTAGAATTGTAAAACTGAACATTTGGATGCAAGATGTTAAATGTTATACAGCAATAAGTAAGATCAGAATAGATGGAGATAGGTTTGGGTTTTTTTGATTATGAAAAGGTTTTAGATAATGAAATCCAAGATTTCATAAAAGAGTGTAAAACCTTTGATCAGGGGGGCGACTCGAAACAACCGATTGCTAAAAGTAGGCTTGCGTATGACGCAATGTGTGCTTCATTCAACTCGGGCAGACCGAGAAGTGTAATAGTAAAAGATCTTTGGCAAAATAAACTAAATATAAGACGATATTCAACGCAACTTTCTGCAGGAAAGTCGGTATTGTTCATTCATGGCGGAGGGCATGCTCTCGGGGGTCTTGATAGTCATGATGATATATGTGCGGATATATCGTTTCTAACTAATTCAACAGTTTATGCTCTGGATTACCGGTTGGGGCCTGAGCATAAACATCCCTCTGCCTATAACGACTGTCTATCGTGCCTTAAGTATGTTGAGAAAAAAGAGAACACTAAGGTTTTATTAGTCGGAGATAGTGCTGGTGGCAATTTAGTAGCTGCTATTGCCGATAGCGATCAGGTTAATCAGAAAAACCTAATCGGCCAAATTTTAATATACCCTAGTCTTGGTAATTTGGATTCATTTGGCACACCCGTAATACACGATAATGCGCCTTTACTAAGTTTTAAGGACGTAGAATCTATGTATAACAATTACTTCAAAAGCACACTTTGCCTAAATGATAAAAGAGCTAGGCCAATTATTTCTAATACTTTAGGGCGTTTACCAAAAACGTTCGTGTTTTCTGCCGAATTCGATCCCTTGTATGACGACGGGAAGAAGTATTGTGACTTGGTGAACGAGCAGGGAGGGGATGCTACTTTTTTTAAGAGCACTGGGCTGATTCACATGCATTTGCGGGCTCGTCATAGGTCAACCAAAGCAAAAACTGAATTTATTAAGATAGTCAAAGTTATAAATAAACTGTTTGAACCCTATTAAGGGTACATTTCAATCTCGGACACTAATTGCCGCTTAGTCAGCTCGACCATGGAACATCCCGAACCATACCTGCCGATGCATTTCTTATTTCCCATAATCAGACTTCAAATACCCATAATGAAGTTGAGAATAAAGCCTCCCAAGAACTTACTTAGGTTGTTTTTTAAGCGGCAATTATAGCCTTTGTTTTTATTGGCATCTCTAGTAATAAACCGTAATATTCTTAAAAAAAATTAAACCTCTGTTGTGTTGAAAAGGAGATTTAACTTTTAAGTATTTTGCGACTAGGTATCATATTCCGAACTTTCGTCGTTTAAGATGGATTTAAGTTCCTCTAGGTGACGGTAATCTTGATCGTAATAACCATCTAGTTGAGAAGCGATTGTCTCTGCGATTTCGTTGGATATCACCCTGAGTGGCAACCCAGTTTGCAATGCACGAATATAAGTTGCACAAGCTTTTTCAAAATAATACATACGATTAAATGTATCCGCAATTGTCCTACCTATAACCATAATGCCATGACTACCCATAACCATTATCTTTT
>Ga0209403_10006921_pt1 | contig 11334 bp, 8 predicted proteins | sample ArcticOcean_MG_C_8_FD_187440 | JGI IMG/M metagenome (GOLD analysis project Ga0209403, IMG submission 187440) | Marine microbial communities from western Arctic Ocean - ArcticOcean_MG_CB11_86 (SPAdes) (version 2) | ecosystem: Environmental > Aquatic > Marine > Oceanic | place: Arctic Ocean... | reverse complement strand
ACAGAGCCCTTCGTCATAGAATTAACCATTTCTTCAGTTATTAAAACTGGAGCTGGTCTCCCTGGAATTAAGGCTGTGCATATTACAATATCTTGTTTGGATACAGTTTCGGCAATTAAAATTGCTTGTTTTTTTTTATATTCATCACTCATTTCTTTAGCATAGCCTCCTGATGTTTCGGCTTCTTTTGACTCCTCATCCTCAACCATAATAAATTTTCCACCTAAACTTTCGACTTGCTCTTTTGTGGCACTTCTAACATCTGTTGCAGAAACAACTGCTCCTAATCTTTTTGCAGTTGCGATCGCTTGCAACCCAGCAACTCCTACCCCTAAAATCATAACCTTGGCAGGATTGATTCTTCCGGCAGCTGTCATCATCATAGGAAAAGCTTTCCCAAATTTTTCCGCTGCATCTATTACAGCTTTATAACCTGCTAAATTTGCCTGTGAAGAAAGAACATCCATACTCTGAGCCCTACTAATTCTTGGAATTAATTCCATACAACAAGATGTAATGTTATTTTTATTCAAATCATTAAAATAAGATTTATTTTCATAAGGATTTAAAATACCAATTAAAATAGTATTTTTCTTCATTTCATTCAAATCTTTTTGACTTGGCATTCTTACGCACAAACAAATATCAGATTGGAGACATATTAAACGTTCCACAATTTTTGCTCCTGCCGATTCATATAGTTTATCAGTATATCCTGATAAGTCTCCAGCACCTTTTTCAATATTAATTTCAGCTCCAAAACTCTCGAGTAATTTTACAGAATCAGGAGTAGCTGCTACCCGTTGCTCAATATCTTTGTTTTCAGATAAAATAGAAATTTGCATATCTTATTATTATTACAGGTTTCTTATAATTATAGGTTTACTAATTTGAAAGCTTTTTGTTGCCTTTTATTGAGTTCTTTAACTTGGAAATTTTCAATTAATCTGTGAAAAATTTGGTACCAATTTACTTCTGCTTTCAAATGTATAAAAATAGAGCCTAAACCAACTGCTGCCCTGTCCATAAATATAAATTCTTGAGGAGGCTTTACACCTCCTAGTTTTTTCAATTCTTTATGAACTGCTGAGGCTACCTCAGCCCCATACACACCACTATCATTTTCTTGGATTTTTTGAACTTTGTCTTCCATTAGTGGAAAATATATAAAGCCCGCCCATTTATTTAAAACTTCTACTTTTGCTTTAGTAATATTTGCAAAACCCCATTGTTCATAAGCATGAACAGCTTTTTCCTTATCATTTTCTTGAAGTGCAAAATACAAATCTATTACCCCTTGAATAAACTTACCTTGAAAAATTCTCATACAACCAAAATCAAATAAATTTACTGATAAATCTTTTTGTATGGAATAATTTCCTGGATGTGGGTCTCCATGAATAATTCCATATTCATAAAATGGTTTATACCATGTATTAAACATGTTTTTTGCAATAGTGTTTCTAATTTCTTTTTTTTCATTTTTGTAATTTAATATTGGATTTCCATCTAGCCATGTCATTGTAAGAAGTTTTTTTGTGGACAGCTTATCAACTACATCCGGAACGTGTACAAATCTAGAAGCTGAAAAAATATTTTTAAAAATTTCCATTAATTTTTTTTCCCTTATATAATCTAATTCCTCCTTAAGACGATCGGCAATCTCTTTATAAGCTTCATCGGTTTTTATTGCCTTATTATAAGATTGGTAAATAGAAAAAATTAACTTTAATTGAGATAAATCTGCAGTTACAGCAGACTCCATATCAGGATATTGTAATTTACAAGCTACAATTTTCTTATTAGATAAAACTGCTTTATGAACCTGGCCTAAAGACGCTGCTCTTGTTGCTTCTTTGTCAAAATCTATAAATTTTTTTTGCCAATTTTGAGATAATTCACTTGCCATTCTTCTCTTTACAAATAGCCAACCCATTGGAGGGGCATTAGATTGAAGATGCCTTAATTCCTCCACATACTCGGGTGGAAGTAAATCTGGAATGGTTGCGGATAACTGAGCCACTTTCATCAAAGGTCCCTTAAGATTTCCAAGTGATGCTCTAATTTCTGCCGCGTGTTTATTTTTATTAAGTTTTACTCCTAAATACTTTTGACTTGCTAGCTTTGTGGCTAATTTACCAACAGTACCTCCTACTTGGGCAAATCTTTTAATTTGCTTAAAAAGAGATTTAGATTCTGAATCTTTCATTATCTAAGTTATTAAAGTTCTTCTAATTGATCAATAAAACTTTCAATTACAGATATACCCTTTTTCCAAAAATTTGCATCAGAAGGATTAAGATTAAATGGTTTTAATAATTCTCTATATCTTAAAGATCCTCCTGCCTCCAAAAGAGTAATATACTTCTTATCAAAATTTTTTAAACCTTCCTCGTACACACCATACAAAGAATTTACCAAACAATCTCCAAAGGCATAAGCATAAACATAAAATGGGGAATGAATAAAATGAGGTATATAAGTCCAATAATATTTATATTCTTCATCAAAATCTATGGAAGGACCTAAACTTTGCCTCTGAATCTCCATCCAAATATCACAAATTTGTTCAACAGTTAGTTCAGATTTTTTTCTTTTAAGATGAACTTGTTCTTCAAATTCAAAAAAAGCAATTTGACGTACTACAGTATTTAACATGTCTTCAACCTTATTAGCTAATAGAGCTTTTTTTTCTTTTATTTTTTTTTCATTTTCTAAAATAGACTTAAATGTAAGCATCTCCCCAAATACACTTGCGGTTTCAGCTAGAGTGAGAGGTGTAGAGGAATTAAAGTGTCCTTGTTTCTTTCCAGATAAATATTGATGAACCCCATGCCCTAATTCATGAGCTAAGGTAGCTACATCTCTTGCCTTTCCTTGAAAATTAACAAGAATATAAGGATGTACACTCGGAACAGTTGATGCAGAAAAAGCGCCTGGGGACTTACCTCTCAAAACAGAGGCATGTATCCAAGATTTGTCAAAAAATTTTTTTACAATTTCTCCTATTTCAGGATTAAAATCAAAGTATGAATTACACACAACATTTCTTGCCTTTTCCCAAGAATAAATATTTTTACTTTGAAAAGGTAAGGGAGCATTACGATCCCAATATTTTAAAGTTTTTACACCAAACCATTCAGCTTTTAATCTATAATAACGATGTGATAATTTTGAGTAGGAAACAGTAACAGTTTTAACCAAAGCTTCAACCACCTCATCTTCAACTACGTTTGATAAATTTCTAGCGCTTACTGGATTTGGTAACTTTCTCCAATCATCATTTATAGATTTATCTTTTGCCAATGTATTTGTAATTGTTGTAAATATTTTTACGTTATGTCCTAAAACTTTACCGATTGATTTTGCAGCAACCTTACGTGTTGATGATTTTTTATCTGATAAAAAATTTAAAATTTCAGGACTAGATAATTTTTTATTTTTATATGAAAAACGCAATGATGCGATCGTTTCATCAAACAATCTTATCCAAGCACTAGATGAAGTTATGTTTTTATCTTGTAAAAGTTTTTCTAAGTTTTTTTCTAATTGATATGGCTTAAAAGATCTTCTATTTTTAATCCAAGTTTTATATTTAATTAATTTATGATCTTTCAATAAAGTGCTTAATCTCTTTTCATTAATTTGATTTAATTCTAAGGTAAAAAATATCAAACAGGAAGAGTAATTTGTAATCTTTTCTTGCATTTGCTGAAAGAAGATTTTATTTTTTTCATGATCAACATTTTCTGCAACTAACAAATGAGCAAAAGATAAAATTTTATCCATCACTTCATCAATTTTTTCTAATTCTAAAATTGCTTTTAATAAATTATTGGAACTTAATTTGAATACCTTTCCTTCATATTTTTTTTCATAAGCTTTTGAAGATTTATCAATATAATTTAAATCAGTGATAATTTTTTTACTTCTAATAGATGGGTATAAATCCCTTAAATTCCACAAAGGTAGAGAATTTTTAGCTTTTAAGGCCTGTTTTTTATTAGTTTTATTATATTTTTTTTTCATATATCTAGATAATATATAACTCTATAGTGCAACCTTTATATAGTGTAACCTTTATAGTGAGAACAAGGATAATGTCGATAAATTTTGAAAAATTTAATAGTGTTGTAAGCTTATTTCTTTCCAATTCGCATTTACATAGCGACAAACCATATTTATGGAAAAAATCAAACGATCAATTTGTTTCCTTAAGCTGGAAGGAGGTGCGTGAACAAGTTGAGGCAATTTCTAAAGGCTTAATTAATCTTGGCATCCTAAAAGGCGATAGAGTTATCATCTTATCAGAGAATAGACCTGAGTGGCAAATTGCTGATCTTGCTATAATGGCTATTGGTGCAATTTCTGTACCCGCCTATACAACCAGCACAACAAGTGATTATAAACATATCATTAATCATTCAGAAGCAAGATGTATAATTATATCTTCGTATAGCTTAGCGGTTAAAGCTATGCCAGCAATTATTAAATCCTCAAAATGTCATAATATTATAAAAATTAATAAAGATAATAATGAATATAATTATCCAGTTAATGTTTTGAGTTGGAATTCTATAATAGAAGAGAATATTGATACTTCATGGACTTCTATTGAAAATGAAAATTATACAAATGTTGATTTGATCAAAATTGCTAAAAGTCAAAAAAGAGGTGACACTGCTTGCATTATTTACACTTCTGGAACTGGAGGAAGTCCCAAAGGGGTTATGCTTAGTCATGGCGCCATGCTTACAAATTGTTCTGGTGCTCAAGAATTATTAAAAAACTTAATTATTGATTTAAACGCAATTAAGTTTTTATCCTGGTTACCGCTTTCTCATTCTTATGAACATACTCTCCAATTTTATGAAATGGGAATTGGTGCACAAATATATTATGCAGAAAGTCTTGATAAGCTTTTAATCAATATGAGTGAGGTAAGGCCACATTTTATGACAGCAGTTCCTAGATTTTATGATTCACTTCACACACGCATATCTCAAGGATTAAAAAAACAGGGAAAGATTAGTCAATTTTTATTTGCAACCACTTTAAAGCTTGGAACTAAAAAATATTATAATACCAAAATGTCAAAGGTAGAAAATTTAATAAATAAAATACTAGACAAAATAGTAAGAAAAAAAGTAAAAAAAAGATTTGGTGGTAACTTAAAAGCCTTAATCTCTGGTGGATCAGCTCTTAATTTTGAAGTAGGGCTATATTTATCTGCTTTAGGACTTCCACTTTTACAAGGATATGGACAAACAGAAACTGCCCCTGTGGTTAGTGCAAATCCCCCAGAGAAAATTAAATTGGATACCGTTGGAACAATTTTTAAAGGAACTGAAGTTAAAATTGCAGAAGATGGGGAAATATTAGTTAGAGGAGAAAATATCATGAATGGATATTGGAATGATCCTGCGGCTACATCATCTACAATTATAAATGGTTGGGTGCATACTGGGGATATTGGAGAATTTGATGAAGATCAATATTTAAAAATTACCGATAGAAAAAAAGATATTATAGTTAGTGCTGGTGGGGACAATATTTCACCATCAAGAATTGAAGAAAAACTAAATATTGAACCTGAGATTGCACAGTCCATGCTTTACGGAGATTTCAAAAATTATTTAGTTGCAGTTATTATTCCAGATAAAGATCAGGCAATAATATGGGCTAAGGAAAATAATAAAGATACAAATATTAAATCACTTATTAAAGATGAGGGTTTTATTAAAATGATTAAAGAGATAACTTCTAAAGTAAATTCGAAACTATCTGTAATTGAACAAGTACGCAAATTTATTTTAGTGGATGAAGAATTTACAATTGAAAATAATATGATGACACCAACTATGAAAGTAAAAAGGTTTAAAGTAAAAGAAATTTTTGGGGATCAATTAGAAAATTTATTTTAATCATTAATTTTTAATCTATCTAACTGTTCTTTTGTAGCCTCTGTTTGATATTTTTCTTTCCACTCAGAATATGGCATACCATAAATTGTTTCTCTTGCTTCTTCATAACTTATACTTAAATTTCTTTTTTCAGCCGCACTTCGATACCATTTAGATAAACAGTTACGGCAAAACCCTGAAAGATTCATTAAATCTATATTCTGAACATCGTTTCTTTTCCGCAAGTGTTCTATAAGAGTTTCTAAAACTTCAGCGTATAAATCTTTTTGTATATTGTTATTCATTTAAATATATTTTATAATAAGTTACATTATTAATAATATTGGATTATATACAAAATTTAAATGAAACGTAATAGAAAAGCTAAAATTATAGCTACACTTGGTCCCACTTCATCATCTCCAGATATTATTGAAAAACTATTCACTTCAGGGTGTGATGTTTTTCGATTAAATTTTTCCCATGGAACTATCGAAGATCACAGAAAAAATTATGATTTAATAAGAACTCTAGAAAAAAAACATGATCATGCAACATGTATTTTGGCAGATTTACAAGGACCAAAACTTAGAATTGGTACCTTTATCAATGATAAAGTTTTACTTAAAAAAGATCAAATTTTTATCTTAGACTTAAATCCTTCTGTGGGAGATGATAAAAGAGTGTATTTTCCTCATAAAGATATTTATAAAATTTTAACCCCTAATTCTGAGATATTAATCGATGACGGCAGAATAAAATTACAAATTATTAAACAAGATGAAGAAAGTTTAACAGCTGAGGTTTTAAATGATGGTATTATCTCAAATAATAAGGGTGTTAATATTCCCGGAGTTATTCTACCCATCTCTTCATTAACAACAAAAGATAAATCAGATTTAAATAAAGCATTAGATATGGGAGTGGATTGGGTTGCACTGTCTTTTGTTCAAACATCTGAGGATATTAAAGAGCTTAAAAAAATTATAGCGGGGAGAGCCGCAATTATGGCAAAGATAGAAAAACCTTCTGCTGTAAGAAATATAGAAGAAATAATAGAAGAAAGTGATGCATTGATGATTGCTCGCGGTGACCTCGGTGTTGAAATGCCTACTGAACAAGTTCCTGTGATTCAAAAAAATATAATTAATCGTTGTCGTGATTTTGGTAAACCAGTGGTTGTAGCAACACAAATGTTAGAAAGTATGATCTCAAACCATACTCCAACAAGAGCCGAGGCTTCAGATGTTGCAAATGCAATATATGATGGAACAGATGCTGTTATGTTATCTGCAGAATCGGCAATGGGAAAATATCCTATTGAATCTATAAATATTATGAATAAAATTATTCAAAGTGTTGAAAGTGATAAAAATAATTTTGATCTTGATCAACAGCAATTTAAATTTTCAAAAAACAATGAGAATGTAAGCACAACTGATGCAATCACTAGCGCTGCATATACAATTGCTAAAAATGCAGAGGCAAAAGCTATTGTTACTTTTTCTGTAAGTGGAAAAACAACCATGCGAATGGCAAAAGAAAGAGCCCCTGTTTTAGTTGTTGGTCTATCTCCAAATATTAAAACGGCAAGAAAAACTCAATTAGCGTGGGGTGTTTATTCTAGACATTGCAAGCAAGACGCTCAAAATACTACAGAAATGGTAAGTATTGCATGTACAACTATTAAAAATAAAAAATTAGCAAAAACAGACGACACAATAGTTATTACAGCTGGAGTGCCTTTTGGAAATGCTGGTTCAACCAATCTTTTAAGAATAGCTAAAATTATTGATGATAAAGATCTTACCTAAGGTTTTGACAAGCTCTTGCAATACGAACACAAGCATCTTCTAAAATTTTTTCACTAGTGGCATAAGATAAACGAAAATAGGGGGACAAGCCAAAAGCCTCTCCGTGAACTCCAGCAACCCCTTCACTTTCAAGTAAATAGCTCATAAATTGCTCATCAGTATCGATAACATCTCCTTTTGGAGTTTTCATACCCAATATGCCACTGCAGTTTGGATAAACATAAAAAGCCCCTGCAGGCACACTGCAAGATAGGCCTTCGATCGCGTTTAATTTTTTAACTACCATGTCACGTCTTTTTTTAAATTGAATATTGTGAATATCAATAAAATTCTGATTACCCGATAAAGCCTCTACGGATGCAGCCATGGAAATTGAAGATGTTGATGTGTTACTTTGGGATTGTATCTTATTCATACCAGCAATAATTTCTTTTGGTCCACCACAATATCCAAGTCGCCATCCTGTCATGCAATAAGCTTTAGAAACTCCATTCAAAGTAAGTGTTCTATTTTTTAATTCAGGCACAACTGAAGCTAAGGTATGAAAGACATTATTATCATAAATTATCTTTTCATAAATATCATCAGTCAAAATATATACATGAGGATTTTTTAGCAGCAATTGACCTAAGGCCACAAGCTCTTCTTTAGTATATACAGCGCCTGTTGGATTACTTGGACTATTAATCATAAGCCATTTTGTTCTGGGGGTAATATTTTTTTCTAATTGAGATGGAGTAATTTTAAAATCTTGTTTTTCGGCACAAGGAACTATTATGGGCGTTCCTTCGGCTAATAAAACAATATCTGGGTAACTAACCCAAAAGGGAGCTGGTATAATTACTTCATCGCCAGGATTTAGAGTTGCCATCATAGCATTGTAAAGGATATGTTTACCTCCGACACCGACTATAATTTCATCTATTGAATAGTTAATATTATTTTCTTCTTTAAATTTTTTAATGATAGCCTCTTGAAGAGCTGGCGTTCCTTTACCGGGCACATATCTAGTTAGGCCATCATCCATTGCTTTTTTTGCAGCTTGACGAATACTTAATGGGGTATCAAAATCAGGTTCACCTGCAGCTAAAACTAAAACATCCTTACCTTCTGCGCGAAGAGCATTTGCTTTAACATTAATACCGACAGTCATAGAAGGTTTAATTCGAGATAATCTATCAGATATAATCGGCATATTTATTATATTATAAAATGTTCAATAGCTAGACTTACACAAGTACACAATAAAAAAATAGCGAATATTTTTTTTAAAATATCTTTATGTATTTTAGAAGAAAGTTTAGCCCCTATATTCGCAGTAAAAATACTTGTAGAAACTACTAAAAATAATATCAATATATTAACAAACCCTATCGAATAGGGGGGTAATCCTTGAACATTTAAGCCTAAAAAAATATAGGAAATAGCGCCTGGCAAAGCTATAAAAAAACCTAAAAATGCAGATGTTCCTACAGCTTGATGCATTTTTTTAGAAAAAATACTTAAAATGGGAACACTAAAACTTCCCCCACCAATACCGATAAGAACAGATAACAATCCTATTGTTCCGCTAATAAAAAAATTAATTAAAGATGAATTAGGAATATCATTTTTAAAAATTTTAATTTTTTGGTGAAAAAACATATTTAATGAAATAATAAAAGCTAATGTAATAAAAATTATAATTAAGATTTCTCCGTTAATTTTACTTGCTAAAAATGATCCTAATAAAGATCCGGCTATAATTCCTAGATACCATTTTTTTATTACCTTTTTATCAATATTACCTAATTTTAAGTGAGATCGAATGGAAGAAATAGAAGTAAATAAAATAATTGCCAAAGAAGTTGCAATTGAAACATGCATTATTACTTCAATTGAATAACCAAGGTTAATTAAAACAAAATATGAAACAGGAACTATTATTATCCCGCCTCCAACCCCCAACAATCCTGCTAACAAACCTGACAATAAACCTGTTAATAGAAATGTTATAATAAAAATTGTCAATGAAAATACCTTTTTGCTTTTGAATTTATGTAGTAAACGACTTATATAAAAAGTAAAAAGAAATTCATATATGACACATATTCATTGGTTAGGCGCCGGATTATCATCTTTACCTGGTATTAGGAGAATGGCTACAAATCATCAAAAATTAACTGTTTGGAACAGGACTATATCTAAAGCCGAATTTAGTATTAATCATGTTAAATCAGATAATATTTTAGCAAAAAAATTTGATATAGAACACCTTTATTTATCTCTTAAACATGGAGATATAGTAGTCTCCCAACTTTCAGCCAATATGCATCCTGAAATTGCAAAAATTTGCTTGGAGAGAAAATGTCATTTTGTGTCATCAAGTTATATTTCTCCAATGTTAATAAAATTTGACAAAGAAGCTAAAGATAAAAACCTTATTTTCATAAATGAAATAGGTTTGGATCCTGGAATAGATCATTTTTTTTCACATCTTTTAGTTAATGATCTAGCTAATCAAAGCCTAGAAAATTTTTCTGTTTCTTATAAATCTTTTTGTGGAGGTATAACAGCTATACCTAATGATTTTAAATATAAATTTAGCTGGTCTCCATTTGGAGTTATTAAAGCACTAAGCAATAAAGCAAAGTTTATAGATAATTATAAAGAAAAAATTGTCATTCCCTATCATCATATTAATTCTTATGTCATTAATGAAGAATATTTTGAAGCTTATCCAAATAGAGATTCATTACCATATATAAAAGAATATTTATTTCCTTCAGATTGGAAAATAAAAGATTTTATAAGAGGTACATTACGCTTAAAGGGATGGGCAAAAGCTTGGAAAGATATTTTTAAGATGTTAGAAATCCCATCAGCAGATTTAGATAATAATATTCAAATAAAAAGTGATGAATTGTGGTCAAAATATCAATATGAAAAAAATGAAAAAGACAGAGTTATTCTATCTGTTAGATTAGATGCTTTAAATAATAATAATCAAATTTTATGGTCCGGATGTTATGAATTAGATGAAACTGGATCTGGAGAAAATACGGCAATGGCGGTACTGGTATCAATAACTCTATCAGCAGGTATAGATTTAATTCTTCAAAAAAAACTAAATCCTGGGGTACAAGTGGCTCCTCATAATGAAGATAATATAAAATATTTTTTTAAAATATTAAAAGATTATAATATAAAAATAAAAAAGAGGTAATGAATAACTCTCTTTTTAATCTAGGCATAATTCGTGAAACAAGAACTGATGAAACGCGAGCACCTCTTACACCCAAACATATAAAAGAGTTAAAAAAAAAAATTAATAATATTAAGATTGTTGTACAATCATCCTCAAAACGTTGCTTTAAAGATGAAGAATATCAAAATGCTGGTGCGATAATAAATGAAGACTTATCTTCAAGTGATTTAATTCTAGGTGTAAAAGAAATTGATACAAATATATTAATTGCAAATAAAAATTATTTATTTTTTTCTCACACATCTAAAATTCAACAAGATAATTCTGCAGCGTCCCAAGGAACTCCAGGTATGGATAAAAAAAATTTACTTAGAGAAATTTTAAAAAAAAAGATAACTCTAATAGATTATGAAAACATCAGAAATTATAA
>Ga0209403_10006917_pt1 | contig 11341 bp, 10 predicted proteins | sample ArcticOcean_MG_C_8_FD_187440 | JGI IMG/M metagenome (GOLD analysis project Ga0209403, IMG submission 187440) | Marine microbial communities from western Arctic Ocean - ArcticOcean_MG_CB11_86 (SPAdes) (version 2) | ecosystem: Environmental > Aquatic > Marine > Oceanic | place: Arctic Ocean... | reverse complement strand
GTAGGTGTAGGAGACCTGATTTATCACCCGAATTATCTACCCTCTTCGTCTGACCTAGACAAAGTGCAGATGAATCAGTGTGTTATGAGGATAAGTGGTATCACGTAAGCTAACCAATTGATCTGCAACACAAAGCGGTGTTTTGGCTGTGTGTGGGGTAGACAATATGGTAGACACTTTTGATACGCATTATCTGTATCGTAAGCGCGACGTTTTCTACTTCAGCCGTCACGTGCCGGTTGATGTAAGAGCGCATTACGGGTTCGGGCGGATCGTTCGGTCTCTCAGAACCAAATCACATAGCCGCGCCGTTAAGACGGCAATCGTGTGGTCGGAACATCTTGAACAAGCTTGGGCGAAGCGTGATGTCCAAGCCCTTGCTCGGCACTCTTCCCTGCAGCAAACTCAAAAATATATTGAGGTCTCGCCTGATACCCCTCCCTTTTCAAGGAGCGAGCTACAGCGCCTTCGCCCGCTCGCTCAAGCTGGCTTTATCGATCTTATTCGTGCCCGCCAACGGCATTTCCTCCATGAAGATCGCCCGGCGGGGGAATTGATAGGCCGGGCCGTTGGCTCTGGCGTAAGCCTGTACCTCGGCCTCGCTCATCTTGGTATCTCCGGCCGCCACGATGAAGGCGATCGGGGCGGCACCGCGCACCGGATCGTCCAACGGGACCACGGCGGCTTGGGCGATGTCCGGATGAGTCTCCAGCATCTTTTCGACTTCGCCCGGATAGACGTTCTCGCCGTTGCAGACGAACATGTCGTCTTCCCGGCCGATGATGTAGAACCAGCCGTCCTTGTCCCGGTGCATCACGTCTTTGGTGTGGTACCAGCCGTCGTCCATCACCTCGTCGGTTTTGGCGGTGAGGTTCTTGTAACCGGTCATGTTGGTGTGCGACCGCACCTCCAGCACGCCGGTATTTTCATCCGCTCCGCCGACCAAACGCAACTCAACCCCCGCATTTTGATAGCCCAGGGACAGGTTCGGGCGTAGCAAACCGTCCGGGTGCGAGCCAAAGGCGCTGGGGCCGTGTTCGGTGGTGCCGTAGAGATTGAACACGGTAGCGTTCGGGAACCAACTCTGCACCTCGTCGAACAGGGATTGGGTCAGCGGGGCCGAGCCCATGCTCACCCATTCAACGCCGGACAGGTCGGTCGACTTCATGATCTCGGTCTCGCGGATGGCGCGGGCCAGCATGGTTGGCACCGAGGTCACCCAGGTGACACCGAACCGTTTGATCGAGCGGATATATTCGCTCACATCGAAGCGCGGCAACAGCACCAGCGACGCATTCATGTAGGAATTGAGTTTGGCCGAGAACAGCCCGTTCATGTGATAGAGCGGCGCGGCGATGAGGAAGCGCTGCCTGACCAGGGTCTCGCGCTGCCCGTTCAGACGGGAGAGTGCGAAGAGGTGGCTGCGATGGTCCAATAGCACGCCCTTGGGCATGCCGGTCGACCCTGAAGTATAAAGGATCATCGCGGTCTCACCGATTTCGGGATCAATGATCTCGAACGGCCCTGGATCCAACAACGCTTCGAACCCGTCCGCCCCGTCGCGGTCGAAATGCACCGCGTCATAGCCCTCGGGACAACGGTCCCGGCCGACACCGTCCAGCAGCACCAACTTGGTCTCGCTGTCGGTCAGCACGTGGGAGATCACGTTCTCCGGCTGCTTGTGATTGACCGGCACACAGACCATGCCGGCCCGCATGATGCCCATATAGGCGGCGAAATAGGGCACCGAGTTCTCGGCGATCAACGAGATAGCATCCCCACGCTTGAGCCCACGCTTGAGCAGGCCGCGGGCGATCGCGTTCGCCAGATCGCTCAATTCCCGGTGGCTGTACTCGCGCGCATCGCCCGAAGCCAGATCGATGATCGCGACTTTATCCAGATCCCCGCCCTTGGGGATTAGGCCCCCGAGATTGGTCGCCATGCCGTCACCCATAATTCACGCTCCTCTTACGGCACCAATACGGCCTTGCCGACGATCTTGCGGTCGATCAGCTCCTGCAAGGACTTTCCGAGCTCCGGCAACGGCCGGACCGAATCCTTGACCGGGATGATCTTGCCGTCGCGCACCAGCTCCAACAGGCTGGTCAGATCATCACGGGCCCAACCGTTCGAGCCCAAAATGTCGAACTCGAAGGACCAGATGTAACGAATGTCGGTTTTGGGATCATAACCGTTGGTCGCTCCACAGGTAAGCAACCGGCCTTCCCGCTTCAAGGCGCGGAAACATTCGGTCCAACTGTCGCCGCCATTGTAATTGACGATCACATCCGCACCGCCGCCGCCCTCGAACACCCGAGGCTTGCCCCACAGCTCGCGCACCACCTCGACATAGTTCTGCTTGGAGGTATCGATGATGTGGTCGGCGCCTAATTCCTTGAGCTTCTCGCCCTTGGCGGCGGAGGAGGTACAGGCCGCGACCTCGGCACCCACCATCTTGGCGAGTTGGATGCAACAGGACCCTACCCCGCCGCTGGCGCCCAAAATCAAGACCTTGTCACCGGCCACGACCCGGCCGCGCTTGAGGATCATCTTGTGCGCCGTGCCATAGGCGATCGGCAGACAGGCGGCATCCACGGTGGAAACTCCGTCGGGGATTTTGACCAAATTGCCAGACGGGATGGCGATGAAGTCACTGGCCCCGCCGATCACCGTCTCGCCCAACACGCCGCCCTTACCGAACATCGCCGGATCGACCATCACCTTGGTGCCCAGCGGCCATTCAGCCGCATCGACGCCGTCGCCATACCCGACGATCTCGCCCGCGACGTCACCGCCCGGGATCATCGGCAGCGGTGTCTTCAGGCCGGGGATCTTGTTCAGGATCATCGGATCGAAGCCGTTCAGGGCCACAGCCTCGACCTTGATCAGGCATTCACCGGGCTCAGGCACCGGATCGGGGAAGTCGGTATAGGCCAGCTGTTCGATACCGCCGTGCCGCTCAAAAACAATCGCTTTCATGTCGTAAATTCCGTCCTTGGATTATCGGGCTCTAAATTTGCTTGGCTTTAGATCTTCTTACCAGCCGTCGACGTGCCGGACATCGCATCCGTATATTTTTGAGTTTGCTGTAACGAAGAATGCCGAGCAAGGGCTTGGGCATCACGCATAGAACCGACAGAAATGGAGGCAGGGTTCTGGACACTGCTTGATAAGCAATCGCCACGACCCTGATGCTCACCGCTGCTACCGCCAATGCCAGCTCCATGTTTGATCCCTTTAAGGCGAATACCTCTGGTGCGTTTGGCTCTACCCATTCGGATACCCTGATCAATAACCCGACAACGAGAAACCCGGCGTACTCACCAATCTGCTTTGGCTGCACCAGCTCGATCACCGGGTTACCCCGAACCGAGTTCGGTCGCCCACATACTCGGAGTAATGGCACCCATGTGGACGGCTACTATCGAAGCCGGCGGTAAACTTCAGGGATGCTTGATGCAGTGGCGGCACCTTGGGGTGCTGCCAGCCCCCCCCACGCAGCCCGCCGAGCATCGCTCCTATGCAAGCGATTGTTTCAGCCATTCTTGTCAACCTTGGTTGTAAAACGTCGCCGTGGATCTGGTGTTCCCGGAGGCGTAGGACCCGCCAGCCTTCCCGCCGCAGGCGACGGTGGTTGCGCCGGCCGCGTTTTCGGGTTGCCTCGATCTTCGTGGCCCAGGGAGGCGACAACTTGTGACGCCATTGGGGAAAGTGCCACCCGTGTCAAAAGTCGCCATCGATAAAGACAACGAGGCGGGCCGATCGGAACACGATGTCCGGGCGTCCGGGGAGGGCTCGGACATGTTGATTGTGTTGCGAAGTTGGTTAGCACTGGTGCCTTAGTGGAGACATGAACTCCGCCCCTGGGCACCACTTTAAGTGTTATCACGTAAGCTAACCAATTGACCTGCAACACAAAGCTATGTTTTAGGCGTTTGTGGGGTAGTTTAGGTTAAAGGCTGGTATGGTTGAGAGTTTTCCTTTCCCTGTTAATCAGCCTTTAAATGCACCGCTTCTTTCTCTCTATGGCCCTGGATCCCAACGGACCTACTTATTCATAATTTTTGATAGCAATTATTAAGAGAAAACAAACTGTAAATATGGCCGGTAGGTAGAGGCCATAAAAGGTCTAACTGACTTAAAACAAAGCACGGTTAGAGGGTTTGATAGCAAAATTTAGCTTTTAAATTAGCCAGCTAGAAGTGACCTAATCCAGAGTTAATTTTTCTTGTTGCAGAAAGCTCAAAAACACATTGAGGTATTCCCCGATGCGATGAGGACGGTGGTGGGCTGATGAAACGACTTCTCACAACGCTGGTGATTTTGACGGGCTTATTAGGCGGTGCTGGGGCTGTGTGGGCTGATGCGCAAAGTAATTTTGCCAAAGGCTACGAGGCGATCAAGGACGGCGACAAGCCGCGCATGGATTTGCTGCTCGATTACGGGATTGAGATCGGCACCTCATTCGGCCTGCTGCATGGCAAGATCTGGCGCATCGGCACCATGGGGCATGTGTGCCGCAAGCCGAACATCCTACGCTGTCTGGACGCACTGGAAACGGTGCTGCGGCGCAATGGTTACACTTCTGGAAAGGCGGGGGCCGGCGTTGATGCCGCCTATGATGTCTATGGCTGATGACGCAATTGATAACCTATTCAGCGCGCCGCCCAAGCTGGTGAATGTCGGCCTCGAGAGTTTCGCCGAGGAACTGACAGCGCAAGGCGTGGAGGTGGTTCAGGTCGACTGGTCACCCCCGGCCCGAGGCGATGCCCGGCTGGCGGACCTGCTCTCCAAGTTGAGCTGGTAGCGGATATGTCAGACCTCGTAAACAAGATCGCCGGCGCCAACGAAGAGGCGGTCCGCCGCATGTTGGCGGCCGATCCGGTGCTGATCGATGTCATCCCGGCCAATGAGGCGATCCCGGAGTTGAAGCCCGGGATGATCCTGCATGCCGGCCCACCGGTTGACTGGGAGCGGATGTGCGGCCCGATGCGCGGTGCCATCGCCGGTATCGCTGTCTTTGAAGGTTGGGCCGACGACCTGGCGGATGCCGAGGCCAAGGCTGCGGCCGGCGCCTTCGATTTTCATCCAAACCATCATTTCTCCGCCGTCGGTCCGATGACCGGCATGACCACCATCAGCCAACCGGTCATGGTGGTCGAGAACCGCACCTTCGGGAACCGCGCCTACTGCACGATCAATGAGGGGTTGGGCAAGGTGATGCGGTTTGGCGGCAATGACGCCGAGGTGTTGGACCGGTTGCGCTGGCTGCGCGACGGATTGGGCCCGGCCATAGGCGCTGCTCTGCGCGAGATGGGCGGCGTACCCTTGAAGGCGGTCGTGGCGCGCGGGTTGACCATGGGTGATGAGATGCACCAGCGTAATGTCGGCTGCTCCGGCCTGATGCTGCGCGCGATTTCCCCAGCACTGGCCCGTACCGCCGCTGACACACAAGAGCTGGCGCGCGCGTTGGCCTTTATCGGTGGGAATGATCAGTTTTTCCTCAACATCGCCATGGCATTGGGCAAGGCGATGATGGATCCGGTGCGCGATATCGAAGGCTCGACCGTTGTTACCGCGATGAGCCGCAACGGTACAGACTTCGGCATTCGGGTGAGCGGCACCGGCGATCAATGGTTCACCGCCCCGGTGGAAATGCCAGAGGGCTTGTATTTCCCTGGTTATACCGATGCGGACGCTAATCCGGACATGGGCGACAGCACCATTGTCGAGACCATCGGGCTGGGTGGTTTCGCCATGGCGGCCGCACCTGCGGTGGCCGGGTTCGTTGGCGCCGGCAGTGCGTCTGAGGCCGCCAACTTCACCCACGCGATGGCCGAGATCGCCCTTGGTGAGAACCCGGAATGGACCATCCCGGCACTGGATTACCAAGGGGTGCCGACCGGCATCGACGTGCGGTTGGTGGTCGAAACCGGCGTGGCACCGACCATCAATACCGGCATCGCCCATCGCGAGCCGGGTGTCGGCCAAGTCGGGGCCGGCGTGGTCAAGGCGCCGTTGGGATGCTTCGAGCAGGCATTGGTGGCCTTGGCCGAGCGCATGGGGGTAGCATGAGCATGATCCTTAACCAGGTTCGCCGGGGATACTTCCTGGATTCAGTTGCGTTGATGCGGATCTCGCGCACGGTGGCGGGGTTGGATGGTGTGGAAGAGGCTGCCTTGATGATGGGCTCTCCCTCCAATCTGGGCATCATGTGCGATGCCGATTTGCTGGATGAAGTTGGTCGAGCCGCCGCCGGGGGCGATCTGATCCTGGCGGTGCGGGCGGCCGACCAGGCGGCGGGCGAAGCGGCGCTGGCTAAAGCGTCCGACTTGCTGGAGCGCCGACCGAGTGCGGCTGGTACTGGCAATACTTGGCGCTCGAAGACCCTGCGTTCAGCGGTCAAACACCTACCCGGCGCTAATCTGGCGCTGATCTCGGTGCCCGGTGATTTCGCTGCCGCCGAGGCCCGCAAAGCGCTGCGTGCCGGCCTGCATGCGATGATCTTCAGCGACAATGTCTCCATCAAAGATGAGCTTGACCTGAAGCAAGAGGCCCGCGCGGCCGGATTGCTGGTCATGGGCCCGGACTGTGGCACCGCGATCATCGGCGGGGTGCCGTTGGCCTTCGCCAATGTGGTGCCGCGCGGCGATATCGGGATCATCGGTGCGTCGGGCACCGGTATCCAGGAAATCTCCTGCCTGATTGCCCAAGCTGGCGGTGGGGTCTCTCATGCGATTGGTGTGGGGGGACGCGACCTGAAGGCGGAAATCGGTGGCATCACGACGCTGATGGCGATCGATGCCCTGGCCTGCGATCCGGCGACCCGCCATGTGGTCCTGATCTCCAAACCACCGGCTGCCGAAGTGGCGCGCCGGGTGCTGGAACGTATCGGCGCCAGCCCGAAAAGCTACACGGTCTGTTTCATCGGCGCCGAGGAACTCGATCTGCCGGCCAATGCGCGTGCGGCGAGCACGTTGAAGGCGGCGGCGCTGGACGCGATGCAGATCAATGCCCTGCTCGGCACGGTGCATACGGTTACAGTGCCAGATGCCCGCGCGGGATCCATCCAAGGTTTGTTCTGTGGCGGCACTTTAGCGGCTGAAGCGCAGGTGATTTTTCGTGCAGCCGGACTTGCGGTTGCCTCCAACGCGCCGATCCCGGGTATCGAGCCGCTTGCGGGTTCAACGGCGCTACATCGCCTGATCGACCTGGGCGAGGATGAATATACAGCCGGCCGGCCGCACCCGATGATAGAACCGGCCGTGCGTGATGATGTTCTGGCCGAAACCTTGCGCGATCCCGACGTTGCCGTGGTGTTGTTGGATGTGGTGATAGGGCTCGGCGCGGATGAGGATCCGGCGGGGCATGTGGCCCGCGAGGTTGCGGGGCGCGGTGCTGGCGGTCCGATTGTTATCGCCTCGGTGACCGGTACCGACGGCGATCCCCAGGGACGCTTGGCCCAGATTGAGAAGTTACGGGCGGCGGGTATCCATGTTGCCGCCTCGAACGCGGATGCGGCTGAGCTTGCCGTTGCCTGTATCGGCGCGGGAGCTTAACCGAGTTGTGAGTGCTGCCCTTCGGGGACAGAATGAGGATTTGTCATGAATGATGCGGCCATCCCGGACAAGCTGCTGATCGCCATCGGCGGCAATGCGACCCATCCCGAGGATATCGAGGGCACGTCGGCGGAGCAAGCGCAGATCGCCGCCGAGACGGCAGCAGCACTGCTGCCGATCGCCATGTTGCCGAACCAGCTCGTGGTCACCCATGGCAATGGCCCGGTGGTGGGCAAGATCCTGATGCGCCAGGCGCTGACCCGCGACCGGATTGCGCCGATGCCCCTGGACATCTGCGTCGCCCACAGTCAGGGCGGCATCGCATATCTGCTGGTGCAAGCGATGGAGAACGCGCTGCGCGAGGCGGACAATGATCGCCACGTGGCCTGCCTTCTGACCCAGGTCGAGGTGGATCCCGACGATCCGGCCTTCGAGAACCCGACCAAGCCGATCGGGCCATTCTTCAGCGAGGAGGACGCACGTGCGGTCTCCGAGGAACTCGGCTGGTTGATGAAGGAGGATTCCGGGCGCGGTTGGCGCCATGTGGTGCCCTCTCCCAAGCCGCGCCATATCTGTGACGTCTCGTTGGTTCAGGTGCTGGCCCGGCGTGGCACGGTGGTGATCGCCGGCGGCGGGGGTGGCATCCCGGTGATCCGGGGGCCGAAAGGTGTGCGCCGTGGGGTGTCCGCCGTGGTCGATAAGGATCTGACATCAGCGCACATGGCCAATGTACTGGGGATCGAGACCCTGATGATCCTGACCGCCGTGCCCAAGATCGCCGTTCATTTCGGCACGCCGCAACAACGTGATCTCGACACGGTCACGGTGCGCGAACTGAGAGCGCTGCACGCCGAAGGTCACTTCCCGCCGGGCAGCATGGGCCCGAAGGTCGAGGCGGCGATCCGCTTCCTGGAGGGCGGAGGTGAGCGGGCGATCATCAGTGATTTGCAGACCGCCGTTTCAGCGCTCAAAGGCGAGAGCGGGACCCACGTGGTACCGGATGAGGACTGAGCTGTTGGTTGAGACGATCGGCGCCAAAGCGCGCTCGGTCCTGAAAGCCGGTGCGGTCGGCAAAATCACCGCCACCTTCGAGCACAGCTGTTATCTGGAGGCCGGCGGCGACTGGATTTGCCTTGCTGCCGGCGGAACCGGGCGCAGCCCGATCACGCTCACCTGCCAACAATTTGGGAACGACTGGCCCAGCGGCCAATTGCGCGAAGGCCTGCCGGTTCGCGTGGATCGCGACGGCCTGCGCCTGGGCGCAAACATCCGCTTTGTCACGGCTGACGCTGTCACTTGGCGGCCAGCGCCGCCGCCGGATTGGACCGTCGCGAGTTTTGTCGATGGTTTGAATCTGCTGCGCGAGCATGCGTCCGGGATGCTGCCGCAAGAGGGTTTGGCGGCTTTTCTGTTGGATGATGCGCCCAATCTTGTCGGTGCACCCGTGCCACGCGAAGCGGTGGCGGCGGCACTATCGATTGCCCTGTTGCGGGATTGGCTGGCTCAGAGTTCCGGACCAGCGGACCAGGGTATCACCGGCCTGGTCGGGCTTGGCCCCGGCCTTACGCCGTCGGGCGATGATCTCCTCGGCGGGGCAATGATTGCTTTGCATCTATTGGGTTGCCCGGAGAGGGCCGCAGAGCTTTACCGCACCATCCGGCCCGCTTTGGCTAATGGGACCAATGCGGTGAGCCGGGCGTTGTTTGCTGCCGCCGCCGAGGGCATGGGTGGCGAGAGCCTGCATGCGGCTCTGAGCGCGGTTTTGAGCGCAGATCGGGCGGTTATGACGGAGCGCTTGCAGGCGATTGATCGGATCGGCCACAGTTCTGGCTGGGATGCGCTGACCGGTGCGATTATGGTGCTGCGCCATTGGGCCAGAACACGCCCGGATCAGGGGCAGGAGTGACGATCGATGCTTCACACCGCGCGCAGCTATCGCGGCATGGTGACTGCCCCGCATAACCAAGCGGCCCGCGCCGGATTGCGGGTGCTGGAAGAGGGCGGCAACGCGATTGAGGCCATGATCGCGGCTGCGTCCACCATTGCCGTGGTCTATCCGCATATGAACGCGCTGGGCGGCGATAATTTCTGGCTGATCTCCGAGCCCGGCCGAGATGTTGTCGGCATTGATGCCTGCGGGGCTGTGGCCGGATTGGCGGATGTCGATTTTTATCGCGCTGCCGGCCATCAGGCGATCCCGTCGCGCGGGGCCTTGGCGGCTTTGACCATGGGCGGTGCCGTCTCCGGGTGGCAGGAAGCCCTGGCGGTCAGTGAGGGTTGGGGCGGGCAATTGCCGCTCTCTCGATTGCTGGAAGAGGCGAGCTTTTTGGCGCGCGACGGCATCGCCGTGCCGCGCACTTTGGCGGACAATCTGGCGGGCAAGCGCGCGGAACTCGAAGGCGCTCCCGGCTTCGCCGACCATTACCTGGCTGGGGGTGAAGCATTGAAGCTCGGCCAACGGTTCCGTCAACTGGCCCTGGCCGCGACCTTGGACCGATTGGGCCGGGTCGGTCTTGATGATTTCTACCGGGGTGATTTGGCGCGAGAGATCACCGCCGGGTTGGAACGTGCCGGCACGCCCCTGCGGTTGGCGGACTTTGAACGCCATCAGGCCTTGCGGGTAAAGCCACTCTCGGTCGATGTCGCCGGCCACACGGTCTACAACTTGCCGCCGCCGACCCAGGGCTTGGCGTCCCTGATCCTGCTGGCCGTCTATGCCCGCTTGGGCGTGAATGAGGTCGAAGGTTTCGAGTTCATTCACAACCTAATCGAAGCCACCAAATGCGCCTTTCGCGTACGCGATCGCCATGTGGTTGATCCGGCCTATATGTCGGTCAATCCGGCTGATTTCCTAACCGATGCCGCTCTTGATGCGATGGCGGCCTCGGTTGATCCAGCCAATGCGGCCCCTTGGCCCAATCCGTCCAAGCCCGGCGATACGGTCTGGCTCGGCGCGATCGACGGCGAGGGGCGGGCGGTTAGTTTCATTCAGTCGATCTATTGGGAGTTCGGCTCCGGTGTGGTGTTGCCCAATCATGGAATTACCTGGCAGAATCGGGGCATCAGCTTCAGCTTGGCCGACGGGCATCACAACCGCCTGGAGCCGGGCCGGCGGCCATTCCACACCATCCAGCCCGCCCTGGCGCATCTCTCGGACGGGCGGGTGATGAGCTACGGCACCATGGGCGGCGAGGGCCAACCGCAAACCCAGGCGATGCTGTTCGCCCGGCATGTGCTGTGCGGCCAGGAACTGCAGCGCGCGGTCACCGCCCCGCGCTGGCTGCTCGGTCGTACCTGGGGGGCTGAGACCACCAATCTGCGGATCGAAAACCGCTTCGAGCCGGCGGTGTATAAGGCCCTAAGGCAGGCCGGCCACGATATCGAGGTGATCGGCGATTATGACGAGATCATGGGCCATGCCGGTGCCCTGGTGCGTCACCCGGACAGCCTGATCGAGGGCGCCGCCGACCCCCGAAGCGATGGCCAGGCGGTTGGCTGGTAGGTTTTACGCCGCTGGCTGTAGCGATTGGATCGGCGGTTGTTCACTTTGTAGGGCGCGCCAGAGATCATAATTCGCCTGCAGCGAGACCCAAAAATGAACGTTGATAGGTGTAGGGGATCTGATTTATCACCCGAATTATCTACCCTCTTCGTCTGATCTAGACAAAGTGCAGATAGTCATATTTGTAAAGCCCCCGTTCTATGTACCACTTTCTGATAGGGTCTCGGGCATCGGTGGACGCATGTTCAGAGCCTGATGCGGGCGGATGTGATTGTACTGT
>Ga0209403_10006915_pt1 | contig 11343 bp, 9 predicted proteins | sample ArcticOcean_MG_C_8_FD_187440 | JGI IMG/M metagenome (GOLD analysis project Ga0209403, IMG submission 187440) | Marine microbial communities from western Arctic Ocean - ArcticOcean_MG_CB11_86 (SPAdes) (version 2) | ecosystem: Environmental > Aquatic > Marine > Oceanic | place: Arctic Ocean... | reverse complement strand
TGTAGATATTGAAAATATAATTTCTACAATTTTATTTTTAAAGACAAATGAGAAATGTAGGTTTAAGCAATTGATTGATATTACGGCAGTTGACTATCCAGAAAAAGAAAAAAGATTTAAAATTATCTATTTATTACTAAGCCATGAAAAGAATTTAAGAATAGTAATTAACACACATATAAATGAAAAGGATTTGGTTCCATCAATTACTAAAATTTTTCCTTCCGCCAATTGGATGGAAAGAGAAGTTTTTGATATGTATGGCGTTTCTTTTAAAGACCATCCTGATCTAAGAAGAATACTTACAGATTATGGTTTTGAAGGACATCCTCTTAGAAAAGATTTTCCTTTAACTGGCCATACTGAGGTTAGATATAGTGAAGATAAAAAAAAAGTTATTTATGAACAGGTCAAATTGGATCAAGAGTACCGAAATTTTGATTCTGAGAGTCCCTGGGAAGGAACAAAGTATATTGTTCAAGAGGAAGAAAAAAACAAGATTAAGGATAAATAAATAATGGCTAAAAAAAAAAAAACTATGAATTTAAATTTTGGTCCACAACATCCAGCAGCACATGGTGTTTTAAGATTAATACTTGAATTAGACGGTGAGGTTGTGGAAAAGATTGATCCCCATATCGGACTTTTGCATAGAGGGACAGAAAAACTTATCGAACATAAAACATATATGCAGGCAGTTCCTTATTTTGATCGTCTTGATTATGTGGCGCCCATGAATCAAGAACATGCTTTTGCTTTAGCAATAGAAAGATTATTAAATATTGAGGTACCTATTAGAGGACAATACATTAGGGTTTTATTTTGTGAGATTGGTAGAATTCTGAGTCATCTTTTAAATATTACTACCCAAGCCCTTGATGTTGGAGCTTTAACACCATCTCTATGGGGGTTTGAAGAAAGAGAGACTCTAATGACTTTTTATGAGAGAGTATCTGGCTCTAGATTGCATGCAAATTATTTTAGAGCTGGAGGAGTTCACCAAGATTTACCCAGAGGTCTTAATGAAGATATTCTTGAGTTTTGCAATACTTTTCCTAAAATAATAGATGACTTAGAAACGCTTTTAACTGATAACAGAATTTTTAAGCAAAGAAATGTAGGAATTGGAATTGTTACAAAAGAAGAAGCTTTAGAACATAGTTTTTCAGGAGTAATGTTAAGAGGCTCAGGAATTCCATGGGATTTAAGAAAATCTCAGCCTTATGATTGCTATCAAGATTTTAATTTTAAAATACCGATTGGGAAAAATGGTGATTGTTATGATCGATATCTTTGCAGGGTTGAGGAAATGAGACAAAGTGTAGATATGATGAAGAACTGTATTAACAAAATGCCTTCAGGACCTGTTAAAAATATTGATGGAAAAATTACTCCACCATCAAAAAAAGATTTAAAAAGATCTATGGAAGCTGTAATCCATCATTTTAAATTATTTTCTGAAGGTTTTAGGGTGCCTGAAGGTGAAATTTACACTGCTGTAGAGGCACCAAAAGGTGAATTTGGAGTCTATTTAATTTCTGATGGCGGTAATAAACCTTATAAATGTAAAATAAGAGCTCCAGGATTTTCGCATTTACAAGCTATGGACTATTTAATGAAAGGACATATGTTGGCAGATGTTCCTGCTGTTTTAGGCTCTTTGGATTTGGTTTTTGGAGAAGTTGATAGATGAGTAAAAAAAAAATATCAAAAAACCAGCCAGAATCTTTTAAATTTTCAGAAGATAATTTGTTCAAAGCTCAAAATGAAATTAATAAATATCCTAATGATAGAAAAGCTAGTGCTGTACTTGCGTTGCTATTTTTAGTTCAAAAGCAAAATGGTAATTGGATTCCATTAGCAGCAATAAAGTATGTGGCTAAGTTTTTAGGTATATCCTACATGCAAGTGTATGAAGTTTGTACATTTTACTCAATGTTTAATTTATCTCCAGTCGGAAAATATTTTATTCAAGTATGTACAACAACCCCCTGTATGATTAGAGGCTCTAATAAGATTGTAGACGTTTGTAAAAAACATATTTCAGAAGATCAGCATAATTTATCAAAAAATGAACTTTGTTCCTGGACAGAAGTCGAGTGTTTGGGAGCTTGCGTTAATGCACCCATGATGCAAGTTAACGACGATTACTTTGAGGATTTAGATGTAAATAAAACTGAGGAAATAATACAGTCATTACTAAAAGATAAAATGCCAAAACCAGGGTCTGTAAAAAATAGAAAAAGCACGGCTCCAGAAAAAGGAAAAACAACATTATTAGAGGTAAAAAATGCTTAGCGACAAAGATAGAATATTTAAAAATTTATATAATGATTTAGGTTGGGACATTGATTCAGCTATTAGCAGAGGAGATTGGACACAAACCAAAGATCTTTTAGCTAAAGGAAAAGACTGGATTATAAAAGAGATAAAAGATTCTGAACTGCGTGGCAGAGGTGGAGCTGGTTTTCCAACAGGATTAAAATTATCTTTTGCTCCTAAAGAACTGGGATCTAGAGCACACTATTTAGTTATTAACGCAGATGAATCCGAGCCTGGAACATGCAAAGATAGAGATATATTGAGATTTGAACCTCAAAAATTAATTGAAGGATGTTTAATTGCAAGTTATGCAATTAGTGCTCATACTTGTTATATTTATATTAGAGGTGAATATTTTGTGGAAGGTCAAAGACTACAAGAGGCGATAAATCAATCTTATCAAAAAAAATTTTTAGGAAAAAATGCTTGTGGATCAGGATGGGATTTAGATATTCATATTCATTATGGTGCTGGTGCATATATTTGTGGTGAAGAGACTGCCCTGTTAGAAAGTCTAGAAGGAAAAAAAGGTTTGCCAAGACTTAAGCCTCCTTTCCCTGCGCTTATAGGCCTTTATGGTTGTCCGACCATTGTTAATAACGTTGAAACTATTGCAGTAGTTCCAACAATTCTTAAAAAAGGTGCAAAATGGTTTACATCCTTAGGTAAGCCAAAAAATACCGGAACAAAAATTTTTTGTATTTCTGGTGATGTTAATAATCCATGTAATGTTGAAGAAGAAATGGGCGTATCTTTAAAAGATTTAATAGAAAAGCATGCAGGTGGTGTTATTGGAGGATGGAGCAATCTTCAAGCAGTTATACCAGGAGGATCATCTATGCCACTCTTACCCAAAAGTATCTGTGAAAGCATTACAATGGATTTTGATTCATTAATTAAAGCAAAGAGTGGTTTAGGAACCGCTGGTATAATTGTAATTAATAAAGATAGAGACATTATTAAATGTATAGCAAGAATAGCAAAATTTTATAAACATGAAAGCTGTGGTCAATGTACCCCTTGTAGAGAAGGCTGTGGTTGGATGTGGAGAATGTTAGAAAGAATGGCAGATGGGGACGCTACTTATAAAGAAATAGACCTTTTGTATGATGTTACTAAACAAATAGAAGGACATACGATTTGTGCATTTGGTGAAGGTTCTACTTGGCCAGTACAAGGCTTACTTCGCCATTTTAGGAAAGAAATAGAGAAAAGAAGTCATGAAGAGCCGTTAGTCAATAAAAAAACTAATATTCCTTATCTTATCGATCAACATTTGCTAGAGGAAGACAATGCCTAAAGTCATCGTAAATAATAAAGAAGTAGAATTTGAAGAAGGCATGACTGTTCTTCAAGCTTGTGAACTTGCTGGCGCAGAGATACCGCGATTTTGTTATCACGAAAGCCTTTCTATAGCTGGTAATTGCAGGATGTGTTTAGTTGAGATTGAAAAATCACCTAAACCTATAGCATCCTGTGCAATGCCTGCTTCTGATGGAATGAAAATTAAAACCAATACTCCTTTTGTAGACAAAGCTAGAAAAGGCGTAATGGAATTTTTGCTAGCAAATCATCCTTTGGATTGTCCCGTATGTGATCAAGGAGGAGAATGTGATTTACAAGACCAATCTCTTTTCTATGGATTTGATAAATCAAGATACACAGAAAATAAAAGACAAGTTAAAGAAAAATATATGGGTCCTTTAATTAAAACTCAAATGACAAGATGTATTCACTGCACTAGATGTATAAGATTTGCAAACGAAGTTGCTGGAATACCTGAATTGGGCGCTACTGGAAGAGGAGAGGATACCGAAATTACAACTTATTTAGAAAAATCTATGGAGTCCGAGTTATCTGCTAATGTTATAGATTTATGTCCTGTAGGAGCTCTTACATCTAAACCATATGCTTTTGAAGCACGCCCTTGGGATTTAAAAAAAACAGAAACTATAGATGTTATGGATGCTGTAGGATCAAATATTAGGGTTGATACATATGGATGGGAAGTTAAAAGAGTTTTACCCAGGGTTAATGATGATATTAACGAGGAATGGATATCTGATAAAACAAGATATGCATGTGATGGACTTCTAAAACAAAGATTAGACACTCCATATATTAGAGAGAATGGAAAGTTAAAAAAATCAACTTGGGATGAAGCATTAAAACTTTTAGTTACAAAATTAAAGTCATTTAATCCAAATGAAATAGGAGGTCTGGTAGGTGACTTAGCAGATTTAGAAATGATTTATAGTTTTAAATCTTTTTTTGAGAAATGTATTGGATCAAAAAATATAGAATGCCGACAAGATAGAATTTATATTAATCCATTAGAAAGAATGAATTATATCTTTAATTCAAAAATTAATGGCATAGAAGATTCAGATTTTGTTCTTTTAGTGGGCACAAATCCAAGACTAGAAGCAACCATACTCAATGCAAGAATTAGAAAAGCATATATAAAAAATAAAATAAAAATTTATTCAATAGGTGATCCTGGAGATTTAACTTATCCTTATCTAACGATAGGATCTAGCACATTACTTATTAGAGAAATCATTTCAGGTTCTCATGAAATTTCAAACAAAATTAAGAAAGCAAAAAAACCTATTGTTATCATAGGAGATTCAGCTCTTTATGGAAAATCTGGTAAGTATGTTTTTGAAGCGTTGAAAAATTTTTTATATCAAAATAATTTTATAAGAAAAGATTGGAATGCTTTAAATATTCTTACCCAACAAGCATCAAGAGTAGGGGCGATTGATCTTGATGTTTATTCGATAAATAAAACAGAAAATTTTTCATTTTTTAATAAATTAGATAGAGATGAATTTAAATTTATATATTTACTGGCAGCTGACAATATTAATTTTGAAAAGAGAGATAAATTTATTGTTTATCAAGGAAGTCACGGAGACAAGGGAGCAGAAATAGCTGATATTATTTTACCAGGCTCCGCTTACACAGAAAAAAATGGTTTATTTATTAATTTAGAAGGAAAATTGCAAAGTGCATACAAGGCCTCTTATCCTCCTGGAGATGCTCGCGAAGATTGGGTTATCTTCAAAGATATTGCAAACATGATGAAGAGATCGCTTGGTTATGACAATGCGAAAGATTTGAGATTAAATATTAATAAATATATTCAATCAAAAATTAATCATGAAGTTAAAAAAACTAACGAGGTTGATTTTGTTGAGGAAAATATTACGTTAAAACCAATTGATTACTACTATACAAACTCAATTGCCAGATCTTCAAAAGTGATGAGTGAATGTAGACAAATATCAAAAAATTTTTTATTTACTGGAATAGAAAAGGCTAGTTAATGATTTATATAAATACATTCTTCAGTGAAATTTACAAAATAATTTTTTTACTACTCCCAGTTCTAGTGTCAGTAGCTTTGGTAGTGTGGTTAGACAGAAGAGTCTGGGCGTTTGTTCAAAAAAGAAAAGGCCCAAATGTTGTTGGCCCTTTTGGAATTTTACAAACTTTGGCAGATGCTTTGAAATTTATTTTCAAGGAAATAATTATTCCAGCGAGCGCTAACAAAATAATATTTATCTTAGCTCCAATAATAACTCTTACTTTAGCCTTAATTGCGTGGGCAGTTATTCCATTCAGTAATGAAATGGTTTTAGCTAATATTAATGTAGGGATATTATATTTATTTGCAGTTTCAACATTAAGCGTTTACGGGATTATAATGGGTGGATGGGCGTCCAACTCAAAATATCCCTTTTTAGGTGCTATTAGATCAGCGGCTCAAATGATATCTTATGAAGTATCAATTGGAATAATAATCATTAATGTATTGTTGTGCGTAGGCTCACTTAATTTAAATAAAATAGTATTAGCCCAGGAAAATGTTTGGTTTATTTTTCCACTTTTTCCAATGTTTGTTGTATTTTTTATATCATCGTTAGCAGAAACAAATCGACCTCCATTTGATTTGCCAGAGGCCGAGTCAGAACTAGTAGCTGGGTATCAAACTGAATATTCTGGAATGATGTATGCAATGTTTTGGTTAGGAGAGTATGCAAATATTTTACTTTTGTGTGCTTTAGGGTCAATTCTTTTTTTAGGTGGCTGGTTGAGCCCGATTGATATTTATCCATTTAATTTAGTACCTGGAGCAATTTGGATGATACTTAAAATTTTAGGACTTTTTATTTTGTTTTCTCTGGTTAAAGCAATAGTCCCAAGATACCGTTTTGACCAATTAATGAGATTGGGTTGGAAAATTTTTCTTCCACTTTCGTTAATCTGGGTTGTGTTAACAGCAAGTTTTTTATTTTTTTTAGATATGCTGCCTATTACTGGATAATTAAATAATGAAAATTAGTAGAATAATTAAAACAATATTTATGGCTGATTTCGTTGCCGGATTGACACTTGCAATAAAAATAATTTTTAAAAAAAAAAAGACTATAAATTATCCATTTGAAAAAGGAAAAATAAGTCCAAGATTTAGAGGGGAACATGCTTTAAGAAGATATCCAAATGGAGAAGAAAGATGTATAGCATGCAAATTGTGTGAAGCCGTCTGTCCAGCTCAGGCTATAACGATAGAATCAGAAATTAAAGATGATGGAAGTAGAAAAACAACAAGATATGACATTGATATGCTTAAGTGTATTTATTGTGGTTTATGCGAAGAGTCCTGCCCAGTAGATGCGATTGTTCAAGGTCCAAATTTTGAGTTTGCAACAGAAACTAGAGAAGAACTTTATTATAACAAACAGAAACTTTTAGAAAATGGAGATAGATGGGAAACTGTTTTAGCTGAAAATATAAAAGCAGATTCACCTTTCAGATAAATGTTAGCACATTCTTTGTTTTTTTATTTTTTTTCTACCATAGCTGTGTTTGGTGCAATAATGGTTACCGTTTCAAGAAATACAGTTTATTCGGTCTTTTTTCTAATATTAGTTTTTATAAGTATTTCCATCTTGTTTATTATGATAGGTGCAGAATTTTTGGGAATGATAATGTTAATCGTATACGTTGGGGCTGTTGCAGTTTTATTTCTTTTTGTTGTTATGATGTTAAATATTACTGAACAAATAACAAAACGATCCAGCAGAAAAGGTCTGATTAACAATATATCATTAGGTTCAATTATTGGTGTAATTATTTTTCTTGAATTGTTAGTTGTGATTGGAGGATGGAAATATAAAGGCACTTTTGTTCCCTTATCAAATATAAATTTAAATCAGTATGTAAGTAATACTCATGCATTGGGTAATATTTTATATACTGAATATATCCATCTTTTTCAAATATCTGGAATGATCCTTCTTGTTTCAATGATTGGAGCAATTACTCTTACCTTTAGTAAGAGAGAAAATGTAAAAAGGCAGAGTTATTTCACTCAAATACAAAGAGAAAAAGATAGTGCAGTTTCATTAGTTGATGTTGAAAGTGGCAAAGGAGTGAAAATTGATGATTGAAATAGGATTAGGACATTATTTAACTTTAGCAGCTATTATTTTTACAATTGGAATAATTGGAATATTTTTAAATAGAAAAAATGTCATTATTATTTTGATGTCAATTGAACTAATACTTTTAGCGGTTAATATTAATTTGGTATCTTTTTCTATTTACTTACAGAATTTGGTTGGCCAAGTATTTACAATGTTTATTTTGACAGTAGCTGCAGCTGAAGCTGCAGTGGGTTTAGCAATAATAGTAATTTATTATAAAAATAAAGGTTCAATTAATGTTGAACAAATTAGTTCACTGAAAGGATAATATGGAATACTTAATAGTATTACTGCCTTTATTTGGTTCAATTATTTCCGGCTTTTTTGGAAAAAAACTAGGAGCTAAAACATGTCAGGTTTTAACAACACTTTTAGTTTTCATATCTGCAATTTTATCTTTATTTATTTTTTATAAAGTCTTTGCTCAAAATTACTCTAGTAATAAATTAATATTTAGATGGATTAGTTCAGGAGATTTTCAAGTCAATTGGTCCATATATGTCGATTCACTAACGTCAGTAATGCTAGTTGTTGTGAGCTCAATATCAGCAATTATACATTTTTACTCAATAGGTTATATGAGCCAAGACCCACACAAACCACGCTTTATGGCGTATTTGTCATTATTTACTTTCGCTATGCTTGCCTTAGTAACAGCTGATAATTTTTTACAATTATTTTTTGGATGGGAGGGAGTTGGGCTATGCTCTTACCTTTTAATTGGTTTTTGGTTTAAAAAACCAAAAGCTAATGCTGCAGCTGTCAAGGCATTTATTGTTAATCGAGTTGGTGATTTTGGATTTGCAATAGGTATCTTTTTAATTTTCTTTTTTTATGGAACAGTTAATTACAATGAAGTCTTTCAACAAACACCACTTTTAGCACAAAAAGAAATTATTTTCTTAGGTTTAGAATTTAACTTAATTACACTGATTTGCCTTTTGCTTTTTATAGGTGCTATGGGGAAATCTGCGCAGATTTTATTACATACATGGCTTCCTGATGCCATGGAAGGACCAACACCAGTATCTGCATTGATACATGCAGCCACGATGGTAACGGCTGGTGTTTTTTTAGTAGTAAGATGTTCTCCGATATTTGAATATTCGCAAACAGCACTAAATACTGTTGCTTTAGTTGGAATGATAACTGCATTTTTTGCAGCAACAGTTGCCCTTGTACAAAATGATATTAAAAAGATAATTGCTTATTCAACATGCAGCCAACTGGGTTATATGTTTTTTGCAGCAGGAATTGGAGCATATCACGTAGCAATTTTCCATTTATTTACTCATGCATTTTTTAAAGCACTTTTATTTCTTGGTTCAGGATGTGTAATTCATTCATTCAATGAAGAACAAGATATTCGTTCAATGGGCGGTGTTTGGAAAAAAATACCTTATACGTATGCTTTAATGGTGGTAGGAACATTAGCTTTAACAGGATTTCCATTTTTATCAGGTTATTATTCAAAGGATGCAATTATTGAGTTTGCGTATTTAAGAGATACTAATATCGGGTATTCTGCTGTCGTAGTAGGAATTTTTACAGCTTTATTAACAGCAATATATTCATGGAGATTAGTTTTTAAAACTTTTCATGGAAAATATAATAATAAGGAAAATAACTTAAGCTCAATACATGAGTCACCTTTAACAATGCTGATACCTTCATTTCTGTTAGCAATTGGGGCAGTTTTTGCAGGTGTATTATTTAAGGAAATATTCATAGGACATGATAGTACGCAGTTTTGGAGTAGTTCAATTTTATTTTTAGAATCTATCCAACATGATCTCCCACCAATTTGGTTGCTCGTTTTAACACCTACGTTAGTTGTTGTTGCTATACCAGTTGCGTATTATTTATTTATAGCAAATGAAAAAATCCTAAATAACTTTGTTTTAAAAAATAAAACTTTATATAATTTTTTAATAAATAAATGGTATTTTGATGAGCTGTATAATTTTATTTTTGTAGAACCATTAAAAAAAGTTGGATTATTTTTTTGGAAAAAGGGTGATGTTAATACCATCGATCGTTATGGACCAGATGGTTTATCTAGATTAATAAAAATTATATCTGATAAAGCCGTGCATTTTCAAAGTGGATACTTGTATCACTATGCTTTTGTAATGCTTATTGGCTTTTCTATATTATTAACTTATTTAATTTTATATTAAATGAATTTTCCTATTCTTTCGGCAATAATATTTATCCCATTTATTGGCGCTTTGTTTATTTCAATTACCAGAGGTGAACAAAAGATAGTTTTAAAAAGTTCAAAATATGTAGCAATTTTTTCTTCTTTAGCAAATTTTTTCCTTTCAATTTTTCTCTGGTTTTCTTTTGATGCTTCTACGTCAGAATTTCAATTTATTGAAAAAAGAGATTGGATTAAGGGATTCATTAATTTCCATTTAGGTATTGATGGAATTTCAATGTTATTCATATTACTTACCACATTTATTGCTCCTATATGTATTTTTTCAGGTATTAATAGCATCAAGTTCAAGATCAAAGAATTTTTGATTGCAATTCTTATAATGGAAACCCTTATGTTAGGAGTATTCTGTTCTCTTGATCTTGTTATATTTTATTTATTTTTTGAAGGTGGACTTATACCAATGTTTTTAATCATTGGTATTTGGGGTGGGGCAAAGAGAGTATATTCAGCTTTTAAATTTTTCTTATTTACATTACTCGGTTCTGTTTTAATGTTAATTGCTATTATCTCTATTTATTGGATCGCAGGCACAACAGATGTAATTGAATTGTTAGATTTAAATATACCCCAAGAGTACCAATATTTGCTTTGGTTAGCATTTTTTAGTTCATTTGCTGTTAAGCTACCCATGTGGCCTTTTCATACTTGGTTGCCAGATGCTCATGTTGAAGCGCCAACCGCTGGATCAGTAATTTTAGCAGCCATACTTTTAAAAATGGCAGGATACGGATTTATGCGATTCTCATTAGGTTTATTTCCAGTAGCTTCAGATTATTTTACTCCATTAATCTTTGTTTTAAGTATCATTGCAATAATCTACACCTCTTTGGTCGCCTTAATGCAAGATGATATGAAAAAACTAATAGCTTATTCTTCCGTAGCACACATGGGTTTTGTTACAATTGGTATTTTTTCATTAACCAAGCAAGGATTAGAAGGAAGCATAATTCAAATGTTGAGTCACGGTTTAATATCTGCAGCACTCTTTTTATGTGTGGGTGTTGTGTACGATAGAATGCATTCACGTATGATTTCATCTTACGGTGGATTAGCGAACACCATGCCCAAATATGCTTTTGTATTTATGATTTTTACTTTAGCTGCATTAGGGTTGCCAGGAACAAGTGGCTTTGTAGGTGAGTTTTTAGTTTTAGTTGGGGCTTTTCAGATAAATATTTTTGTTGCTGTTTTAGCTAGCTTGGGTGTTATTTTATCAGCAGCATATATGCTTTGGTTATATAAAAGAGTAATTTTTGGCAAAATGACTAGTTCAGAAATAAAAGGAATGACAGATATAAATAA
>Ga0209403_10006910_pt1 | contig 11353 bp, 10 predicted proteins | sample ArcticOcean_MG_C_8_FD_187440 | JGI IMG/M metagenome (GOLD analysis project Ga0209403, IMG submission 187440) | Marine microbial communities from western Arctic Ocean - ArcticOcean_MG_CB11_86 (SPAdes) (version 2) | ecosystem: Environmental > Aquatic > Marine > Oceanic | place: Arctic Ocean... | reverse complement strand
TGGGCCTGGAAGACGCGGCCCGGGCTTGGCTGGACGTCATCGGCATCATCGCGGGTATCGCCATCGGTCTTGCAATCGACGCGTACGCGCGGTCACGTTCTATCCCAAAGCCGTCTGCATGGCACCTCCTTTGGCTATGGGTTCCAGGAGCAGTATTTCTTGCGAGCGCATTATTGCTTATCAACAGCGCGCTACTGGCGCTGCTCGTCACGCCCGTTTCCGCCGACGCATTTTGGTTCGTTGTGCCCCCCGTAGCGAGCATTCCGCTGATAATGGGCTGGTCGCGCCTTCGCAAAGCGCGGACATTGTCGCGCACCCGGACAACGCACGAACTACTCGGGGCACTAATGATCCTCAGTGGCGCAGTGGCTCCTGCACTGATTGCGGCGTTTCTATTTCGTGGCCTGTTCTTGCCCAAAATTGGCGGCTTTTAGACCACAAGCGCTTCCGCAAAGACTGCAACTGCCGGGGAGCGCGCCCCTCGCGCTCGAGTTACCGCCTGAACCCTCCGCTTCCGCCCGATGCCGTTAATATTGAGAATGGCGAACGACTTTGCTGCCCGCCATTGGTCGGCAAAATCTCCAGCAACCAGAAATTGGCGTAGTTGATGAATCTTCAAGACTTTCCCAGAAGGTAAGGCCGATTAATATTTTGATAATTGAAGGAAACGCCGGAACGTGCCAATTTCAGTCATAATTGACGTAGGCGCCGCATTGCGTCCTCGAGGAGGGAAACATGACCGACCAGTTGATGCCCAAAGAAGAGTTTTTTAAAGCGCTGCAAGCAGCGCGCACACCATCCCATTCTAGCGGGCATCCATTTAGCAACGCGTGGAAGGCTGGCGAACTGTCCAAGGACGACCTCGGGTTCTGGGCAATGCAGATGTACTACTACATTGAAGACGTCACCCGGATGTTCTCCGCGCTGTTTACTCGGCTACCTGACCTTAAAGCGCGTCTATTGATGCTTGAGAACCTTAATGGTGAAGAGTTTCCGGACCGGCACCCCGACTTGCTCCTCGATTTTGCCGAAGCTTGTGGTTACTCGCGTGAGCGCGTCAAAGCCGGCTACCTCAAGGGCGAAATCTTGCCTTCGTCGATGGCAATGCGGTCTTGGATTTTTGAGCTAGCAACGGTGCGTGAGCTCTCCGACGCAGCTGCTGGCATCATGATCGCTTTGGAGGGTCAGACGCCTACGGTCTATCCGCTTTACATCGAAGCAGGCCGCAAGATGGGCTTCACCGATGAACAGCTGAAGTTCTTCCATGTCCATGTCGAAGCAGACGAGGGCCATGAAGAGGGCGGCCTCGAGATTTGCGCAACGCATGCCTACACCCGTGAGTTACAGGATCAAGCGATTGCTACGGTCTCCAACGCAGCACGGATGCGCTACCAAATGCTGACGGCAATTTATGACGCGACCGTCGGTGCCCGTCTGCAAGCTGCCGAATAACGTTGCGCTGGTACTCTGGAGAAGGAAAGGTTGCGCTGGTTACCGGCGCGACCGGTGGGATCGGCGGGGCAGCGGTCAAGCTGTTCCGCGAAGCCGGTGCAGCCGTTGTTGCGACGGGCCGCGATCAGCAACAGGTCGAAGAAGTATTTAGCAGCGACGATCATGTACTCGCGCTCGGGGCTGATTTCTCTAAGGAAAACGAAGCACGTAACGCCATCGCCAGTGCACTAGGGCGTTATGGCCGTATTGACCACGTCGTCCATAGCGCCGGCGCTGTCGGAAAGGGGCGTCTCGAAGAGACCAGTCTTTCGGACTGGCATCGCCTGATGGACATCAACCTGACCTCGGCTTTTCTACTGTGCCGCGAGAGTTATTCAGCACTGAAAGAGAGCAAGGGGAATGCCGTTCTGCTCTCTTCAAGCAATGGCGTGCATGGAGGCACAGCGATTTCTGGATTGCCTTATGCAATGGCAAAGGCAGGCGTCATCAACATGACACGCTACCTTGCCAAGGAATGGGCACCTGACGGCATCCGAGTAAACTGTGTTTCGCCAGGCCCAGTCGACACACCCATGCTGGACCGCCTAACTGAAGACCAACACACATGGACCAAAGCTGCGACGTTGCTCGGCCGCTATGCCACTGCAGACGAATGTGCTGGCATGATCATTCACTTGTGCTCAGATTACGCCAACTCGATGACCGGAACTGTGGCAAATATTTCCTCCGGCATGATCTTAGACTAAGCACATATGGCTCTGACCCACCGTGACTCGGCTGAAATCACCAGCTACCACGCCCACATCTATTATGATGATGATACCCGAGAAATCGCGCGCAGCGTGCGCTTTGGGATTGAAGCACGCTTCACCTGTGTGCTCGGACGATGGCATGATTCCCCTGTGGGGCCGCACCCACAATCAATGTACCAAGTGGCATTCGAGCCCGAAATTTTTTCTAAGATCGTTCCGTGGCTCATGCTCAATCGCCGCGGACTCGCTGTCTTAATTCACCCAAACACAGCCAACGCTGTGGAGGACCACGACATCCATCCAATTTGGCTTGGATGCAAACTAGAACTCGACATCACCCGACTCAATTAACGACAAGTGCGCGCCTATTACCGATTCTTCAGTTAATGTCGCCTCTATGAGTCTGCCGCTATTCAGGGCTAACGCTTTTGAGACTTGCGCGAAACATTGCTTTTCTTGCGTTGACTCAGCCGTAGCTAAAACATCTACGTTTAAGGTCAAACAGGACAGAGCATGAAACCACAGAAAATCGGTGACTACACGGTGCGTAAACTGGTGGAGGTAGTCGAACCACTATCGCCAGAATTTGCATTCGTTGAATTTGACCCATCGGTGCTTGATTCTCATACCGTTTGGCTTTCGCCGAATTTTGTTGAGAGGGCTAATGCCGAAACAACACTTCTATTCAGCTTTCACACCTATGTAGTGCAAGGAAATGGCAGGACATTGTTGATCGACACGTGCGTCGGCAACCATAAAGAACGGGCGGCACTGCCCTCATGGCACATGCAGAACCGACCTTATCTAGATAACCTACGTTCAATGGGCGTAGCGCCAGAAGATGTTAACTACGTGATGTGCACGCATCTCCATGCCGATCACGTTGGTTGGAACACCCGCCTAATCGATGGACGCTGGGTGCCAACGTTCCCGAATGCTCGCTACATTTTTTCGAAGACAGACTACGACCACCACAACAGCGTATCTGTCGCTGACGCCAAACGGGCCGACGACGAACCTAACCCAGGTGAGGGCGATTTTTATGCCAGCATGGCGGACAGTGTTTCGCCAATTGTTGAAGCTGGTTTAGCAGATATTGTAAACGTGGACTTTTCGATTGATGACGCAATATCGTTGGTGCCGGCACCAGGGCACACGCCGGGTCACTATTGCGTCCACCTACAGTCGCGTGGTGAAGAAGCGTTTTTTACCGGCGACATGATGCACCACCCTGTTCTCGTTGCAGAGCCCCAATGGAAAACTCACTTCTGTTTGGACCCAGTTCAATCAACAAAAACCCGCCAAGCGTTCATCAATGAACATGCCGGTGGCCGCGCAATTGTTCTTGCGGCGCACTTCGCTGGGCCAACGGCAGGCCGAATTGTTGACAATGGCGGTAAACCCAAGTTCTCCGCTCTTCCAGGAGCATAAACACCGCCTTCGGACAAATTTATATTCGACCGTCCATGCGTTCGCGTTCACCGGATTGGCCAGTGGTCGGGTCTAGATCGCGACTGTGAAACCACCATCGACAGTTATGATTTGGCCGGTGACGTAGCGCGCCTTCTCTGAGACTAAGAATGTCGCAACATCAGCGATTTCTTCCGCGGTGCCAATTCTCTTCAGTGGCACCGTCTTCGCCGCCGCTTTCAATCCCTTGGCGCCCATCGAGTGCACTGGGTCCAGAGCTTGTGCCGTCCAGATCAAGCCCGGCGCAATACCGTTAACCCGGATCTGATACGGAGCCAACTCAACGGCCATCGCGCGTACCAGGCCAGCGATCCCTGCTTTAGCTGCTGAATAGGGGATGTGGTCGCCCCAACCAACGACGTGGCCAGCGATCGACGACAGACACACCACGTTGCCCTTCTTGGCCTTCCGCATCTTCGGAGCAGCTGCCCGAACCACGCGCATCATGCCCTTAAGATCAATCTCGTGCGTAATATCCCACTCTTCATCCTTGAGCGTGCGCAGGGGCATGTGTTTGGCAATCCCTGCGTTGTTGATGATGACTTCAAGCGCGGCGCGGTACTTCTTCTCAACGGTCGCGACGACATCATTTACGCAAGCCGTATCAGCAACATCCATGTAGTGGAACTCGGCATCCCCACTCCTGTTGATCTTCCGCGCGACCGCCTTGCCTTCTTTTTCAAGAACGTCGGTCACAATCACCCGGTAGCCCTCTTTGCCGAGCGCGACCGCAGTCGCCGCCCCGATACCTATACTGGCGCCAGTTACTAGTGCGATCGGTTTAGCCATGATTTTTTCCTCAGTAATGATTAACTAAAGACGTCGCCGCCATTGGGGCCGAGTGTTTGACCCACAAAGAACCGGGACTCGTCGCTCGCCAAGAAGACAAACGCGGGAACAATGTCCTTGTCGACATCGCCGAATCGATGCTTGGTCTGTTTGGCTAGAACGGATTTCGGTTTCTCGGGTGGCACTTGTTCTACCATCGGCGTCCACGTCGCCCCAGGCGCCACACAATTTACGCCGATATTGCGTTCGCCAACTTCCAGCGCCAACGTGTGGGTCATCGCGATGATTCCCGCCTTCGCCGCGTTATAGTGTGTGAAGAGCGGCGTGCCGCCAAAGGCGAATTGAGTTGAGACATTGATGATCTTGCCGTAGTCCCGCTCGAACATTTGCGGGAGCACGTACTTGGTGCATAAGAAGGTGCCACGTAGATGTACTCCGATCATGCGATCGAACATCTCGACGGACATATCTTGTACCGGTGCACCGCGGTCGGCGTGGCCGGCGTTGTTCACGAGGATGTCGATCTGACCAAATTCTTGGAGCGCAGCCTTCACCATGCGCTTGACCTGCGCCTCTACCGAAACATCCGCCTTCACGACAAGTGCTTTGCGCCCCAAGGCCTCGATGGCTTTTTGAACGTTCCAAATCTCGCGTTCTTCAGCTTTGTTGGGGTAGTTCAGCACAAGATCGGCACCTTCACGCGCGAAGGCTTTTGCCACCCCAGCGCCTATGCCACTGGATGACCCGGTGACGAGTGCGACTTTGCCCTTGAGACGTTTTGCCATGCTATGTGCTCCCTAGAGCATTATGTCTCCGCCATTGGGGCTGATCGTTTGTCCCACCATGTGGCTTGCCTCGTTGGACGCCAGGTAAACAAAAGCAGGCACAATCTGATCGACCCGGCCTAGGTCTCCCTTCGGGATCATCGCTTTGATCGCCTTGAGGTGATCCTCGTCAATGCCGTCGAGTATGGGGGTATAGGTTGCTCCCGGCGCCACACAATTGGCATTGATGTCGCGATCACCGATCTCGCGGGACAGCGACCTAGTAAACGCAATAATTCCCGCCTTCGCTGCGCAATAGTGACCCATGCCCGCAGAACCGAGATAGCCAAGCTGCGAAGCGGTGTTGACGATTTTTCCTGAACCTTGCTTGTACATGTGCGGCAGCACAAATCGCGTGACCAAGAAAACGCTTCGCAGGTTCACGCTAATCATTTCGTCCCACATCGCAACTGGCATCTTATCAACCGGAGCGCCCGTCGCGATCCCTGCGTTGTTAACCAAGATATCAATCTGTCCGAGGCGCTTGAGTGACTCCTTCACCAGGCGGCGTACCGGGCCTTCTTTGGAAACGTCAGCCTGTACTAAGTAGGCCTTACCGCCCGCTTTTCTGACGGCCGAAGCAACTTTCTTGGCGCCCGCTTGTTGCTGCTTATTGGGAAAGTTGATGACGACATCGGCACCTTCTTTTGCGAAGGCCACTGCGACCCCGGCGCCAATTCCGCTGGATGCACCGGTTATCAGTGCCTTCTTGCCTTTTAGCCTGCCTGCCATGCTCTATTCCCTTTTCTCATTTCTTGGCTTGGGGACGGTAACAAAAATATGCCCCGCCGAGGCGAGGCGAGGCAAGTTAGAACGGTGGCGCCGACGGACAAGCCGCCGGCGCCAGTATTCTGCGACCTATTTACTTAGGTCGTACCACCGGATGGAGTTATCCGGATGCCACTTAATGCCCTTGATCTTGTCGTTGAACGCCCATTGGGTTTTCCACTCCACCACTGGGATCCATGCGACATCATTGGCCAAAATTTCTTGAATCTCAGCCGATTGTGCAGTTCTTTTTGCCGGGTCACCTTCAACTAAGGCCTGGGCATAGAGTTCATCGACTTTCGGATTCGAGTAATTGACCATCGTGTTAAGGCCGCCCTTCTCCTGGGAGACGAAGAACAGTAGGAAGCCATAAACCGCATCAGGTGCAATTGGCTTTTCCTGATCGTTGACAGCGAATGGCAGATCTTTCTTTACAAGCTGCCGATCCCCGTACTGGGTCTGAGGCATTGGATCCAGTTGAACCGTGATCCCAATCTTCGCCAGGTTACTTTTGATCAACGTCACGACGGGCCCAAGCTGCGCTTCCTTTTCCGTAATGTAGGAAAGATAGAACGCGTCTTTAAATTCCTCGAGCCCTTTTCCCCCTGGATAGCCTGCCTTCGCTAGGAAATCCTTCGCCTTATCCAAGTCCTCGTCATAGAGCGTCGACGGTTCATGGTAATCGGTGTACGAGCTAGGAATTATTCCCTTCCATTTTTTTGCGTCACCGAAGTAAGCGTCACGAATGATCGCGTTATATGGAATTGCATGGGCAATCGCTTTGCGAAGGTTAAGATTGTCAAATGGCGGAGTCTGATAGTTCATGTGAACGAAAAGGTTCTCGTTCCCAACGACCCCTGCGACCTTGACCCCTTTAGCCCCGCGCAAACTATTGAACTGCTTGGGAGTAACTCGCTCGATTAGGCTAGCAGCGCCCGAACGCAATGATACGACGCGGTTCCCAGCTTCAGGAACCTTCAGCATCACAACACGCGTAAAGAAGGGTTTTCCGCGGTAGTAATCGGGGTTTGCAACAACCTCAAACCGGTCGCCCTTTTCCCACTTTGCCAAACAATACGCACCAAAACCCGGAGCATTTTTGTTGTCATTATATTTATGGCTCCATGGATCGTCAGCAGTTGCATTCTTTTCCATGGTCTCTTTGTCGTAAATGTACAGACCAAAAATTGTCAGCACGTGCTGAAACAAAGCATTCGGAGCGGACTGGCGAATCGTGACCGTATATTGGTCGAGTTTCTGAACTTCGTCCCCGAGCACCTTTGCTTTTTTGGCATCGTCACTGTCACCAAATACAGCCGGCGTGAAATTGTCGATCGAGCCAACATTCGACAGGAACCAACCGATCGGAGCGGCACCAGAGACCGACTTTGCCCGCTGGAAGGTGTACATAACATCGTCAGCATCGAAGGTTGCGCCGTCACAGCCCTTCACACCGCGCCGTAAATTGAATGTCCACGTTAGGGTAGATTCATCGTACGACCACGACTCGGCGAGGCGTGCCTCGAACTGCGTATAGTCGTGAGTAATCACGCCCTCGTCGTTGACGCCCTTTTCCTTGTAGTAGATTAGTGGCTCAAGGAGATTATCAACGCCCGTTTGCGTCGCCGGAATGGCGATCGAAGCACCGTCATAATCCAGCCCTGCTGGCACGTCCTCAGCTAAGGTGAGTAGGTTTTCGGACAAAGCTGGTCCCACGGTCAGGCCAAAAGCCAGCGCCGCGGAGCCCAATAGCCCAGCTAATCGATTCATTAGTAATCCTCCCAAGTTTTTGTTTTCCCGCGAAAAATCCGCAGGCGGCCTGCTTAGTTCACTGGCGAATAGTCATACCAGTGAATTGTGTTGTCAGGGTGCCACGTGACACCCTTGATCTTGTCGCTGATGGCCCAATTGGTCTTGAATTCGACGATCGGGACCACCGCAACGTCAGCCATCAATTGATCTTGAATTTCAGCCAACAGGGCGTTTCGTTTGGAGATATCTCCTTCGACCAGCATTTCGAAAAACTTTGAATCGACGAGGTCGTTTGCATAGTTCATCGAATTTAGAATACCACCCTTCTCTGTCGAAACGTACGAGAGTTGGACTGCATAGCCAGCGTCTACACCAATCGGCTTGACGTGATCAGTCAAACCCAGCGGGAGGTCCTTCTTCACCAACTCGCGGTCGCCGTACTGTGTAGCCGGGATCGGATCAAGCAGTAGCGGAATGCCAACCTCTTCAAATGCAGACCTCAACACGGTTGCCACAGGGCCCAATACAGATTCACGTTCGGACTGGTAGGTGATCCTGAAGGAGTCAGAAAATTTCTCCAAACCCTGACCATTCGGAAAGCCAGCCTCAGAAAGCAATGCTTTGGCTTTGCCCGGATTGTACTCGTACTGCGTCGACGACTCATGGAACCCCGGATAACCCGACGGGATGGCTCCCGCCCATTTCCGCGCCTGTCCGAAGTAGCCAGTCTGAATCACACGGTCGTACGGAATCGCGTGAGCGATCGCTCGCCGGACCCGAACATCATCGAAGGGCTTCACATTGAAGTTCAGATGCAGGAACAGATTTTCGTTGCCAAAGGTCCCTAACACTTTGACGTTATCAGCGCGCTTGAGGCTGTCGTATTCTTTGGGCGTCAAGCGCTCAACGATGTGCGCCTGACCGGACCGCAAAATCACTGCGCGGTTCGAGCTTTGTGGCACTTTACGAATGATAACCCCGTCAAACGCAGCTTTGCCGCGATAGTAGTCTGGGTTCGCACGCACGCGCATTTCTTCGCCTTTGCGCCAGTCCGTTAGACACCAAGGCCCAAAACCCGGGGCGTTTTCGTTGTTGTTGTAGGTATGACTCCACTTGTCATCCGCCGTCGCGTGATCCTCCATCGTCTCTTTATCGAGGATGTTGCTGGCGAAAATCGTGAGGACCGGCAGGAAGAGCTGGTTCGGTGCCGACTGACGAATAGTAACGGTGTAGTCGTCGATCTTCTTGACTTCGTCGCCAAGCTTTTGTGCATCGCCGCCGCCGAACACGGCCGGCGTAAACCCGTCTAACGATGACACGCTGGCTAAGAACCAACCAATTGGCGCGGCGCCGGAAACAGTTTTAGCGCGGGCATAGGTATAAATCACATCGTCCGCGTTGAACGCTTGGCCGTCGCATCCCTTGACGCCGCGCCTCAACTTGAGCGTCCAAGTCAGCGTGCTCTTGTCGAACGACCAGGATTCAGCGAGGCGACCTTCGAACTTCTGGAAGTCGAGCAACTGGACGCCTTCACCGTTCACCGGACCGTTCTGAAAGTAGACGAGCGGATCAAGCAGATTGACGATGCCGGAGTAGGACTGGATCGTCGACGACGTGGGCCCGTCGAAATCAAGGCCAGCCGGAACGTCATCCGTGAGAACCAGAAGCTGAGCGGAGTAGGCAGAAGCGACAAAACTAAGCGTGAAACCAAACACAGCAAGTGAGCGTAGAAATGACGAATTCATAACGGGCCCCCACAATTGATATTTGCATACCTAATTAAAGATTTTCGTTACCTCTTTCCGCTGCGTCAAGGGCAACCTGACTGAGCACGAAACCATTCTCAGTTTTGCAGGGAAAGACCGCCGTTGGCCTCACCCAGCCCATTTTCGCAGAATATCGATCGTCGAGCCGTCGAAATGGAAAAATTCCAAGTGCGGTGGGTTAGCGCTCGGCGCCAAACAAGAACCAGGCACCCGCACCGCCAAAATCGCCGGCTTGAAACAAGCTCGTGCGACCCTTGGCATATTCCTCGCCAATCGCGCTGGGCTGCACTTTTGAAAAGCAGTTCGCTTGCTCAAAGCCTTGCTTTGCCGCAAACGCCACCAGGTCGAGATCCTTCAGCGGGCCCCAAAACGGCTCATTGTTGTTGTATGTATCCCAATCAAGAATGAACTGATCGTACGGATCCATCCCCTCAAATGTCGGGGTCTCGGCGTGGACCATCACCCCACCCGGGCGCAACAGTCGATGGCATTCGGCAAAAATATTAGCCAGCGCCTTGTGCGATGTTTCATGCATCAAAATATGTGAAACGATAAGGTCGAAGTGCCCGTCGGGATAGTCCGTGGCTTCGGCATTTTGTTGAGAGAAGTGAACCGCCTTGCCCATCAACTCGGCTCGAGCATGTCCATAGCGAACGAACGGCCCAGCAATATCAAGCGCATGAACCTCTGCGCCCGGAAACGCGTCAACATACGGCAACGTGCTGTGACCGACAGAACAGCCGAGGTCGAGGATCCGTTTTGGTGACAGTGCCGGTCGGTTCTGGCGCAAATAGGAGAGAACGGTCGCACCCATATCCTCGTTGTACGCCCCCATACGTCCCATCGAGTAGAGGAACACGCCGGGGTCAAAAACTGCAGCCGGCAAGACGTCATCCTCAATCAATTCATTGTGGTACCCACCGGGAAGGCAGTGAACGCTGATCGCCGACATGTACCGCGGAATTTTGATCGTCGGATTGGTACGCAGCGTTCCCTTCCGAGCGTCGCGGCGCGCTCGCTTCGCCCGCGCCGCTAGGTCGTCAATTTGACGCAGCGCGACCGCACTCTGCGTGTCCTGCTTGATCTCCTGGCTTGTCCGCTGCAGTGAACTCCAGGTCTGGTAAGTGGCGTCGCGCGCCATGCCGCGGCGCACTTCTTGGCGATTAACCGGCTCGTGGCCAAGGCTGCGCAGAAGTTCTGGCTTCACCCGGGCGTCATAGACGGTGCGCAGATTTGCCGAGATGTTGCTGGCTAAATGAAGCTTAAGACCCGACACGAACATTTGACGTGACGATTCATCGTGGGTGTTGTCGGGCAACATCGGGTGTTTGCCTTGGCGCTCCATCATCTTTCAATCCTCGCAATCTAGTTCTGCCGCGGTTGCATATTATAGCTCGAGGAGCCGCTACTAGGGTAACTCACAGTTCCGTTGATCGACCCTCGGCCCCTGTGTATAGCTAGGTGAAGCAAGCAAAGATCTTAAAAAGACGGCAAGTTTGCAGGGAGACGTATGGACGAGACCCCCGATTCGGAAGGTATTCTTGCTCGCGCAGATGTCCTCTTAGACCGCGCTCTCTACTATACCTCCGCTCTTCTACTGATCGCGACAGCGACAGTCGTCATATACACTGTGATTGGACGCTACATCTTCAACAGCTCACCGCTTTGGGCTGAAGACGTGCCAAGGGTTTTCTTTCTTTGGATGACCTACCTCGGCATTGCCGTGGCCACACGACGGGGTCAGAACATTCGGGTCACCTTCTTCATCGAGAAGATGCCT
>Ga0209403_10006909_pt1 | contig 11354 bp, 10 predicted proteins | sample ArcticOcean_MG_C_8_FD_187440 | JGI IMG/M metagenome (GOLD analysis project Ga0209403, IMG submission 187440) | Marine microbial communities from western Arctic Ocean - ArcticOcean_MG_CB11_86 (SPAdes) (version 2) | ecosystem: Environmental > Aquatic > Marine > Oceanic | place: Arctic Ocean... | reverse complement strand
GTATCGCCGTCCTTGAACACCGTGTGGTAGTCGCACGTGTTGCCTTCCCAGGGCTCGCCCAGTTCAAGCGCGGTGCCCGCGGGGAGTGGGGTGTGGAGCTTAAGCTCGACACCAGGCATGGAGTCGATCAGGTAGTTGTCGACGAATAGTTGCCGGTCGCTGCCGACCTGGATGGGCGTGCTCAAGGTGTGGTCTCCTGGATGTCGGTATGTGTGCGCGGTGATGGTACACATACTGCGCCTGGAATGCTACATGCGAGGGCATGTCTTGCGATGCCATCCGGTTGCCCTTTGGTGGCAAGGGACCGGTCCTTCGATAGACTCAGGGTGAGCGGAAGGGGAGTTCGAGCTAGTGTCTTTTTTGTTCCGTTCGCGGTGGGCCTGTCGAACTGCCTGACTCAGTTGGCCTAGCTGCCGGTGGAGGTGTAGTGGCGGACGCCGATCTTCCATATCTGGAGGGATACTAGTAGGAAGATCACGCCTGCCAGCGGCGAGAGGTACTGGAGTAGGGCGGTGGACTCGAGGGGGTCGGTCCGGCCCATGATGGCCAGCGATGGGTAGTAGCTGATCCCCGCCAGCGGGACTACGTAGGTGAAGAACCTGCGGAACCACGACCGGTATATCGACAGTGGGTACTGGGCGGTCTCGACACCGCCATAGGTCACGGTGTTCATGATCTCGAGGGTCTCTGTTGTCCAGAATGCCAGGGTCGCTTGCAGCACGAATAGCCCGTAGAAGAGGGACGCGGCACCGGCGATTGCGCCGAAGGTCAGGAGCACGCGGGGTGCGGACCACTCCAGGTCGAGGGCTATCGATGCCCAGATCAGGATAAATAGGCCCAGTGAGAGGCGGCCTACTCTCCTTAGGGTTATTTCCTGCCCGGCAAGTTGAAGTGCGGTGGACCTGGGTCTGAGCAACAAGCGATCGAAGTCGCCTGACTTGACCATGGTCCCGAACACGTCGAAGCCCTGGGCAGCCGCATCAGAGATGGCGAACCCGACGTTGATCAATCCATAGAGAAACGCTACCTCCGCGAGCCGCCAGCCCGCGAGAGAGTCGAAGCGATCGAACAGCACCAAGATGCCGCTGAACTCTATGGCGGTAACCATAATCTGTCCCAGTGAAAGCATGATGAACGACGCACGGTACTGCATCTGGGATTTAATGGAGATGCTGACGTAACGGAGGTAGAGGTATAGCGCGTTTGTCATTGCTAGCCTCCCTGGATGACCAGGTGGCGCAGCCCTCTGGAGAGTACCCACTGGCCGAGGAAGAGCAGGACGATCGCCCAGGCAGCTGGTGCACGAGAGCGATCAGCAGATCGCCTGGTGGAATGTGGCCCATGTATAGCCTGTAGGGTGTATCAGCTAGGCCACGGAACGGCAGAAAACTCAGGATCGGCTGGGCCCATTTGTGGAAAAATGGAAGCGGTACGATGTTGCCAGAGAATATCATGACGGACACCGTAACGATCTGGGTAAGACCTTGTCCCGAAAGTGTCCATAGTAGCGAAACCGTCAGGATCGTCGTGATAGCGCAGCTCAGGATCAGAGCGCCCGCCATTGCGCCCACAAAAGCGGTCGCCGCGGGCCACGAATCCGGTCCCTCCATGCGCAGGAAGAGGATGGCGATGGTCAGCAGAGGCGCGGCAACGCATGGTGTTGGACTGTGGTGTGGAGGTGGAGTGCGCGACTCAGTGACTCGACGATGCTGGGGTTGTCGGACTGCTTCACGAACCAGCGATTACTGCTCTGAGCGGGCCACGCCCATCGGGCCGCGAGGGTCGGAGCCGCCGTCCAGCTCACCGTTGGGGCCGATGATGATCATCTGCGCCCGCGCGAGGCCTCTGGCGAGGGAGGCGGGATCCTGAACGACATTGTGCCCTCGATTACGCAGCGCCTCGACGACCTCTGTGCGTGCACGCGCCTCACACCAGACGATGTCGCCCTCCGCGTGGATGCGGGGTGCTGACACGGCTTCGACCGCGCTCATGCCGAAGTCGACGACGTTGGTGAATGATTGCGTCAGCGCGCTCAGGATGGCGTTGCCGCCGGGTGCGCCAAAGGCCATCGCAAGTTTTCCATCCTTGAAGGCCATGCTGGGCATCATCAGGTGGAGACGGGCCTTGCGCGGTGCAATAGAGCTTGCGTGGCCTGGCCTCGGGTCGAACCGGTTCATGCCGTTGTTGTACATGAAGCCGAGGCCGGGTGTTATCACGCCCGAGATGTTGCCCAGGCTGTGGGTGATCGACGCGACGTTGCCGTCCGCGTCGACTACGGTCAGGTGCGTCGTGTCTGGTCCCTCGCCCTTAGGCATACGCTCGCCCACTGCGCCGTCCTGTACGGCTGCGCGAAGCTCGTTGGCACGCGACTCCGACAAGAGCAGCTCCAGGGGCTCCTGACCGATCACATCAGGGTCGCCCAGATAGTCGATGCGATCCTGGTTGACTAGCTGGAGAGTTGGCGCAAGGGCCGAGAGGTGTTCGATGCTGCCATGGCTCATTGAGTCCAGCCCCATTCCTCCGACCACATTGAGCGCCTCGATCAAGAGCGGCCCGGCCCCCGGCGCCGAATTTGTATAGACCTGGTAGTCCCTGTAGTTGGTGGAGAGCGGTGCGTACTCTGTTGGCCGGTAGTCGGCCAGGTCCGCAGCGGTAACCAAGGAGCCATTGCGCTGCAGGTCGTCGGCGATGGCCCCAGCTAGCTCGCCACGGTAAATGTCGTCTGGACCGCTGGCGGCCAGTCGCTCTAGTGTGGCGGCGTAGTCCGGGTTGCGGATTACGGCCCCCTCCATGTGTGCCTCACCGTCTGGCGTCAGGAAGATCGCCGAGGAAGGACCGTTGGCGGAAATTCGAGTGAATGAGTCGGGCTCGTGAGGATTGAGGCTGGGTGTGGTCATGGAGATGCGCAGGTCGGGACTCACCGTAAAGCCTCGCTTTGCGACATCTATGGCGGGTTGTAGCAGATCATTCCAGGGCATGGTGCAGTATCGGGCCTGCATTTCGCCTAGGACCGCGACAGCACCGGGGGTGCATATCGACGTGTAGCCCATGGTGCTTCTGCGGTCCTCGAACAGGCTCGTGCCTGAGATTGGGGCCTCGCCGAGATAGTCCTCTGCCCACATGTCCTTTGTCGCCAGCGAGCCTGCTCGCATGCAGCCGTCGATGACCAGGTGGTCTCCTGTGCCGCCTGTGTACAGATTTGCGGTCATCATTCCTGCGACACCGCAGCTGAAGGGCAGGGTGATCATTTGCACGAAGGCAGTCGCCACTGCGGCGTCGAAGGCGTTGCCTCCTGCTTCCAGCACCCTGGCGCCCGCTTCGGCCGCACGTGGATCGACACAGACTACGATTCCTCGCATTGATTTTCTCCATAATCCAGGGATTTGAGTTAGGGCATTGTGCGCGAGTCTACGAACGCGGGCAGACTACCTGAAGGCCTCGGCGGAGTCCTGTAGCTCAGGTACCGCGAGAACTCGCCGGGATTTGTGGGCCTGTTCTCCTCGTTGACGCGGCCGATCCGGACGCACAGAACGGACATGTCGTAGGCGTCGGAGTAGTGGCGTCCCAGCGCCTCTCCCCACACCTTGGTCGCCCCGTAGACACCGTTGGGCCAGGTCGTGTCGTGGGTGATCCTTTCATAGTTTTCCGGTACCTGATCGTAGCTGCCTTCTACGATGGCGTCGTAGGGGGCGATGCGCTCGAAGCCCCCGGCGGCCGCGCCACTGCTGGCAAATACCACTCGCTTGACCCCGGCGAGCCGCGCGGCTTCGTAGACGTTGTACGCGCCGACGAGGTTCCCGGACAGGTGGCCGTCAAAGTCCGCGCCTCCCAGGTAGGCCGCCAGGTGGACGACGACATCGATGTTCTCGAACGCCGGCCGGATGGCCTCTAGGTCAGAGATGTCGGCCTGCACAGACTCGACGCCCTCAACCGGACGGCGATTTAATGCACGCAGATGATACCCACCTAGCCCTTTCCAGGTGTCGTCTCAGGATGCCGCCGATGAGGCCGCTCATGCCGGAAATCAGGATATTTTTCATGGTGAGGTGCTCCTGCTGTTCCCGATTCGATCACGAGAGCTTCATGAGTTGGTCCCCTATCGGAACCGGAACGCGTACAGGTCTGCGTCCTTGAGGACGAATCGTAGCTGGACAGACCGTCCTGCTAGGCTGCTGACATCTGAACCTGTGTTCCATGCCATGACGCCCTCGATCTCGTCGCCGAACTTTTCGGGGCAGTCGGCGAGGCTGTAGCCTGGCATGGCGTGGCCCTCGGCGTCCTGGATCTCTACCTGTACCGAGCCTACGGCGGATGTTGAGTAGTTCAGCTCTAGTTCGCCGCTTTCGAAGATCATCGGCTTGGTGAGAAATTCACCACCGGCGTATCCTGCATTCATCGACACGAATCCGTCCGTACGCAGGGAGTAGCGACGGATTCGCTGGCTGGGCAGGTGGGAGTTCTCCATGCCGTAGATCGACAGCTCGGTTGGCGATGTCTGGAGGATGCCGGGCTCGATGTAGACGCCCCGGTCGTGCCAATTGTTCTGGTCCGTGCCGGGCCTGATGAACGCGTCTCGCATGCTACGGTCGAAGTGGAGTCCGTCCCGGCTGGACATGAAGACGACGTCGTTGACCCCATTGCCGTAGGGCTGGTTCGCGTTTTCCGCTATGTGGCTGGTCCACTCGGCGTTCGGTGTGCGCTCAACCACGTACCGCGACGGGAACATCAGGTAGATCCCCGGTGCACGCTCGTATTGGATGCATGCGTTGGTGTAGAAATCCTCGTGCGGTGTTTCTCCGGTGTCGACTGGTTCCAGGGGGCTCCAGTTGATGAAGTCCTTGGAGGTGGAACGGCGGATCCAGCGGTACGACTTCTTCCAGATCGAGATGTCCTTTTCGCTCTTTGTCTGGGTGGCTTCGCCCGCCACGCCGCGGGTGTACACAACGTACTCCTCGCGGTTGGTGTCCCAGAACACTACGTTGACAGAGTCGAATGGGCCGTCGGTCATGATAGGTTCGTCGCGAAGCAGCCGCCAGTTGACGCCGTCCGGCGACACCATCCCCATCAGATCCTTGGTTCGGACGACGGCCTTGTAGCGCTCGTCGTCCGGGACATCCGGGTTGGGGTCGCGGAATGGGCCCATGTTGGCGCCGGGACCCATCCATACCAGGTTGTTATCTTTTGTCCCGTTAGCCTCGAACAGCCCCAGATTCGGTCTGGTCCAGGTGATGCCGTCTTTGCTCTCCGCATATGCCGTGCCGAGGCCACTACGCTTCAGGGATTTCTCGGACTCGATGCCGAGTTCGGCTTGATGGGAGTATGCTTCGTGGTCCGTACGGTACCAGGCTCGGTACCGGTCTCCATCCCATATGAACTTGCCCGCGCACGGCAGCAGGTCCAGCTTCCCGTTGGCTTCGATTGCGATCTCGCGGCGCACAGGCTCGTGGAGGTGGCGCTCGACGCCTGATGTCTCGGCGATCCAAAACTCGTCCACGAATAGCTGGCGGTCCGTCCCGATGTTTGTGTCTGGCAAGTCTGTTCTCCCTGTTTGGCGATATTATCGGAATTTGAATGCGTACAGGTCGGCGTCTTTGAGCACAAAACGCAGTTGTACGGCCTTGCCGGCGAGATCGCCGAGGCCCGGACCCGCGTTCCATGCCATGACGCCGTCGATCTCATCACCGAACTTTTCGGGGCAGTCGGCGAGCCCGTAGCCTGGCAGTGCGTTGCCCTCGGTGTCCTGGATCTCCACCTGCACCGAGCCGACGGCGGATGTCGAGTAGTTCAGTTCCAGCTCGCCACCGTCGAAGACCATCGGCTTGGTGAGAAACTCGCCGCCGTCGTATCCAGCGTTCACCGATACAAAACCGTCCGTGCGTAGTGCGTACCGACGGATGCGCTGGCTGGGGAGGTGGGAGTTCTCCATGCCGTAGAGCGACATCTCGGTCGGCGAGGTCTGCAATATGCCGGTCTCGATGTAGATGCCCCTGTCGTGCCAGTTGTTCTGGTCTGTTCCGGGCGTGATGAACGCGTCTCGCATGCTGCGGTCGAAGTGGAGACCGTCGCGGCTGGACATGAATACGATGTCACTGACGCCGTCGCTGTAGGTCCAGTCGGGGTCCGGGTTGCGATCCACCACGAATCTGGACGGGAACATGAGATAGGTCCCCGGCGCTCGTTCGTATTGGACGCAGGCGTTGGTGTAGAAGTGCTCGTCCGGGGTCTCGCCGGTGTCGATGGACTCCAACTCGCTCCACGTGCGGAAGTCGGGGGAGGTCGCCCTCCGAATCCATCGTACCCCCTTCTTGAAGGTGCCGGTGCCGGCCACGCCGCGGGTGTACACCACGTACTCCTCGCGCCACGTGTCCCAGAACACGACGTTTATCGAGTCGAAGGGGCCGTCTGTCATAATCGGCTCTTCCTGGAGCAGCCGCCAGTTGATGCCGTCCGGCGACACCAGCGCCATCAGGTCTTTGGTCCGGGCGACGGCCTTGTAGCGCTCGTCGTCGGGCACATCTGGATTGGGGTCTCGGAACGGCACCATGTTGGCGCCGGGGCCCATCCACACCAGGTTGTTGTCCTTTGAACCGTTGGCCTCGAACAGCCCCAATTTCGGCCTGTGCCAGGATATCCCGTCGGTGCTCTCCGCGTAGGCCGTGCCGAGCCCTGAGCGCGTGAGTATCAGGTCTGACTCGTGGTCGGTGCGGTACCAGGCGCGATATCGGTCTCCGTCCCACATGAACTTTGCAGCGCAGGGGTTCAGGTCCCAGGCTCCGTTGGATTCGATGGCAATCTCGCGGCGCTCTGGTTCGTGGAGGTGGCGCTCCACGCCCGACTCTTTGTCTATCCAAAACGCGTCGACGAATAGCTGGCGGTCCATTCCAATTTTGGTGGGGGTAACGCTGGGCATTCCTGGCCTCCGTGTTCTTGCTTGGTTGTAGCCCTTTTACGGCGAAGAGACACTCGTACGTCTTCGAGTCGCTGCGGCCTACTGGATGGGAGTTCCGGTCACTCTAGCACGACCAGGCCATGTGCATCGAATACAAGGTCGTTGGCTTGTTTGGCCGATATGATAGCGCCTCTACATCTGCCGCCTAGAAGAGCGGCGTCGACAAGGGCCCCGCGGAGATCGGCGCCACCGAAGCTGGTCTCGGGACTGGTAGTGGTACCGGTCAATGTACATTTTTCGAGAATCGCATCGGTGAAATCGCAGCCACCGATGTCGGCTTCACTGAAATCGACTCCTACCAGGTGCTGCTTCTTGAAGCTAATATTTCGCAGATTGGAGAGTTGGACGCTGGCATGATCGATGCGTATGCCGCCGGTATTGGCTGTGGTCAAATCCACAGACCTCAGTCTTGATCCTGCAAAGTCGACGCCGAACAGGTTGCAGCTATTGAAGGTGCACAGTGTCAGATCGCAGTCCATGAACCTGGACAGATTCAGCTTGGAACCACGGAAGCTCGTCGAGGAACAGTTAGAGGCCTTGAACTCTGCCTCTTGAAGTACTGAATGGTCGAATCGGGTGCCCGCTGCCTGGCAGTTTTCGATTCGGAGGTTCTCGCATCGCAGATATGAGAAATCTGTCTCTTTTAGTGAGCAGTCGATGAGCGAAAGGCTTTCGGCCTCGACGTGGCTCAGGTCGGCCCCATCGAAATTGGCATTGTGGAACTCAGAGGCACCCTGTTCCAGCATCGCTTCGAGGTCGGCAGCCGTACGAACACTTGGTTTCTTTATGGTCAACCTGTCTACCGATGGATTACAGCCTAGCGGAACCTGAACGCATACAGGTTGGCGTCCTTCAACACGAAGCGCAGGCGAACGGGCTTGCCAGCGAGGTCGCCTACGTCCTTCCCCGTCTTCCAGCTCATGACGCCCTCGATCTCGTCGCCGAATTTCTCGGGGCACTCTGCGAGTCCGTAGTTGGGAATGGCGTTGCCCTCGACATCCTGGATCTCTACCTGCACCGACCCGACGGCTGACGTGGAGTAGTTCAACTCTAGTTCCCCACCGTCAAAGACCAGCGGCTGGGTAACAAATTCGCCTCCCTCGTAACCGGCCTGCACCGATACAAAGCCGTCGGTCCGCAGCGTGTATCGCCGCAGGTGGGCAGTGGGGAGTCTGCCGTGCTCCTGGCAGTACATCGATAGCTCCGTGGGGGATGTCTGGAGCAGCCCCCAGTCGAAGTACACCGCTCGCTCGTGCCAGTTTGCCATTCCAGGGCCGGGGCGGATAAACGCCTCCATGAAGGAGCGGTCGAAATTGATTCCGTCTCTGCTGGACATGAACACGATGTCGTTTACGCCCGGCCCAGCTTCCCAGCCAGGTGTCGGCGACCGATCTTCCACAAACCGCGAGGGGAACATCATGTAGGTACCCCGGGAGCGTGGGTACTGTATGCACGAGTTGGTGTATAGCTGCTCGGCGGGCGTGTCACCCGCTGTGATCGACTCCATCTCGGACCAGTGGACGAAGTCGTTGGAGGTGGCCCGCCGGATCCAACGTACCCCGCCTTTGAAGAGGTCCATGCCCGGCTCCGAAGCCTCTTCGGTGGTCGGGTTTCGGACACCGCGGGTGTAGAAGACGTACTCCCTTCGCCAGGTGTCCCAGAAGGCAATGTTCTGGGTGTCGAAGGGCGGATCGTCCATTACCGGCTCGGGCTGCATAAGCCGCCACCGCAGGCCGTCGGGGGAAACCACCGCATACACGGCCTTGCCAGCGTGGGGCCTGACGATCCCTTTGTAGCGCTCGTCATCAGGGATGTTGGGGTTGTCGTCGCGGAAAGGTGTCAGATCCATGCCGTCGTCGCCGAGCGAGACCAGGTTGTTGTCCTTCGATCCCTCGTACTCCACGATGCCCAGGTTCGGCTTCTCCCAGTTGATGCCGTCCTTGCTCTCGGCATAAGCCGTGAAACGTGGGTTGCTCTCCGCGGAGTCGTCGCACCGGTACCACATCCTGTAGCGGTCACCGTCGCGAAAGTAGCCGACGCAGGAGGGCATCCCGTGCCGCTCCCAGGGCCTGTCCGGTGTCAGAACCTCTTCGCGCCTCTCCGGGGTGTGCAGTACGCGAGAAACGCCAGAGGGGTTGGATACCCACAGGTCGTCCAGGAAGAGTTGCCGATCGGTGCCTATGGCAATGTGATTGCTGTCCATCTGGGTCTCCCTTTAGCGAGCTAGTTTCGGAGACGTGACTGCATCGGGTCCAGGTATGTTCGCAGGCCCATGGCCAGAAGATTGAGTCCAAGGATGGTCACCATGAAGGCGAGGGCTGGGGTCAACGGCAGCCAGGGCCATTGGAATAGCGCTAGCCGTGTTCCGGCTAACATTCCGGCCCATTCAGTAACGCCGGCTGTTGTGATCGACTGCGGGACATTCCCGAAGTACCTTTCGCCGATGAAGATCCCGAGGAATCCCAGCTCACCCAGGGTCAGCAGCACGGCGCTTATCTCGAGGGCCACCGCCGGCAGAAGCTGCGGCATTATGTTTGGCAAAAGGTGACGGCGAGCGATGTGGCTCGGCGTGGCACCTATCGCCAGGGCGCCCTCCATGTATCGTTGCGATTTGACCCATCTAACCGCGGCATTCACGGTGTTTGTTAACTCTGCCCAGCCTGTCAGCCCCAGGCCGAGGAGGAAGACACCGAAGCCATGCGTCGGCCCGATGGCAAGTATAAAAACGAAGGCGAATAGCAGGCTGGGTATGGAGGATGAGACGGTACCCAGCGACATTATCTGCTGACCGGCCACCCCGCCCTTCCAGCCCGAGATGCCTCCCAGTGCTATGCCGATGGCGAGCCTGAGCGCGGCCACGGCCAGGCAAATGGTGAGGGTTTTGCGCGCGCCGAACAGGATCCGGCTCAACAGGTCTCGACCCCGCAGGTCTGTGCCCATCGGATAGGGTGGGCTTGGAGGGAATGGCCGGGCGGTGATCTTGCCTCGGATTAGCTGGAGCGTCTTGCCCGTATCCTCCGGTCCATACGGCGCCAACACTTGTGGTACTACGAATGCGATCAACAGAGCGCCGCTGATCGCCAGCCCTGCCAGCAACGGTGCGTTGCTTAGGATGCGCACCGCCCCGGGCGCGAGTTTCCTCAGGGAGCCGGTCGCGGGCATAAGCTCGTCAGGGTGCCCGAACGTGAGGCGTCGGGGGCGGTAGGCCCTGATGAGGCTGCCTCCCCACTGACGGAGGCTCAGACTCACCGCTACGATCAACAGCGCGCCGCCGAGCAGGAACCAGCCCTGGCTCAGCCACCAGATAGTGGCGTCGGGTACAGCCGCTGTCTGCATCAACTGCGATCACCTGCTAGCGAGAGCCGTTGGTTGAACAAGCTATGGACAGCCTGTCGGAGCAACACTCTGTATGCCTCTACATTGTTGGCTATCACGATATTACCGCATCAGACGCGGCTTCCCGAGGGTCGATGTGGCGCATGGCTATTTTTACGCCGGTGTTGATCAGGAGCATTGTGAGACCAACCGAGACCAGCAAGTAGCTCGCGGTCTCCGCGTCCCGTTTCGACACGGCCTCCAGCAGCCGGAGGCCTATTCCTGACCAGTTGAAGAGCCACTCGACCACCAGCAGGCTACTTAGCGAGAAGTAGAAAGAGGAGTTGATGCTGGTCAGGACTGGGAGCGCGACGTTACGGAGGACGTGCCGTGAGAGTACAAGCCGTGGTGGTAGTCCCTTGGAGTGGGCCGTTCTCACGTGGTCTGAGTAGATCACCTCTTGCAACGAGCTGATTGTCACCTGTGTGACGTAGGCCAGGGGGCGGACCGCTAGCACGATCGCAGGCGCAAGAAGTCGGCGCACGTCGAATACAGACACACCTGGGCTGAGGAGGACGAAGCGTATGCCGACGAAGGGGCTGATGTACCGCACGAAGGCTAGCATGACAAACAGAGCTGTCAGGAAGCTTGGCGTCAGTACCCCTACGAAGCTTACCGCGGACGCTACGGTGGCCTGCGGGGAGTTGGGGCGCATCCCTGCTGCGAAGCCGAGAAGGAGGCCCATGCCGGAGCCGAGGGCCACTGAGAGCATGAGCAGTACCATGCTTCGCAGGTATGCAAGGCCCACGTCGGCCAGGCGGTCTCCTACCTCGGAGAAGTTTGTCAGGAAGTGAAACAGGTTTACCGAAGAGGTACCGACGAGGGCTAGAGAGGTGTATAGCTGGCGCAGAACCGGCTGGTCCAGCGCGGCGAAGCTGAAAAAAGAGACGAGGACGAAGACCAAAATGACCCGGTAAACCAGAAGGAGCAGGGAGCGCAGCGTCTTCCTCGTCTAGACCAGGTGGCAAGCCACCCAGTGATTTTCTTTCACTTCTCTGAGGAGGGGCAAGCTATCCGCGCAACTCGGCTG
>Ga0209403_10006908_pt1 | contig 11356 bp, 9 predicted proteins | sample ArcticOcean_MG_C_8_FD_187440 | JGI IMG/M metagenome (GOLD analysis project Ga0209403, IMG submission 187440) | Marine microbial communities from western Arctic Ocean - ArcticOcean_MG_CB11_86 (SPAdes) (version 2) | ecosystem: Environmental > Aquatic > Marine > Oceanic | place: Arctic Ocean... | reverse complement strand
TGGGGGCGGCGCCGTTCTCCTTCAGATTGCCGATGGGGGCGCCGCGTTTGAACGACTGGATCCACGATTTTTTGTCGCGGGCGACCTCGACCTCCAAATGCTCAGACAAGGCGTTGACCACGGAAACGCCAACCCCGTGCAGGCCGCCCGCCGTGTGATAGACCTTGTCGCTGAATTTGGCCCCGGCGTGCAGCGTGGTCAGGATCACCTCCAATGCGGATCGATCCTTGAACTTCGGGTGGGGGTCCACGGGAATGCCGCGACCGTTGTCCTCGATCGCCAGCCAGCCATCGCTGCGCAGCTCGATCTCGATGCGCGAGGCGAACCCGGCCACGGCCTCGTCCATGGCGTTGTCCAGGACCTCCGCCGCCAGATGATGCAGCCCCGCCTCGTCGACCCCGCCGATGTACATGCCGGGACGGCGGCGCACGGGCTCCAGGCCCTCCAGGACTTCGATGTCCCGGGCGGTGTAGCCGCCGGTCGGACCGGCACTCTTGCTTGACCCTTTGGGCGCCCCTGTGGCCCCGCGCTTCGCGGCCTTTTTGGTGGTGTTATTCATCTTTGAGGAGTGTGAGAACAGGTCGTTCATACCCCATTATACGGTACCCCAACCGGTCCGGCTAACAACATATGGTGATTTTTCTACGGTCCAACAGTGATCACGATCTTGCCGATGAACTGCCCAGATTCGTAACGGCGGAATTCGCAATCGCCCGCCGTTACCGTTGTGGCGTGAACCTTCAGAAAAACCTCCCCCGATTTCGGCGACGGCTTTTCCAGGTCCACCAATTCCAGGACATCGGGGGTGCCGTATTTTCGGAACACGACCGCTCTCATTAGTGTTCTCCAAATCAAGTGCAGATCGTGGCGCGTCTTGGTTCGAATCGTTGCTCCGCAACATCGCGCCACGTGAATCTGAACGTGACAAAAAAAAGGGGCAGCGTTTCCGCTGCCCCTAATTCTATGTCCCAACCGCTGCTCGGCGGCCTCTTTTTTTACCGTTCAGATTCACGCGATCGGCAAGGGCCGATCACTATCTGCACTACACGCTATAATACATGTCGAATTCGACTGGGTGGGGGGTCTGATCCAGGTTGATGATCTCGTCCCGTTGCAGTCCGACGAAGCCATCGATCAAGTCATCGGTGAACACGTCGCCATTTTTCAGGAAGTCGCGATCTTCGTCCAAGGCGTCGCAAGCTTCGGCCAGGCTGCCGGCCACCACAGGAATATTCTCCAATTCCTCGGGCGGCAGGTCGTACAGATCTTTGTCCATGGGATCGCCCGGATTGATCTTGTTTTCGATGCCGTCCAAGCCAGCCATCATCATAGCAGAAAATGCCAAGTACGGATTGGCGGCGGGGTCGGGGAAGCGAATTTCCACGCGCTTGCCCTTGGGGCTAGACGCAAAAGGTATGCGGCACGATGCCGAGCGGTTGCGGGCGGAATAGGCCAACAAAACGGGGGCTTCAAATCCCGGCACCAAACGCTTGTAGCTGTTGGTGGTGGGATTGGTGAAGGCGTTCAGTGCCTTGGCATGTTTGATGATGCCGCCGATGTAATGCAGGGCGGTTTCCGAAAGGTCCGCATACCCCGATCCGGCAAACACCGGTTTGCCTTCTTTCCAGATGGATTGGTGCACGTGCATACCCGACCCGTTGTCGTTCATGACCGGCTTGGGCATGAACGTCGCGGTTTTTCCGTACAGATGGGCGGTGTTGTGGACCACGTACTTATAAATTTGCACGCGGTCAGCGCAGGTCAGCAACGGTGCGCCGACCATGCCCAATTCGTGCTGAGACGGTGCCACTTCGTGGTGATGTTTTTCCATGGGCAGACCCATGGCCGCCATTGTGGTGACCATTTCGGCGCGAATGTCGCTGGACGAATCCACCGGCGGCACGGGGAAATACCCGCCTTTGACCGCGGGACGATGGCCGACGTTGCCGTGTTCGTATTCGCGCCCGGCGTTATAGGGGCCTTCTTCGTGGTCGATGGCATAGAACGTGGAATTCATGGAGACTTCATAGCGCACATCGTCGAAGACAAAGAATTCTGGCTCTGGGCCAAACATGGTGGCGTCACCGACGCCTGTGAATCCCACATGGGCTTCGGCGCGTTTGGCCAATGACCGGGGATCCCGGCCATAGGCTTGGCCGGTGGTCGGCTCGACAATGTCGCAAATCAAAATCAAACTGGGCTGGGCGGAGTAGGGGTCCATGACAGCCGTGGCAGCGTCGGGCATCAAAGTCATGTCAGATTCGTTGATGACCTTCCAACCGGCGATGGATGAACCATCGAACATGATGCCGTCGGAAAACGTGTCTTCGTCGACCACCGTTGTGTCGATGGCCAAATGCTGCCATTTGCCCCGGGGATCCGTGAAGCGAAGATCCACAAATGGAATGTTTTCGTCTTTGATGCGTTTCAGAACAGCTGCTGCGTCGGACATGTTCAGTATCTCCCCTGATTTAAAGTGTTCTCTGTCGGCGGTGTTCTAGACGGCTTCGTTGCCGCGTTCGCCCGTCCGGATACGGATTGCGTCGTCAATTGTCGAAATAAATATCTTCCCGTCGCCTATGCGGCCGGTTTGAGCGGCCTGCTGGATCGCCTCGATTGCGCGCTCCAACTGGTCATCCTCCAGCACAACCTCGATTTTTACTTTAGGCAAAAAATCGACCACATACTCGGCGCCCCGGTACAACTCGGTATGGCCCTTTTGTCGCCCGAACCCCTTGGCCTCTAGCACCGTGATGCCTTTCAGGCCGACTTCGTGCAACGCCTCTTTCACCTCGTCCAGCTTGAAAGGCTTGATGATCGCTTCGATTTTTTTCATTCCGCCTACTGGTTTTTCCCCGATCCGCCTTCCATAGCACGGGTCCATGGCCCGGGCCACATTCTGGTCATTGATCCTGGAATTGCATGACCCGTGCCATGGTTGGGCCAGAAAAAAATGCGCAGAAACCCAGTGTTTTTCGAGGGCATCCGTGATGTTTTCCTTAAAGCGCCTAAGTTTTGTGCAATAAATTGCCTTAATCTAGGGCAGTGCAGATCGTCGCGTGATTTCACGCGGCGTGAATCTGAACGGCAGAAAAAATGACTGAAAACAAGGAAATGCAGGAATCGAATGACTCCCCCGGGGTCATTGCGCTGCCGCCGGTGATATTCGTCGCCGCTATGGTGGTGGGATTCGCAGTGGAATGGCTGTCACCCAGCACCTTCCTTGCTTCTGGCTCGCGCACAGTGGCAGGCATTGTTCTTTTGGCGGCTGGCATGGTGATGATTGGATTGGGGATTTTGCAGCATCGGCGGTCGAGCAATGATCCAGATCCCCGCAACCCGGATGTGATGGTGATGAACTCAGGAATCTACCGGCGCACCCGCAACCCAATTTACATTGGCTATTTCATGATTCTTGCGGGGATCGGAGTGTGGGCCAACAGCCTCTGGGTACTGAGCACGGTCATCCCCGCCTATTTCGTGGTGCGTTGGGGAGTTGTCGCCCGAGAAGAGACCTATTTGGAGGCCAAATTTGGCCAGACCTACACGGACTACAAGAATTCGGTACGCCGGTGGTTCTAAATTGTCTCGGATATCAGCGGCTAGCTTGACCCACTCCTGGCCTCAGGTCTAAGTACGGCGCTGTGGCGAGCGTAGCTCAGATGGTTAGAGCACTGGTTTGTGGTACCAGGGGTCGGGGGTTCGATTCCCCTCGCTCGCCCCAATTTTTCGGGTTTTGACTGATGGACATTGCCGACACGTCATTGGTTGACGAGCCGACGCCGGAGCGGCTGCTGGCCGTTGCCCGGGGGGTGGCCACAGAGCAGCACCCGCATTTGGCCGCCAATGACGTGACTTTGGACAGCTCAATTGATCGGGATCTGGCCTTGGACAGCCTAGGCCGTCTGGAATTGCTGGGCCGTATCGAAACAGAATTCGATGTGCGGTTGTCGGAAGACCTGATGTCCAGCGCCGAAACACCGCGGGATTTGTGGCGGGCGTTAGTGGTCGCTGCGCCTTTGGGCAAGGGCCAGAAGGTGGACGTGATCCACAAGGCCCCCGCCACCAGGGCGGCTGACAAATCGGCGTCGCCCCTGGGCAATATGCCCACCCAGGCAAACACCTTGATCGAGGCTCTGGATTGGCATGTGGCCGCCCACCCGGAGAAAATTCATGTGCGGTTTTTACGCGGCGACGATGACATCCAGGAACTGACCTATGCCGGTCTGCGGCGAGCGGCCGACGACGTGGCGACGGGACTGCGCGAATTGGGCCTTGCCCACGGTGAGACGGTGGCGATCATGCTGCCCACCTGCCTGGAATTTTTCTATTCCTATTTTGGCATTTTGATCGCCGGGGGCGTCCCGGTACCAATTTATCCACCAGCGCGGCTGAACCAGATCGAAGATCATCTGAAACGCCAAGCAGCGGTGCTCACCAACGCCGTGGCAAAGGTGTTGATCACAGTGCCCGAGGCAAAAACCTTGGCCCGGTATATGCGCGCCCAAATCCGATCCCTTGATCATGTTGTGACGACCGATGATCTGCGGCGCGGCGGCCATAGGCAATTGTGGCCGGTGGTCAGCGGTGAAGACTTGGCGTTAATTCAGTATACGTCGGGCAGCACCGGCAACCCCAAGGGCGTGATGCTGACCCACAACAATTTGTTGGCCAATTTACGGTCCATGGGACAGCCATTTCAAATGGGCCATCGGCACGACGTTTTTGTCAGCTGGTTGCCCCTGTATCACGACATGGGGCTGATCGGCGCGTGGCTGGGGAGCCTCTATTTCAGTATGGAGCTGGTCTTGATGTCGCCCCTGCGCTTTTTGATTCGCCCCGAACGCTGGCTGCAAGCCGTCAGCACGTATAAGGGCACGTTGTCGGCCAGCCCAAATTTTGGTTACGAGCTGGCCCGCATGCGCATCAAAGACGAGGCGCTGGAAGGCCTTGATCTCAGTTCCTGGCGGGTCGCCGCAAATGGTGCCGAGGCGGTTCTGCAAACCACCATCACAGGGTTCGCCGAGCGCTTTCGCCCATACGGTTTTGACCCGAAAATCATGCGCCCTGTTTACGGACTGGCAGAAAACTCGGTGGGCTTGGCGTTTCCCCAGATTGATCGAGAACCGATCGTCGAGCGCATCGACCGGGAAATTTTTAGTCGCACAGGAGAGGCAGTGCCAGCTCCCGCCGATGCCGGCGACCCTTTGGAATTTATAGTCTGCGGTCAGCCGCTGCCCGGCCACGAAATCCGCATCGTCGACGATGCGGGGCGGGAATTGGACGAACGCCGGGAAGGGGATATCGAATTCCGCGGACCGTCCTCCACCCAGGGCTATTACCGCAACCCGGAAGCCACCAAGACTTTGTTCCATGGAGATTGGCTGCGCACCGGCGACAAAGGATACCTGGTCAAAGGCGAAGTGGTTGTTTCCGGGCGGGAAAAAGACACCATCGTCCGCGCCGGTCGCAACATTTATGCGGCGCAATTGGAAGCGGCGGTCTACGAAGTTCCCGGCATTCGCAAAGGCTGTGTGGCGATTTTTGGATCACCCAACAAAGACAGCGGCACCGAGGACCTGGTGGTGTTGGCCGAAACCCGCATCGAAGACTCTGCCGAGCGCGAAGCCTTGGAAAAGGCGGTCAACCGCGCAGTGATCGATTCTATTGGCGAGCCCCCGGACCAAGTGGTGTTGGCGCCACCCCACACCGTATTCAAAACCTCCAGTGGCAAGATCCGTCGGTCCGCCACCCGCCTAGTGTATGAACGCGTCGGTCACAACGTCAAACGACCACCGGTTTGGGTGCAATTCTCTCGGCTAATCGGCGCATCGATAGGCCCCTATCTCATGACACTAGTTCGCACGATACGGGGGTACGGATACGCCGGGTATTGGTGGCTGATGGCGGCGATTTTCGGCATCAACATCTGGGGGGTTATCTCCTTGGTTCCCAATCTCTGGTTCGGCCAAAAACTTGCTCGAATTTTGTGCGGAGCCTTTCTGTTCGCCATTGGCGCGCGGGTCAGGGTCGAGGGGCTGGAGCACATGGCGTCCCAAGAAGGCCCCACGGTGATTGTCGCCAATCACACCAGCTATATGGACGGCGTGATGCTGTGCGCCGCTCTGCCCGGGCCCTTTCGTTTTGTCGCCAAAAACAGCTTAGCCAAATCCGCATGGTCCGGGCCGTTTTTGCGAAACCTAGGCGCGCTGTTTGTGGAACGCTTTGACCCTGCCAAGGGTGTTGCCGACAGTGACCGTATTCTGGAAAGTATTCGCGAAGGCCAGATTACGGTGGTGTTTCCCGAAGGCACATTTGGCCGCATGCCTGGGTTACTGCCGTTTCGCATGGGGGCGTTTGCAAACGCTGCCGAGGCCGGTGCCCGGGTGGTGCCGGTGGCGTTGCGCGGCGGGCGATCGATGCTGCGGTCGGGGTCGTGGTTCCCCCGTCATTCCGAATTGGCCCTGGTGATTTGCCAGCCCTGCACGACGGATCAATCTGGGTGGGACGGGGCCATCGATCTGCGCGACCAAGCGCGAAAGCAAATGCTCCTGCATACGGCCGAGTCCGACCTGAAATTCGAAACCGGAGAGATTAAGAAGCTGAAACCTCGTTCATAGCCCCACAAACTGGAGTGTCGAAATGGCAAAGGAACACAATATTTGCCAGAGCTGCGGAATGCCACATGCCAAGGACCCGGGAGGCGGCGGCACCGAATCGAACGGCACAAAAAGAAAAACTACTGCTCACTTTTTTACAAGGACGGGGCGTTCACCCAACCGGACATCACCGTCTAATAGATGCAGCAAATCGGCATCAACGCGCTAAAAAATAAGGCGTGGCCGATTTGCCCATTGTTTGGCTACAGCCCCTCGTCCTCGTCAGCATCGTCCACATCCGGGGCCCCAGGGGGTTTTATTAATAGGTCATCCTGGGTCGCTAAAACCGGCGTGCCATCGGCGTCGTGGGTGACGCCGCGCAGGAACAGAGCTTGTTGTAGAATTCCCTTACCCCAATAGTCGTCGCGGAGGGCGAAGCCGGAAAAGGTGCAGCCAGTCAACATTTGGCCAAGTAAAACGCTGGCCACTATTTTTGTTTTGATGCGCATTCTGTCGGTGTCTTTTTTTACCCAAATCGCGCGAAGGTCATTCCAGACGGATCGGCTGGCGGAGACCCGCCAACCCAGTCCGCGACCAATTTGGCCGACCCACAGGCCAGGGTCCACCCCAACGGTCCATGGCCGGTGTTTAAAAACAAATTGGCGCAGCCGTAGGACGCGGGAATCGGCCCCAACAAGGGGGCGCCGTCGGAGGTCATGGCGCGCAATCCGGCCCAGGGTTGCAGGTCCGACAGCCCAGAGGGCCGAGACTCCAATTGGGGGAACAAATCCCTGGCAACGTCGGCGATGGCCAGGGCGCGGACCGGGTCGATGGCTTCGTCATATCCAGAAAATTCTGCCGTGCCGGCCGCCCGCAATCCACCGTCCACTGGGGTAACCACGACCTTGCGCTCCGCATCCAAGATTCCTAGGGTCGGCCCGGAGCTCGCGGACGTCGGAAGGGTGACGGAATATCCTTTCACCGGGACGATGGGCAAGGCCAAACCGACAGAGCGGGCAACCACCGGACTGTGACTTGCCAGGGCCAAGACCACCTGGTCCGCTTCGATAAACCCCTGGGAGGTTTCGGCCCCGGTTATCTTCCCGCTGATCCGCGGGATGCTGGTGATCTCGACATCAAACCGAAATTCCACGCCCGCGTCCTGGCAAATTTGCGCCAGCGCGTTTGTGAACTGGTAAGCGTTGCCAGTGGCGGCGGAGGCGGCCAAAAGCCCTCCGGCAATTTTCCCAGCCTTGTATGCGGGTCCCAGTGCGGGCTCGAATTTCACGCATTCGCCCGGCGCCAGCACCTGTTCCGGGTCTTGGACTTGGTCGGCGACGGCGGCAGCAGCGACCCGACTGGCTTCCCGATCAAAGGTCCGAGGGGTTCGAAAAACCGTCAGCACTCCACCGGTGCGATATCCAAATTTTAGGCCGGGAAGCTCGACCATCAGATCCCCAAGGCAGGTTTGGCTGAAGGCCGCCAACTTTCGCAATACGTTGGCATTGGCGCGGTAGCGGCCAGGGGTGCAATTTGCCAGAAATTTGGCTCCCCACCGCCACAATTCCGGATCCCAGCGCAGGCGCAGGCGCAATGGGGCGTCGCGACGACCAATCCACGCGAGCAAATGCAGCGGGGCTTCCGGGGTCGCCCAGGGCAGGGCCTGACCAAACGATAAGTGCCCGCCGTTGGCAAAGCTGGTTTCGAGCCCGGGACTTGGTTGACGATCCACGACCGTGACGTCGGCGCCCTGGCGACGCAGGTAATAGGCAGTCGTGACGCCAACGACACCGGCGCCCAACACCAACACTTTCATCGCCAGCGCCTTGGGTTGTGCTGGGTTGGACGGCGAACGGTCCTAAAGCGCGTCTGCCCCTGTTTCGCCGGTGCGGATGCGGATGGCTTGGGCCATGTCGGCAATAAATATTTTTCCGTCACCGATCTGACCCGATTGTGCGGCTTCGCGGATGGCCTCCGTTGCTTTGTCGGCCACACTATCATCTACAACCAGTTCGATCTTCACTTTGGGGACAAAATCGACGGTGTATTCGGCGCCGCGGTACATTTCGGTATGGCCTTTTTGACGACCGAACCCTCTAACCTCAGACACCGTCATGCCCTGGATTCCAGCAGCCGTCAGGGCCTCGCGAACCTCCTCCAGCTTGTGGGGTTTGATGACTGCCATAATCCACTTCATGACTTTTCTCCTTCTCGGTTCTTCAACGTGGGGGCGCTCAAATCTCGTACCCCCGCTCACCGTGTTCCGAAATGTCCATGCCTTCGACAAGCTGCTCATCCGATGCCCGTAGACCGACGATGGCCTGAGTTATCTTGATCAGCACGAATGTGGCGACGGCAGACCAAACAGCCACCGCAACAACCCCGGTGATCTGCACACCGAAGTGCTTTGCAACGGTGAAGTCTGCGGCTAGACCAAGGCCCTGGAACGATTCCAGCGCCAAGAACGAGACCATGAGAATTCCCAGCATGCCGCCGACCCCGTGGACCGCGAACACATCGAGGGAATCATCAATTTCAAGCTTCGACTTGATGATGTTGACGGCGAAGTAACAAAGGGCACCGGCGGCTACACCGATGATGAGGCCGCCCATTGGACCCACGTACCCTGAAGCCGGGGTGATTGTGGCCAGCCCGGCGATGGTTCCAGTTACCGTGCCGATCAGGGTTGGCTTTCCGTGTTGCCACCATTCTAGGGCCATCCATGTGAGTGACGCCACGGCGGCTGAAATGTGGGTGGCAGTCATCGCCATCCCGGCTGCCCCATCCGAGGCCAAAGCCGAACCCGCGTTAAATCCGAACCAGCCAACCCACAACATGGCCGCACCTATCATGGTCATGCCCGGGTTGTGGGGGCGCTTTAAGTCGTTGGGGAACCCCAATCGCCCGCCCAACATTACGGCGATGACCAACGCCGAAACGCCTGCGGTGGTGTGAACCACAAGTCCACCGGCGAAATCGCGAATGCCCATTTCGGCCAACCAGCCACCGCCCCAAACCCAATGGGTCACGGGCGAATATACAAAGATCAGCCACAAGGCGCTGAACACCGCCACGGCGGCGAACTTCATGCGTTCCACATAGGCCCCAACGATTAGCGCCGGGGTGATAATGGCGAAGGTCATTTGGAACATGAAGAACACGGTTTCGGGCATGGTTCCCGACATGGCGTCGGTACCGACGCCGCTCAGGAAGGCTTTGCCAAGGCCGCCCACCCATTGGTTGGCTCCGCCACCATCGGAAAATGCCAGTGAATAGCCCACCACCAGCCACACAACCGAGGCAAGGCAAGCGATGACGAACACATGCATCAGTACCGACAGCACATTTTGGGCGCGCACCAGGCCGCCGTAAAACAGCGCCAATCCTGGTAATGTCATGAACAGGACCAACGCCGTGGCGGTCAAAATCCACGCCGTATCTCCTGAATCGAGCCCGCTATCTTGGGCGAACGCCGCTGTGGGCGCAACGATCGCCGCTCCGGCGGTTGCCAAAGCCAAATTTTTGAACACGCGTAAAGCAGCCATCCCGGCGTTCCCCGTTTGTTTTTTCGACTTCTTGCTAGGCCTTTCCCTAGCGCAGCGGAATATTAACCACGCGAGAGGTGCCATTGCCAGAGGCTTTACGCGCTAAGGTGACGGTGAAACTTAAAACGGTACGGGCAAAAGTTTTAAAACCTTGATGCTGAAGTTGCCCTTGCCCTCACTAAAGAACGGGTTTCCGCTTGTCATGCCTTTGGCCAATACTATCAAGTGAATTGGATGGAAATATATAGATTTCGCCGCTTGTTCGAGCATATCCAATTTTCCCCGAACCCGGCCCGCCGGGTCATCAGTTTTTACGCAGGCATGGGGCAAAAATTTCTTCCCGATTTTTCCAGCGACGAAGGTCAGATTTGGCCAAAGCCAGTTTGGCTCTTTTTGCCGATCTTCAAAGCACTGTCTGATCGCTCAAAACTTCCTCTCACCGCCGATCCCCATAGCAATTAGAGCAAAAACTTCCTACATGGGGCACAGCAGCCCACGCTAGAGGGCGAGAAGTCCCAAGGAATCTGCTTTTGTCGGTGAAGGAAAATACAGCCATCAACTTTCGCAGCGTCGCCAGACGATTTGCCGACCGCAAAAACGTGCGGCTGGCGGTGACGGGGCTGACCCGCAGCGGCAAAACCGTGTTCACCACCTCGTTCATTCATAACCTTCTCAGCGCTGGCCTATGGCCGGAGCGCTTGCCGTTTCTGGCGGCCGCCTCGCGCGGTGACATCATTGCCGGGGAGGTGTTCTCGGTCGCCCCTGGCCTTCGTGATACCCCGCGCTTCCCCTACGAAGAGTCCTTGGGGGCCATCACCGGAAAATCTTCCACCTGGCCTCGGGCCACGGATCGGTTGAGCGCCATTCGCCTGGCCATGCGCTATCGCACCCGCCGCAAACTAGCCCGGGCCAGGGGCAGCAAGGTGCAAATTCTCAATGTGGATCTGGTGGATTACCCCGGGGAATGGCTGCTGGATTTGCCTCTGGCTGCCAAATCGTTTGCAAAATGGTCCGAAGAAACCCTCGGATTAGCCAAATTCGAGCCCCGCGCCGGGCTAGCCAAGGATTGGTTGGCCCACATGGCCAAAATGGATGGCCCGGGCCGGGCTAAAGACGCCGATATGGAACAGGCGGCGGACCTCTATAAAGCCTATCTGGAGGCCTGCCGCGCCCCGGATGTGGGCATGGTGTTGGGGCAACCCGCGCGGTTCA
>Ga0209403_10006905_pt1 | contig 11359 bp, 10 predicted proteins | sample ArcticOcean_MG_C_8_FD_187440 | JGI IMG/M metagenome (GOLD analysis project Ga0209403, IMG submission 187440) | Marine microbial communities from western Arctic Ocean - ArcticOcean_MG_CB11_86 (SPAdes) (version 2) | ecosystem: Environmental > Aquatic > Marine > Oceanic | place: Arctic Ocean... | reverse complement strand
TGCGCGGTGAGGGGCGGGGTTGGTCGCTGAGTCCCGTGATTGGCTCGCCAATGTTCGGTTGGTGGTTGCCCTGTTGGCATTGCTGTGGGCAATCGAGGGGCTGAACACGCTAACCGGCCACGCGTTCAACGTCTTCGGTATCTATCCGCGACGACTCGAGAGCCTGCCGGGCATCCTCCTTTGGCCATTCCTGCACGGGCATCTGCATCATCTGTTGATGAACACGATGCCGTTTCTCATCCTGGGCTCACTGGTTGCTTTGCGCGGACCATGGGTCTTCGTTAAGACATCCGTTCTGATCCTGCTGCTCTCCGGCACGTGTGTCTGGTTGTTCGGTCGAAGCGCGTTTCATATTGGCGCAAGCGGCCTCGTCTTCGGGTACTTTGGATTTCTGGTTGCTGTCGGTCTGTACGAGCGGCGAATCGTTTCGCTCGCGATCGCATCCGTGACCTTGTTCTACTATGGCGGAATGATATTCGGGGTTTTGCCGGTCAACAGCTTCGTTTCCTGGGAGGGCCATCTTTTTGGTCTGGTTGCGGGTATCGTTGCGGCACGCACGTTCGCCGCGCGCCGGGGACCTGCTGAAGAATCGGCAAGCTAGTGCCTGCCGCCTGGCATTTGTCCGACAGATCTCCTGGCACGGTCGAAAACTGACCCGGTGACAGGCGACATGGGTCCGCATGGCATGGCGTGGCTGGTGCGGGATGTGAGATGAGGTGGAACTCAACGTACTTTCGCTTGGGGGTGATCAGATCTTGAATGCAATAGATCATGCTGACGACTTCCCCTCGCTGCGGGGTGCCCGCTATCTTTCACTCAAGACGTTCAGGAAGTCCGGGGTCGGCGTGCCGACCCCGGTGTGGTTTGCGCATCAGGGCGATGCGCTGGTGGTCTACAGCAAGGCGAACGCAGGCAAGATCAAGCGGCTGCGCATGAGTGAGTCTTGTGAGGTTGCGGTTTGCGATGTCCGCGGACGCCTGGCGGGTGAATGGTTGGCCGCAGAAGGTGTTATCGTAACTAACGACGCGGAGCGCCGCGAGATCATGTCGGCACTTGCCGCCAAGTACGGCTGGCAGCTACGGCTACTCAACTTTTTTGCCTGGTTGGCCGGCCGCATCAAGCAGAGGGCTGTGATCAGGATCACGGCGCCAGGCGTCGGTCCCGGGTAAGCCCTCAGGCGTGGGCGCAGCGCAGCCTGGATGGGCAGACCGGTGTTATTGCAGCCGCAGCCCTCGCGCGCGCTGCGGGGTAGGACGAAGGTCATTGAGAAGGAACGGATGGGCCAATTCGACGGTTTTGGAGCAAACGCCCTCGGGTTCCTCGCAGAACTTGCAGAGAACAACAGGCGAGACTGGTTCGACGCCAACAAATCGCGATATGAAGCAGAGATCGTCGACGTTGGGTTTGACTTCATCAACGCGATGGTCGCTGAACTTGCGTCGATCAGCCCGCACTTTGAGGCGATCCCCAGGAAGACTGGCGGGTCGATGCAGCGCATCTATCGGGACACCCGGTTCAGCAAAGACAAGACGCCCTACAAGACGCATCTTGGTTTTCACTTTCTCCACAATGTTGGCAAGGGCATCTGCGCGCCCAGCTTCTATGTGCATGTGGATACCGAGGGTGGATTCGCCGGCATTGGTATCTGGCGACCAGATACGGCATCGTGCCAGGCAATCCGAACGGCGATTGTTAGCTCGCGGCGCGCGTGGCATCGGGCGGCGCATGGTGGTGCCTTCCGTCGGCATTTCATGCGCGATGGCGCCTCGCTCAAGCGACCGCCGAAGGGCATTGACGCGGCCGATCCGGACATTAACGACTTGAAGCGCAAAGACTTTCTCGGTCGGATGGCACTTTCCCCGGAAGATCTTCGCGCAGCGGACTTTGCCGGGCGTCTGGGCAGCGCCTTCGCCACAAGCAAACCCTTCGTAAAATTCCTCTGCAAGGCTGTGGATGCCCCCTTGTAACGATGGGACGATGAACCTGTCCATCTCTCGCCTGCGACGAACAGGTCATGTCGACGGAGTTGTGATTTGAATGGGCTGTCATTTTGCAAGATCAGTCATTTGAAAGAGCAGGCATTTGCAAGAGTGACATCGCGAAAAACACGGGCGCAACGGAGAACGTCGACAACGGACGTGATTAGAAATACAAGAAATCAACGACAACAATTGACAATTTGGGGGTAGGTACGATGGCGCGATATGACCTCGTCGTTAACGGCGAAAAGAAACGCCTTGATGCGGAGCCGAATATGCCGCTCTTATGGGCACTCCGCGATCGACTGGCCCTCGTGGGCACAAAATATGGCTGCGGCATTGGGTTGTGCGGCGCGTGCACCGTGCATCTGGACGGGGCCGCCGTGCGCTCGTGTTCGGTCCGCATCGCTGACGTGGGTAAACGTGAGGTGACCACGATCGAGGGGCTCGCGAGCGGCGACGATCTGCACCCGTTGCAGGAGGCATGGATTGAGTTGGACGTGCCCCAATGCGGCTATTGCCAGGCCGGGCAGATCATGTCGGCGGCAGCACTGCTCGCGAACAATCCGAAGCCGGGGGACGATGATATCGATGCGGCGATGGCGGGCAATTATTGTCGTTGTGGAACGTATGTGCGGATTCGCGCGGCGATCCACAAAGCGGCTGCCGTCAGCGGCGTCTCGCACTGGAGTCCGGACGACGCCCGGGATGATGCAGAGGGGGCAAACGCATGAGCCGTCTACCAACCTTAGAAGATGCTAACGCACTCGTCTCTCGCGTGGCCCGGGCAATGGACGTTGCTGGGGGACCTGCGGTCAGCCGGCGCGGTTTTCTCAAACTCGGGGCCGCAGCGGGCGGCGGCTTCCTCCTCGCCTCGACAGTGCCATCATCCGCCGAGGAACTGGGGACGCTGGTTGGATCCGGCGAGTTGAACGCGTTCGTTAAATTGTCGTCGGACGGCACCATCACAATCTATTCCGCGAACCCGGAAATGGGCCAGGGTATCAAGACCTCGTTGCCCATGATCATCGCCGAGGAAATGGGCGCAAAGTGGGAAGACGTGGTCGTGTTGCAGTCGCCCATCGACGCGCAGCGTTTTGGCGGCCAATGGGCAGGCGGATCCATGTCTATTCCGCGGAACTTCGATGAGATGCGCAAACTCGGCGCATCAGCGCGTGAGATGTTGATCGGCGCGGCCTCCGACGCGATGGAACTGCCGCGCGATCAGATGGCGGCGAAAGACAGTGAGGTCGTGCACGCATCGGGCCGTCGTCTCACGTTCGGACAGTTGGCGGCCCGCGCCATCCGGCAGCCGGTGCCAGCCGCTGATGCTCTCACCTTCAAGGACGCCGAAGACTACACGATCCTTGGCACGTCGATCACCGGCGTCGACAATCTCGTCATCGTTTCTGGTCTCGCGCTCTTTGGCATCGATGCCAGCGTTCCCGGGATGCTGTACGGGGCCTACGAGAAATGTCCCGCGTTTGGCGGTGAGGTGGTGAGCGCCAACATTGCTGCGATCAAAAAGCTGCCCGGGATCACCGATGCCTTCATTGTCGAGGGCAACGGGCGCGTCGATCAGTTGTTTTCAGGTGTCGGCATCGTTGGCGACAGCACCTGGGCGGTCTTCAACGCGAAGAAGCAACTCAAGATCAAATGGGATGAGTCGAAGGCGTCAAAGGACTCCTGGGCATCCTTGATCAAAAGTGCTGACACGCACTTTGCGGCTGCAGACGGCGAGGTGGTGGTCGAAAAGGGCGATGTCGACAAGGCGCTCGCTGCGCGCGGCAGCAAGACGATCGAGGCCCGCTATCAGTATCCATTTGTCTCGCACCTGTGCCTGGAGCCGATGAATTGCACCGCCTCGTTCGCCAAGGGTGAAGGCAGTAAGGCTGACAGCGTTACGTTGTGGGTACCGACGCAGGGACCCCAGGGCATCGCTGGCGCTGTCAACGAGGTCTTTGGTGTCGACAAGGATCAGGTGGTTGTAAATCAGACCCGTCTCGGCGGCAGTTTCGGTCGGCGCTTCACAAATGAGTTTGTATGCGAGGCTGTCACGCTCTCGCAGCGTGTCGGCAAGCCGGTCAAGCTCACCTGGACCCGGGAAGATTCGCTTCAGCATGACTTTTACCGGGTCGGTGGATTTCAGCAAGTGCGCGGTGCTGTTGACAGAAAAGGCAATCTCTCGGCCTGGGATCAGCATTTCGTGGGCATGATTCGCGACGGCCGGCCCGTTTCGGGTTCGCGGTTCGGGGCAAGTGAGTTTCCCTTGTTGAATCTCCCGACGGCTCGCGGCACGAAGACCATGCTGGACATCGATACGCCGTGTGGCCCGTGGCGCGCGCCTGGGGCGAATACCCATGCGTTTGTGGTCCAGAGCTTCATTGATGAACTTGCCCGCGAAGCTGGACGCGATCATCTTGAATTCCTGCTCGAATTGATGGGGGACCCGCGTTGGTTTGACGAAGGCAATGTTCGTTCTTTGAACACCGGGCGTGCCAGCGCTGTCATTCGTCAGGCTGCGGAGAAAGCAGGCTGGGGGCGCAAGATGCCAGCGGGTCGAGGGCTTGGACTCGCATTCCACTTCAGTCATGCCGCTCACGTGGCCGAGGTCGCAGAGGTATCGGTGACGCCGGACAAGCAACTCACCGTCCACAAGGTCACGGTATCGGTCGACGTTGGTCCCATCATTAATCCGAGCGGTGCAATCTCGCAGGTGCAAGGGGCTGTCATCGATGGCCTGAGCACGATGGTTGGACAGCAGATCACGATGGAGAACGGGCGAGTGCAGCAATCCAATTTGCACGATTATCCGATCTTGCGGATACCCGCTGCACCCAAGGTTGATGTGCACTTTATCGAGAGCGACTTTGCTCCCACGGGGATTGGCGAGCCGGCATTGCCGCCGCTGGCTCCGGCCGTCGGAAACGCGATCTTCGCAGCAACGGGTGACCGCGTTCGGATCATGCCGCTGACCGAGGCGGGCTACCGGGTTTGAGTGCAGGCTAGCTCGTTCCTGCCCCAGAACTCCGTTCTGGGGCGGGCACTGGCGAGCGGTGCAGGGATGCACCGCCATTTTCTGCAAGCCTCTTTCTGCATGCCTCTTTATCTGTAAGAGAATGCGAGGTTTGCTTGCAAACCAACTTCCAACAATTGTCAGGATGACAATTGTTGGGACAGGAACTCTAGCTCGCAAACCGACTCCCAACAATTGCCAACAATGACAATTGTTGGGACTACAACGGGTCAGTAAACCTCGTACTTGTGTTTGAAGACGAGGCCCTCGGTCCGGACGACTTCGCCGTTAACGACGCGTGGCCGGAAGCGTGCGCGCGTGAGTTTGCTCTGCAATCGGTGGCGAGCACGTGCGCCGACTGTGCTTTCCAGCGTCTCGAAGCGCCGGGCCCGACCGTTTGCGCGGACAATGTAGCCAAGCTCAACATAGTTGTCTCGATCTCGGTTCCAGTATCGCTCCTTCAATCGGTTGCCGATCCTTCGTGGGTATATGAGCGTCGGTTCGCCGAACAATTCTGCCCGCAGCATGTCGTAGCGGGGTTCGCCCGGGATCGCATCCCAGGCCTCCTTATAGGCAGCATCTGCGCGTGAATCGTTCCAGATGGTGTACAGATCAGCCAGGTCAACAATCGAGTTGGCAATGTCCCGGACGTCAGAGGCCGGGTGCTCGCTGACGATGTTCGCGATACGGCGCATTGCGTCGGTCGAGGCACCTTTGAGCCCCAGCGCATGGGTCGGAACAGGTCCGCCAAACGCGCGCTGAAACTTGGCCCGGGCAAGCCCACGCAGTGGTGCCACGAGGCGCAGGTTGTCGCCGCCATAGCTGTCTTCAATTATGCGGATCGCCCGATCGTAGTATTTGTAGGCGGTGTTGAAGTAACGAGTCCTCTTCAGTGGACTCGTTGGCGGACGACGGACCTGCTGGGCAGCGGTCTGCGGAGTTTTTGCTGCGCCTGGTTTACGGTCAACGACGAAGCCGTTTCGCGTCAAACGTAACTTGGGTGAATCGTCTTCCTCCGCGGGTTGCAGTCGCGTTGTCGGCTGGCGCATGCGCAGTCCCGGAGTCGCTGTGCCCCGGTCCGTCATCAATCGCGCGGAACGCAAGAGGGCCGGGACTACGCGCGGATCATCCTCACCATAGAGGTCCTCGTGCACACGCAGATAAAATGACGCGAGCGTGTCGACAAGTGTCGTGTTTCGGGCTTGTTCCTGCAGCGTGATGAGCTGGTCGACGATGGGCAGTTGGTCTTCTGCGTAGACCCCGCCTTGCCGGTGGGTCAGATGTTGGGCGCGCTGCAGATTATTGACCGCCGACGCGCGGTCACCGAGCCGCTCGTGCGCGACGGCGATGGCGCGTAAGGGCGCGACCATGCGGAAGGCAAAATTGCCGTAGACGGCCTCAATCAAGTTGACCGAACGCTGCAGGGTCACAAGACCGTCGGATGTCTTCTCGTTGTCGATCTGCACCATGCCGAGGAATGTCGTCGGTGCGTGCATCACTGGACTGTTTTCGCCGTAAACGTCAGCGAACTGGTCGCGCATGCGAGCTGCACTCTCTATCGCCTTGTCTGGCTTATTCTTGCGCACGTGGGACAGGTATTCCTCGTACGTGTGCAGGATTTCCGGCGGAATGCTCGAGACGCTTGAGTCCAGCAGGTCGAATGGCCCGCCAACGTCATCACTGAGTGTCGCGTAAGTGTCGTTCCGGATGACGAGGGTGAGCATCAACGCCGCCTGCACCGATCTCGTCATCAGTTGAGTGAGGAGGCTCCTTTTGCGCATGTCTCTTCTCGCATTGGTTACGTCTGATGGCCGTCCGCGTCGACCGGACGATATGTTGCTATCTGCGCATTCCCAACTCGATACCTGTAGCTCGGACGCATGGCCTCGTGCACCTCCCATGGTTGATAAGGCAAGCTTCCTGATCGAGTACGCTTGCTATCAACAGACCGGGCGCCGTTAAGAACCGCACGCCTAGTTCGTCATTCTGCAGATGCCGAGACATCCTTTGCAGCGGCACGGCCCCAAGAAGGGCCCCAAAACACAACCATGCTACTGCGCCACGCGGTAGACCGCCACCTGTGTCTGCCACGTTGGGCACGGTCCCCATGACGCTCTGAACGATCACCTCGCCGACGCGCCATAAACTCAGACCTGGCTTACACGAGATTGTTTTCAGGGGGCAGATGCCGTGGATGTGCATGTCTGCACAAACGGGCTTGCCGGAACGCGTGTTGACGTGAATCAAACGCCTGGCCAGCACGAAGCACCGACGGCCAGCCTTCACATGCCGCTTGTGCAGGCGTGTTGAAAAGAGCTTGTCAGGAAGGACCTTTTGGGGAGTGTGGGGCGAGGCCTCAGGTGTCGCGCCAGATCTTGCCTCTGGCTCGCACCGGGTCGAGCAGCGTGAGGTCGCCTGGCACAACCGTGTTGCCATCCGGAAATGGCGCACCTGGCTTCATGCCGAGGCGACTCAGCACGCCGTCGTCCATGTAGTAGCAATACATCAGCTCCCGGGTCAGATGACCGAAAAGCTCAGGTGCGCGGTGGCGCAGTTCCTCGATGAGACTTTGTCTTGCTCCGGCGCCCAGTTCTGCGAACGGCTGGTTATGTGTTTCGCCGGTCGTGTTCTCGATCAGATCGAGGCACCGGCCTATCTGTTCGACATCGCGCTCAAACTCCACCAGGAATACGTCGAACCCCACGTCTCTCGCTGATGGCATACGGCCGTCATCACTTGCAGGAATGATCATGTCGAGCACGATCTCAAGATTGGCGCGCTGATGTTCGGTGAGTGGGTGGTCCGTTTGAATCAGGTCGCTCATCGTCGTTGTTTTCCTCCAACCCTGTCGGCTGCTGTTCCGTTGTCCCCTCGATTCAATCCGTCGCAACAGTCTCGCCAACAATTCCCGGGAGTCAGTTGCATCCACGGCTGTATGTCTTCCGTTAGATGACGTGGCGCGCTCCGTGTTCAGTCGAACAGGTTAGCGAGGTTCTTTTTTACGTTATCTGCAATGTACAGGGCGAGCGCCTGAATCGTCGTTGTTGGGTTGCCTGCCGCGGAGGTTACAAAGACACTGCCGTCGATGATGAAGAGGTTTTTTACGTCATGACTCCTGCCCCATTCGTTGACGACTGATGTTGCTGGGTCGGTCCCCATTCGCGCGGTGCCCAGGAGATGCCAGCCTGCGTTGCGTATAGGTCCGTAAGCATCGATGTCCCAGGCGCCGGCGGCTTCCATGACCTCTCGGCCCCGCGCGAGCGCAAACTTGAGCATGCGTTCGCTGTTGTCGGACAACGTGTAGTTGATATGCGGGGCGGGAATCCCATCGGAGTCTGTCAGGACCGGGTCAAGGGTCACGCAATTGGTTTCCTCGGGGAGATCCTCAATGCAGATGCCGCACGAGATGTCGGTTCCGAAGTGTTTCCTGAACGCTGCGTGGTGACCGCTCCCCCACGGGATGTCGCCGCGTGCCGTACCATTGACCGCCGTGGTCGCGGGCGATGAGCCTCGCGAGACCTGAAAACCGAAACCGCGCACGAAGTTATGCTCGGGTCGGGTCTCGTAGAACTCCTGGCTCAGGATGCAGCAACCCTGTGGGCCGAGGTGGGAGTCGATGCCTTCCTCGAACTTGCCCTGAACGCCGCCCCACGGGTGGAACATCAGATTCTTGCCGACAAGACCCGAGCGATTGGCCAGCCCATCCGGAAACTGGGCGGACCTGGAATTTAGCAACAATCGTGGCGTGCCGACGCCGTTGCAGGCCATCACGACGATCTCGGCGCGCTGAACGCACTCGTTGCCGTCCGCGTCATAGTAGATGACGCCGGTTGCCATGCCGTCGTCGTTAACCGTGACCTCGCGTACCCGGCAATTGGTCTTCAGTTCGACGCCCTTGCGTAGGGCGAGTGGCCAATAGGTAACGTCAGCGCTGGATTTTGCGCCCTGGGAACAGCCGGTGTTGCAGGGGCCGAGATTGACGCAGCCCTCTCTACCCTCGTAATCCTCAGTGATGATCGCCGTATCGGAGGGCCACCAGTGCCAGCCCATCTGGTTGAATCCTCGCGCCATGATGTTGCCCATCTCGCCGAGTGGCAGGGGTGGGCACGTGGGGGTCTTGGGCGGGTAGGCCGGGTCGCCTGCGAGGCCCGACACGCCGATCATGCGATCGTTTTCGGCGTAATACGGCCAGAGTGTTTCATAGTCTATTGGCCAGTCGTCGGCGACCCCGTCCAACGTCTTGACCTTGAAGTCCGACGGATGAAAGCGTGGGAAATGCGCGGAGTACAGGATCGTGCTACCGCCAACGGCATTGAAGTTGGCGACCGAGATGGGCGAGTCATCCGTATCGTTGATCGGATAATCGGGTGCATGGCGCCGATGATTGGGGCTGATGGACGTTTCAGTCGCACGCAGCATCTCCCACTCACGGCGGTTGGTTGGATAGTCGGCCTGGTTCATCCAGTCGCCTTGCTCGATACACATGACACGCATGCGGGTGTCGGCAATGCTCCATGCAAATGCGGCACCCGAGGCGCCGGCCCCGACAATCAGTACGTCAACTATGTCTTCAGGCATAGATCCTCAGGAGGCATAGGGTCTTCAGGCACAACTCTTCCTTATCTGCAGGCATCGGTTCTCCTTGTCAGGGGTAAATGATCCCATAGGCTTTTCAAGCATTATGGCGTGATCATTACTTTGATCGCCGCTTCGGCCTGGAGTTGGGTCTCGTAGGCATCAGAGGCATCGTTCAGTCCGAATCGATGTGATATCAGCGGGCGCCGATCAATCTTGCCACTGTCGATCAACTCCCCCGCTTCGAGGAATTCGGCAGGCTGCCATGCCCAGGAGCCGTGGATTGCGATGTCTTTTCTGACAACAATGTTCATGTCGACTTCGATGGCGCGTTCGAAGACGGCAACGACGACCACCTTGCCGCCGAACCTCACCATGTCGATCGCCTGGGAGAGAACCGTGGTGCCCTTCGAGTTCTTGCCGGCTCCGGCGCAGTCAAAGACGACGTCGACGCCGCCGGAGCGGGCATTGATTAAGCCGAGATCCTCGCTGCCGGTAGCATCCAGGATCCCGCTGACCGGATCGCCCGAGCTCGCATTAAAGACAAGATCAGCGCCAAGTTCAGTCGCCATGGCGAGGCGTTTGTCGGACAGATCAACGACGATTACGCGAGCGTCTGGCGCCTTCGCCTTGATGCATTGAAGCGCACCCAGACCGATGATGCCGGCGCCGAGGATCGCATGGGTTTCGCCGTTTTGTGGATCGGCGATGTTGACCGCATGCAGTGAGGTCGCAAGAGGTTCGGTAGTCGCTGCTTCCTCGAAAGATCGTTCATCCGAGAAAACCCGTGCAAGGCCTGACATCCCTTCGGTGATGGTGATGTACTCGGCATTCCCGCCCATGCCGACCGCGCACACCCGGTCGCCGACCGAGAGGGGGCTCGCACCACGCACCTCAACCACTTCTCCGCTGAACTCATGGCCCATGACGCGGCCGTCGGCCTCGTCATCGCTAACGGGTGCACCGAGACCCTCGAACATGCCATGGCGATAGGTGTGCAGGTCTGACCCGCAGATGCCGCAAGCGTGCACTCGAAGCAGAGCCTCGCCGTCGCCTGGAACCGGTTTTTCGATTTCTTCACATCGAATGTCTCGTGGACCGTGGAACACTGCTGCTTTCATTGTCTTTCCTTTCTTTTTTCTGTCGATGCGCGTTGTGTTGGGTGAGGTTCAAGGTAAGCGTTGCGACCTCTTCAAGGTAAGCGTTGCGACCACAAGGTAGGTGAAGATACACCTTCTATTGCCGTCGCGCTCAGCAAGCGCTTTGTTGAAGGGAGAATCAGGTGAACAGCGAAAATTCGGGCGAACTTTTATCCATGCAACAGGCCATCAGCCGGCTCGCGACAACGCGCGGGACGTTCTATCGGTGGCTGCGATCGGGACGCATCAAGGGCTTCAAAGCGGGTCGGCAGTGGCGTTTCACAGAAGCGGAAGTGGCGCGGTTTCTGCGGGGTGACGGGCCCTAGATCGACCTGGCGGTCAGTCCGGCGCCCCTTATCGGAGCGTTGGCGGCGGGGATTAATGAAGAGCCAGGGTCCGAGACGCTCGCCGATGAAGATCTCATCCGGTGTGCCGTGGATCTGGTGCTCATGAACGGTATCAAGCGGGGCGCTGCGATGATGTTTCTGGACATCGTTGCTTGTTGGCACGGGGGTGGACATTGAACCCCCACAGGGGCTGTTCACGCTCAGGATCGATGGGCTGATCCGGCAAATCGCCCACTATGACCAGCGTTTGCAGGCAGCCCTCATCGAGCGACTGAAGCGGATGGCACAGCTAGACGTTACCGA
>Ga0209403_10006902_pt1 | contig 11362 bp, 9 predicted proteins | sample ArcticOcean_MG_C_8_FD_187440 | JGI IMG/M metagenome (GOLD analysis project Ga0209403, IMG submission 187440) | Marine microbial communities from western Arctic Ocean - ArcticOcean_MG_CB11_86 (SPAdes) (version 2) | ecosystem: Environmental > Aquatic > Marine > Oceanic | place: Arctic Ocean... | reverse complement strand
TCCTTCCTGAAGTATCTCAATGGAGAGTTGTTTTGTTGGGAGTCTTGTTCCTACAAATCTGTTCAGGACTTCCCAGGGTCCGCCAGCTGCCCCGGTAAGAATAGTCTCGAGGGCAAGGAATTGCTCAGGAGAAGCTTTTTTGTCGACTATAATCACTTCTGTCCAGTTTCCAGAAATCATTTTCTTTGGAGAGTCAAAAGCTACAACGCATTGCAGGCCAGATAGATCAACTTCTCCGAAGAATCCGGAATAGATCTGTACTGCCCAGTATCCAATACAGCGGTCATGGGAACAGTTGTTTGAGAAATGGATGTGCCCAGGACATACGCCGAGACAGTTGCAATTTTCAAGGAGGAGTCCTTTGGCCCGCCAGGGAACTGTTTGCGGGTCAGCTCTAGTCATTTTCAGGTGTCCAGATTTCACAAAAAACAGTGGAATGATGTTTCATGGATTCGTAGCCGGATGTATGTGTTGAGTCCTTACTCTCCGGGTGAGCTTGGCATTCTCATGTGGTCTATTAGTGCTACAACTCTCTCCGGGGGAGCAGGGGTAAGCTGAGATATTGTAGTTGCTACAATTAGATTTAGGAGCATTCCCAATGTACCGATTCCTTCGGGTGAGATTCCAAACCACCAGTGATCTTGGGTATTAAGAGAAGGATTAATGAATTTAAAATAGATGATATAGCCAGCTGTAAATGTGATTCCTGCGATCATGCCTGACACGGCACCATATCGATTCATTCTTTTTGAGAAAATACCCAAGATGATTGCTGGGAAGAATGAAGCGGCGGCCAGTCCGAAAGCGAATGCAACTACTTCGGCGACAAATCCAGGTGGATTAATTCCAAGATAGCCTGCCACTCCTACGGCCAGCCCAGCACTTACCCGAGCGGCTATTAGTTCTCCTCTCTCGGTGATCTCTGGAAGCAAAGATTTTTTTAGGAGATCATGACTCACTGCTGACGATACTACCATCAGAAGCCCGGCTGCTGTAGACAGAGCAGCGGCTAATGCGCCTGCGGCTACTAAGGCAATCACCCAGTTGGGAAGTCCTGATATTTCAGGATTTGCAAGTACCATAATGTCCGGGTCGATTGTCAATTCGTTGGCTATGGGGTTTCCATTTGCAGTTTGAGCTTCTGGGCCAACGAACTGAATAAGACCATCCTGGTTGTGGTCTTGGAATGATATGAGCCCAGTGGATTCCCAAGTGGTAAACCATTCAGGCATTTCAGAGTAAGATTGTTCAGAAACGGTATTGAGAAGATTAGTGCGAGCGAAGACAGCGATGGCAGGAGCTGTGGTATATAGAATCGCTATAAAAAGAAGAGCCCAGCCGACACTTATTCTGGCATCTTTCACTTTTGGGACTGTGTAGAATCTTATTATCACATGGGGAAGCCCAGCCGTCCCAGCCATGAGGGCTGCCGTTATAAAAAAGATGTCTGTAGTCGATTTCTCTCCAGAAGTGTAGGATGCAAAACCTAATTCCGAATGTAGTCCGTTCAGGCGATCAAGTAAGAACATGCCACTTTCCTGATCAATCCCTCCTAGGCCTATTTGAGGTATCGGATTTCCTGTAATCATAAGAGAAAGGAAGATAGCTGGTACCAGATAGGCGAATATTAGTACACAATATTGTGCGACTTGAGTGTAGGTAATTCCTTTCATCCCGCCGAGGACAGCATAAAAGAAAACGATGCACATACCGATCAAGACACCAGTTTCTATGGGGACTTCCAGGAAGCGTCCGAATACTATGCCCACTCCTCTCATCTGGCCGGCTACATATGTGAAAGAGATAAATATCGCACAAACCACAGCTACAATTCTTGCGGTTTGGGAATAATATCGGTCGCCTACAAAATCGGGGACTGTGTAGGCACCAAATTTTCTGAGGTAAGGTGCCAGTAACAGAGCGAGTAATACGTACCCTCCGGTCCAGCCCATTAGGTAGACAGATCCGTCGTAACCTCTAAAGGAGATGAGTCCCGCCATAGAAATAAAGGAAGCGGCAGACATCCAGTCTGCTGCTGTTGCCATTCCATTTGCTAAGGGGGATACTCCGCCTCCAGCTATGTAGAATTCTTTAGTTGAACTTGCTCGAGACCAAATCGCTATGCCTATATAAAGGGCAAATGAAAACCCCACTAGGACAAATGTCCAAGTTTGAACACTCATGACTCGTCCACTTCCAGGACACCGAATTCTTTGTCTAGATTGTTCATGAGAAAGACGTAAACAAAGATCAGAATAACAAAGATGTAGATTGACCCTTGTTGGGCGAACCAGAATCCCAAGGGAAAGCCAGTTCCTGGTATGCGGAACTGGTTAAGGACGTCCACAAACACTATGCCGGCCAGGTATGAACCAATGAACCACACTAAGAGAAGGGCCAGGAGGTATTGGATATTCTTTCGCCAATACTGGGCCCTTTGAATGGTGATTTTGTCTATAGAATGTTGAGTCATAGTGGGCCTAGTTTGGTGAAGGTTTGCCATTGAAGCAAGTTCATGGGGTTATTGTTCGCCAGGCATGTCAGTTTAGTTAAATGTTTTTAAGTATTAATTCTTCTCACTTACTGGAACCCGGATGTTCTTTACCCATTTGTCGTACCAGGCCAGATATCTTTCATGGCGATCTTTTTGATAAGATGGAGGTCGGAGTCCGTGGCCTTGTCCTGGATAAACTACAAGTTCTGTCGGAATTCCAAGCCTCCGGAGTGATTGATAAATTTGCTCTCCATTTTGGATTGGAACGTTCCAATCTTTTTCGCCTCCCATGACCAGGGTAGGAGTGGTTATCCTATCAACTTTATTGAAAGGACTGATAGCTTCCCAAGCCTTACGGTTGTCGCCTTCCCAGGGTAAGCCTAGCTCTTTTTCCCATTGCAGTTGGTAATGGTCATGTCCGTAATTCGCTACATAGAGAAATTCGCTAGCTCCTGTGATCGCACCTGAGAAACGGTCTGTCTGTGTGATCACATGGTCAGTTAGTATTCCTCCATAAGACCAGCCACCTACACCAAGTCTATCTGGATCTGACCACCCTCGTTCAATTGTATAATCCACTCCAGCTACGACATCTTCGTAATCTCGAACTCCCCACTCTGCCCACAGGTCAGCTGAAAATTCCTGGCCATATCCTGAGGATCCTCGCGGATTTGTTTGCACGACCACATAGCCATTGGCTGCGAAGAGTTGAGCTTCGAAATTAAAAGAATGTCTGTATTGACTTACAGGTCCACCGTGAATCCTTAGAAGTGTGGGATATCGAATTCCTTCTTCAAACCCTATAGGAAAAGTTACGAATCCTTCTATCTCGGTTCCATCTTTCGAGGGAAATCGAACATTCTTGACATCAGCAAGTTCGATGCCATCGAGAAACTTGTCGTTGGTATAGGTAACTCGTTTTACCTCGTTGTTTTCTAAGACATGTATTTCGGGTGGCCTATTAAGGGTGCCGATCAAAGTGGCTATTGTTCCATTTTTTCCTAAAGAGAATTGGCCCACACTTAGAGGGCCTTCAATAAATCGTACAGGAGTACCGCCGTCTACTGAAATTTGGACCAGATGGTCTTCCGATGAATCTTCCATTCGGAAAATGATATATTTTCCGTTTTCCTGGAATTTTGGGGAGCTGATATTCCTATCTATTTCTTTAGTCAGGATAGTGGCATCTCCTCCAGTTGAGGAAACAATGGCCAAGTGGTTAGTAGCATACCAGATGAGATCGGGCTCGGTAACTGATACATATGTGATCCATTCCCCATCGGGGCTCCAGGAAGGCGAGGAATCGGAACCGAGGTTAGTGGTGACTTGCAGGAGAGTTTGGCCCTTATCTGTATTTTTGGAGCTGACTATCCAAATGTCTGTATTTTGATTGCCGTCGGGCTCAGCCGTACGATTGCTCACAAAAGCGATACGTTGTCCGTCTGGGCTCCAAGTGGCTTGAGATTCGTTATAGTCACCAGAGGTGACTTGTGAGAGGCTTTGGGTCTTTATGTCAAAGATGTAAAGATGGGTATGTTGATCTCCGGTCAAGTAGCCCTGTCCGTCGCGTTTGAATTGAAGTCGGTCGACGACCCAGGGTGCTTGGGGTGCATTGTCTTTGTCACTACCCCAACCATTTTCAGGGTCTGGGTCCTGTATCGTCAGAAGAAGTCGTGATCCATCCGGAGACCATTGGTAGTCCTGAATCCCTTGTTTTACATTGGTCAACTGTCGCGCTTCACCTCCGCGTCGATCCAAAGTCCAAACCTGGTTATTTCCCCCATTTCTAGCACCTGTGAACGAGAGAAATCGTCCATCCGGAGACCATTGAGGATTCCCAGAGGATGCCCCTGATACAGTCATTGGTATGGGATCACCACCAGCTGTCTGAATCATCCATACGCGAGTTTCAGAACTTTCATCCTCTAGGCTAGTTTTTGTCAACGTATAGGCGATCCATTCTCCATTAGGGCTCAATGCAGGGGGCCCTACTCTTTCGATTTCAAATTGATCCGACGGCTCCAGGTGCTGAGAATTTTGGGCTTCGATTGCGTAGAATTGCCCAGTCACAGCGACAAAAATAAGAATCCCTATCAAGGGTGAGTGTTTAAGGATACTAGGGATTTTGTCTCTACTGTTTTGAAAAGCTCTGTGGAAGTCCATGGATACATCCTGCAGCGGTTAAGGTTTACTCTATCGACGCCATGGGTAGGGGGGCCTCCGCAGGTGCCAATCGGTTTCTTTTTGATAGGCCATTCCAAAATCGAGGGTGGATTGGTCGTTCCAGGCCGAACTCACAATTTGCACTGAAAGAGGTAGTCCATCTTCATCGAATCCACATGGAATGGCTAGCCCAGGATGTCCTACTAGATTCCCGATGGAATTCAATTTAGGCGTAGCAGAATTGACTTCATTGGGTGGCTCCCATTCTGGCCTAGCGGGTACCGGCCAGCCATTTCTTACCTCGCGTAAAGCCGCTCCGTTGGGCCAGGTAGGAGCAATGACTGCATCGAATTGTGAGACCAATTGATCGGCTTCTCTTTTTATTTGATTACGTATTCGTTGAGCTGTGAGATAGTCGGAGGCTGGCATCATTCTACCAGCCATCCATCCTGCAGCCCGGTCTTCGTTGAATGAGAACATCTCTTTGATACGTCCGCTGTCAAAGAGATCCTTGAAATTGGTACCGCTTTCTACAGTGACGAGCGTTGAAAAGAGAGCACCAGTAGGTCTTTGAGGGAATGAAATATCCTGAAGCTCCACACCCAGTTGTTCAAAGGCGTCAAGAACTTCTTGGAAGGTTTGTTTTGTTGTTTCTGAAGCTGACAATTCAAATTCAGCTCTGCATACTCCAAGTTTCTTGCCTTTCATACTCCCTGGATCCGTTTGAAACTTAAATGTACGCTGTCCAGTGGAGTTGTCTCTAGGATCGAACCCCGATATTTGCTCTAGAATATAACCGCAATCTTCAGCCGACCGGCCGACCGGTCCTATCTTGTCTAGGCTCCAAGATAGAGCCATACATCCAAAGCGGCTGACTCTTCCGAAGGTAGGCCTCAGTCCTGTAGCACCCACCGCAGAAGCGGGATAGACTATTGAGCCTCCTGTTTCTGTGCCGATACCGAATCCTATGAGGCCAGCAACCGCTGCTGAAACAGTTCCACTAGAGGAGCCAAAACTAGTGCGGTCAAGCTTCCAGGGGTTTAGTGCGGTGCTGGTGTTTCCTCCTGCGAATTCACCCATAGCCATCTTGGCCATTAATACTGCTCCAGCCTGTTCTAGCTTGTCGATGGCAGCGGCATTGCGAGTGGGTATCCGATCTTTAAAAATACGAGAGCCCCAAGTTGTACGGATTCCAGTGGTATCTAGTATATCCTTCACACCGTAGGGGATTCCATGTAGGATGCTCTTTCGATTTCCTGAAGCAAGTTCTTTGTCAGCTATTCGCGCACTTTCGATGGCATGGTCCGTAGCGATAGTGATCATGGTGGCAAGTTTTCCATCATGATCTTCGCGAGGTTCGTTTGGAAGATCGAAGGGTGGCACATCGAGTTCTTGTGAACGATCAAGATACAACTTGGTTAATTCAAGAGACGAAAATTCCCGTTTTTCCAAACCTTCTGCTAATTCTCTTATTGAACGAAAATGTATCGGTTCTAACACTCTTATCCTCTCCAAAAAACAGTGGATGGTTGCTCGTCATCGTCTATTGGAAAATCCCTTAGACTGGCCTGGGTACGGATCATATTACTTATCGCACGACGGAGTCGCTCGAATTCTTCTTCTTCTTGATAGATTCCCCTAGATCCTTGGGAGTCTAAAAGAACTTCGACGGTTTTCGTACTTATTTCACCTGATTCCACCAATTCAGAACAAGCTTGTTGCCACGCTGCAGCTAGCGCCACGCTGCCGGTCGCGGCTGCTTTGGTAAATTGTCTTCGATTTAGTTTCATATTGGTTTCCTCGATGTCATGAGTGTAAGTCATGAAGAACACTTCGGTCAACAGATTGACACTTTACGGTTGGATTCTCTATTATCTGAAATTTGGTGAAAATTAACTGGAGGATTAAAGAGGACAATGCGAGTCTTACACATTGAACCATTCCCCCGATGGATTCGAGACCTGTTTCAAGCGGAGTTTGTCGCGGCAGGGGTAGATGTAGTGTGGGCTGAGGATGTCCCAGAGGAATCTTGGGGAGATTTTGCTGACGACGTTGAAGTTCTTTTGACTTCAAAGCAGCGCATCAGTAAGGAGCTAATGTGTCTGTTTCCTAATCTAAAACTCATACAGGTACAAGGCAGGGCTCCCTGGGCGGTTGATTGGGAAAAGGCTAGAGAGGTAGGGATTCCGGTGTCGGTATTGCCGCATCGCGGGGCGATAGCTGTAGCTGAACAGGCACTGTCTCTGATGCTAGGCTGTTATCGCAGATTAATTGATGGGCATGTTGGAACCAAAGATGGGTCGTACCAGCAATTCAATGTCGAACCGATTAGGACTGACGAGCGTAAAATAGCTTTTAATTGGTTGAAATTCACTGACGTTCGTCAGTTGTATGGAAAGACTCTTGGCCTTGTAGGCTTAGGGGATATTGGTATTGAGGTGTCACGTCGAGCGCAGGCCTTCGATATGGAGATTTTATATACCAAAAGGGATGCTCTATTGCCTGAATACGAGCTCCAGGCCAATGTCCGTTATGTGGAACTTGAGGAGCTTTTTCAAGCTAGTGATTTTGTGAGTTTGCATGCGCCCCATACCAGCCAAACAGAAAAGATAATAGATGCAAAAGCTCTTAGGTTGATGAAATCCTCGGCGGTTTTGATCAATACTGCTAGGGGTGGGCTTGTCGACGAGGAAGCTCTTGTGTCTGCATTGGAGAACGGGTGTATCGGTGGAGCAGGTTTGGACGCATTCCTTTATGAACCACTGCCCGAAGAACATGCTTTGGTCCATTGTCCGAATGTCCTTTTATCACCGCATGTGGGAGGTGGTACTGGTGGTGGCCAGAAAGGTATGATGCGTGATGTAATAGATAATTTAGAGTTGCTGAGGTCAAAGTCGGCACCGAAAGGACTGGTGATCAGATGATTCGAGATCCTTTGTTAGTACTCACCTTCATGCTTGCGATCATCGCTTTTGCGCGAATGTTGGAAGAGCGCGTTGCATTTGTAAAGACGATTACTTCTGCGGTAGTGTGCACTCTTCTAGGCATTCTGTTTGCGAACATTGGTTTGATTGGTCATACCGGGCCAGTACATGAAGCTGTGAACACTTATGCTATTCCCTATGCGATCGTTCTCATCATCATGGGCACCGATATGCGTGAATTAAAGAACGCCGGATGGCCGATGATTATTGCGTATGGCGCAGCATGCTTAGGGAGCGTTATAGGAGGAATAATTGGAGGGCTTTCGACAGCTGGGTTTGTTGGCCCTGAAACCTGGAAATTATCGGGCGCATTTGCGGCAGCTTTTATGGGTGGCGGATTGAATTTTGCTGCCATCGGACAGAGCTTGGATATTGATAGCAATATCTTTGCTGCCGCAGCTGTGGCTGATAACATGTCTACAGTTCCGTATATGCTCCTCCAAATATGGCTCGCCACTGCTCTGGCAGGTGTTTTTTTGCGACGGATTGGGTCGAACAAGTCGATCATGAGTGTCGAGAATCAAAGTCAAGCAATCAATATTGGAATTTCTGAGGAAGAAGAGGCTGAGGCCGAGGCAATGAGACGGCGTTGGACTGACACTAAGATCAATGTTTTGGAGCTAGCAGTCCTAGGAGCCCTCCCACTCATGTTTCTGTGGATAGCTCAGCAACTAGTTGGTCATTACCCCGCGATTCCAGAGGTGATTTGGCTGACGACGTTTGCACTGGGAGTATCGTTACTTCCTGCTGTAAGGAATCTTAATGGAGCTGAGGTACTTTCTTATTTTGCGATGCATATTTTCTTCATACAGCTCGGAGCAGCTTCCGAACTCTCCCAAGTGTTCGCAGCTGGGATTCCTATCATTTCACTTATGATTATCATCATGGCTGTTCATGTGATAGTGAGCTACGGAGTAGCTTGGATTTTCAAGATTGATCTGGCTATAGTAACTATAGCCAGTCAAGCGGCCGTTGGAGGTCCGGGGTCGGCATTGGCCATAAGTCTAGCCATGAAGTGGGGTAAACTGATAGCACCTGGAGTCATAGTGGGAATCTTTGGGTATGCGTTGGGTACATATCTGGGAGTGCTTTGTGCTAACGTGGTCAGGGTGCTCTTGGTATGATCAGCAGTTTGCAGGATTCGATGGGAGGCGTAGAGGATCTGGATGTGTTAATCACTGGGGCCAGCCGAGGGTTGGGAAGAGGGATTGCATGTTTCTTGGGGCAAGCAGGTGCGCGATTGTGGATAGCCTCTGAAGTAGAAAGCGAACTTGAAACGACTGCTACAATGATTAGGGACGAAGGTGGCCGAGTAAAAGTCAGGGTGACGGATTTGAGTTCCCGATCTCAGAGGTCTGAATTAGCTAAAGAGGTGAAAGCCGGAAGCGATAGGCTCGTTGCTATTATTAATAACGCCGCTGTGCTGAAACGACAGTCACTAGCGGAAATCCAAGAAGACTCTTGGGAAGAAACGTTGAAAGTCAACTTGACTGCTCCTGTTTTCTTGACAAGAGATCTAATCTCTGAGCTCTCTGATAGAGGAGGGTCAATTATAAACGTGTCTTCTCAAGCTGGCGTCTTGGGCTTTGCTAATCAATCTGCTTACTGCGCATCTAAGTTTGGCATAGAGGCATTCACTCGCTCTTTGGCTCTGGAGCTAGTTGGATCAAACATCAGCGTCAATTCAGTTACTCCAGGCTTGAGAATTAAGCCAACTTCCATCACAGATGACGATGTGTCCGCACTTGGTACAGAGATTAGCCAGGCATGGGCTGATCCCATAGGATTAGGTCCTGCTTTTCATTTGCTTGCTTGCTTGAGGGGTAGTGTTAGTGGGTGTCGGTTTAATGCTTTCACTTTGGCCAACTATATCGCAGAACATGGATCAGAACAGGCTGTAAAAGATCTCCATACGATTGCGGAATATGTTCTGCCTGGAGAAGATAAATGAATAATGTGAACAAGGTGTCCACCGTGGCCGAGGCCCTTTCTGAACGGGCTAAAATTGCCGTGGCTGGTTGGTCTGAGGCTACATGTAAAAGTGGGGATATTCAGATCCCAAAAGGTTTAGTGGAGAGTCTTACTTATCACTTACTGAAGGGGGAGACTCACTATCCAGACCGCCCTGGAATGTCGGAATTAAGAGAACATGTAGGAAGAGAATTGGGAAATTATGTGGACATCCCTCGCGATCCGAATGAGGTATTGATCACAGCTAGTGAAGGCGAAGCAATTTTTGTGACAATGCTGGGCTTAGACCTGTTGCCAGGAGGTCAAATGTTGGGAGAAAAAGGGCAGCACAAGGAACTGTTCGATTGGATGGGCATAGAGGTTTCTCAGCGGGTAGATACAAGCGTATCGGTAGCCTACTTGGAATTGGATGAGCAGCGGTCAAGAGTGGAGTGGTTCAAAAACAGCAACGTTGACAACAAGATTCTTACTGTAGGTGGTAATTTGTATGGTAAAAATGTTGAAGCAGTGGGATTACCCTCGGACACAATTATAGTAGGTTCTCTTTCGAGCTTACTGGGAATACATGGTTTTGACTTAGGTTTTGTTTCTGCTGAGGCTACTCTGTTGAAGGGTGTTACTGCCTGGAAACAAGCTTCGTCGATCTGTGCCCCCTCACCTTCTCAAAGAGCGGCACTTTGGAAACTGGGAGAAAAGCCATGAGCTCAGAAACGAAGGACAACCACGCTAGCAACGAGAACAAGGCTGGGCGTGGGGCTGTTGAGTCTGGGCAGAAAGCCACTTCTCTTCGTTATCAAATGATGGATTTAGCCAAGACCAAAAAGGATGTAATTTCATTGGGGCGCGGCGATCCGGATCTGCATACCCAAAAAGAGATTATAGATGGAACGATGAAGTATTTTTCCGGTTCCGGAAAACTTGATAGTCATCCAAGGTTGGAATCTGTTCGAGGGTTATCTGATCTCAGGGCAAAAATTGCAGACCGGTTTATGGATGAAAAAGGAATTGTGGTTGATCCCGAAAGGGAATTGTTGATCACCAATGGAGCCCAAGAGGGGCTATTTCTAGCTTTGCTGGCACTTGTAGATCCAGGTGATAAGGTGGCATGTCCAGACCCGCGTTATACTTCGTATGATCAGGCTATTGGAGCTTGTGGTGGGACGATTGTGTCCATTCCGACACAGCAGGAAGGAAGGTCTTTTGAATTAAAAGAAGAAGACCTCATTGAGCATGCTTCTGATGCAAAGCTACTGGTATTCGTTAATCCCTCCAATCCAACTGGAGCATGTGCAACGGCTGAGAATGTTCGAAATTTAGCGCAAGTTTCTAAAGACCTGGGTATGATTGTTTTATCAGACGAGATATATGAGGACATTGTATTCGAAAACCACAAATCTCTTTCTTTTTGGGGAGTAAGTGGCGCTCGTGATCATTCTGTTGTCCTATCTGGATTTTCTAAATCATATGCTATGACTGGATTCAGGGTGGGATTCTTGGTGGGGCCGCCTAGTTTTATTGATGCAGTCTCAGCGTTAAAACAGACTACTTCTGGACCTTGCCCTGTATTTTCGCAGTATGCCGCATTGGCCGCCCTAGAAATGGAGCATGATTCTCGACCACAGTTTCTGAGTAGATATGAAGGCCGCAGGCAGATGTTAATGAATGGATTTGATAGGATGGGAATTCCGTATGCTGAACACTATGGAGGGCTGTTCTTGTGGGCCGACATGACTCGGTTTGGTATTGGGGC
>Ga0209403_10006901_pt1 | contig 11363 bp, 15 predicted proteins | sample ArcticOcean_MG_C_8_FD_187440 | JGI IMG/M metagenome (GOLD analysis project Ga0209403, IMG submission 187440) | Marine microbial communities from western Arctic Ocean - ArcticOcean_MG_CB11_86 (SPAdes) (version 2) | ecosystem: Environmental > Aquatic > Marine > Oceanic | place: Arctic Ocean... | reverse complement strand
TAAGTGAGAAACGCTAAATAAGTGAGAAACGCTAACGCTAAATTTATTTTCTCTTAGACTTATTAGTCTTCTTAGACTTATTTCTCTTAGTCTTCTTAGTCTTCTTCCTCGTTGGTAGAATTCTATTGACATCGGCGAATTTATAATATTCTTGTCTCTCAACCGGATATCCCATCATTTTCCTTATGCTCCTTATTAATTCCAGATAATAATTAGAATTAATATTATGATTGACTTGGAAATCTACATTCTTTTTATCGTATAAGGATAAATTTATTACATCTAAATGTAATCTCATAAAATAAGATCGGTTATCTCCAACATTATATGAGATATTCACGAATTTCTTGTTATCTAAATACATACTCGTTGGGAAAAAAATAAGTTCCTGTTTTGATTCATAGTTTGGTAACTGAAAGAAGGGCGATATTTCGGTTATTTCTTTTTTATTCATATCCAGAGTATAGAAAAAACCCGTATATAATTTATAAAACTCTTTAAAATAATCTTTATCGGATTCCTTATACTTTGATTTATCGATTGACGGTATTAAATATTTATTTATATCTGTAGAATCTTTATAATCCAATACACCGTGTCCCAACCCTAAGAATTTATTTTTCCCTACATCTATTAAATTCGTAGAATTACGGATATGAAAATGTAAATCGGGGTAACTTTCCCCGAACTTCTTTAAAATTTTATCATTTACATTTATTTTTAATTTACATTTAAAATCGTCGTCTAATTCAAATACTTTTAGAGGATTGATATCATATAGCATGTGAAGTTTTTTCTTATAGATAAATGATCCCCAGTTCTTCTCAAAATCGCTTGATAATGGTTCACATAATTCCATTTTATCGGTGTAACTCAAAGTACCTAAATCTACCTTTGATATAAACATGTGTCGTTTTTTATCCTTATTTAATTCATTGATCATGATAAAAATATCACCTTTATGATAAAATAAACGCGGATCTTCCGGACCTTCTAACATTGTTTCACCATGAGGAATTAGTTTGCCCTTTAATTCCTTAAACTTGAGACTCTGATTTTGAATTACATTGGGGTCAATATCTAAAATATTCTGCTTTAATTTTTTTAATTTATTCGTGAATAAAGATAAAATGATAAAATTTATACCATCCCAACTGCGAACATTCCCATAAAATCCTCTGCTAGCAATCAATAAATTATTTGATTTATTTATTTCAATAATACTACTATTAAAAATAGTAACATCTTTATTGTTTAAAAATTTATCACCCTTCTTTATTTCATCGCTTAGATTAATACATATCAATCTAAGTTTTTCTTGAGACAGTTTATTACTCATATATATATAATGATATATATAAATTAATAAATAATTATTCATCGTCCGACAGTATTAAATAACTATTCTGCATTTTATCAACGATAGCTTGGTCAATTTCAAAGGGCGTCTGCTTCTTAACTTTCTTAGGTATATTTGGTTTATTAACCTTATCCTTTTTTAGTTTAATACGTTTTGTTTTCTTATCTTCTTTCTTATCAATTAATTCTTGGATACCTACGTTACGATAATGTAAAACATCTTCCCAAAAATCAATAATTTTAGGTTGTACATCCAACCACCATTCCCTATCTCGGCCAACGAGTGTACATTCGTATCTTTCTATCTTCCACCAATGTAATTTCACTGTGTCATATTTAAAATCACCTTCTTTATAATTATCGATAATCTTTTCAGACCATTCCTTTAATGAATCATAACTACTATTAAATTCACAATATTCATATTGTATCGTAGGATTTCCTACCAGACTATTTTTAATAAACGCAATTAATAATCCTTTTACCAACCCATTTGACGAATACCCTTCTTTAACTTTTTCGTCCACTAAATAAACATCATCATTATAATCTTGTTCGGTATAATATTCTATAAACTTGACCTGTAAGAAATCGCATTCTTCTAAATCACAACTTTCTAATTGACCTTGCATCTGCATCCAATAATGACGAGGGACTTCGTTTGTAAAAACCCTTCTCGGGGGACACTTTATCTCCAACATTCGTCCAATATATTCTGATGGAGAATCTACATCGCAAATACCATCGGGAGAAGCACCGAATATCTTAAATGTCGGATGAGGAACTAAACCAAATTCTAATATAGTTAGTTGATTCATTTTTTCATAAAAGGATGTCGCTACAGGCTCATACATTACGCCCCATTCTACAATTTCAAAAGGAACCGAACCTCTCGGGCCACCACATTTCTGCATTATTAATTCGTCACGAGGACAGAAATGACCTTCACCGATAGCATCTGCTAAAGATGATGCCGTTAAGATACCTTCCCTAATCTTATACCATTCTTCTGACCTCTGTTCAGGTAATTTTAATAGTTTTAATTTTTCTAATTTTTCTACGATACCAATACTATTCTTAATTCTATTTTCATAATCTAAGACTTTCTTGTGAATAGTATTCACAACGTAACTCTGAAAATATAACTTACGACTCACCGATAAATCATCTTCTTTATCTAGCAATCCATATTTCTCTACTATCTCTACATAAATACTTTCTGAAAGAGATGATGTATCTTTACCACACCTTACATTATCATAAATTACCTTATCATATTCATCAATGATATTATTAAGATCATCCTTAGTTATGATGTCCATACCGTCTATACTACCTATAGTATTCATGTTTAAATATTTTTAAATGATAACACATAAATATAATATCAAATTTTTAAAATTTTGATTTAAAATTTGATTTAATAGGTGCTAAATCAAACCATCAAACCATCAAACCACATCTTAATACATCTTAATACATCTTAATACATCTTAATACATCTTAATACATCTTAATACATCTTAATACATCTTAATAATGCAGTGTTATCATTGTCGAAAAGCGATTACTGAGAAGCCATGGAATCATCTAACAAATATCCTTGATAAAGATACTATTGGGGATAAAGATACTATTGGGGATAAATATATCTGTAGCTACGTGTGCTATAAAAGATTAAGTGAAAATAAAAAATTACCCAAAGATCTATGGCCCCATATTGTAAATAAGGAAGACTATGAAGGTCTTATTAATCCTGTATTAACGAGGGCGAAAGATTTTCAATATTTAACACACGATGAAATTTCAGAGATGAATGATAGCGAAAAAGACAATTATTTTAAACAAAAGAGTGAACAAATTGAATATGATTCTAAACTAACCGAATTTAGGGACGAATTAGAACGAGAAGATCGGCGAACCTCTGAATTAGAAAATACAGGGTCGTGTTCCGACGATGACGATTATTAAGTTTATTTAAAAATAATATCTTAAATATATCTAATAAATGTTATCAATTGTTGATAATGATATAAGTATTTGTAAGGATGACGACTGTTATTTACTTTTTTATTTTACCGCGCAATGGTGCGGACCGTGTCAAAGAATAAAACCCCTCTTACAAAATATATCTGATGGCGCAGATCCATTAAAATTAAAAGTTTTCATGATAGATATAGATGATAATGATGAATTAGCAAGGAAATTTAAGATAAAAAATGTCCCTTCTTTTTATCTTTATAAAAATAAAGAAATAATTGGCGAGACAAGTGGTGCCGATATTAAAAAAATTCATGAATTATTAAAAAAGATGGAATAAGATAATTATCAGTCTACCACCAATTCGGCTTTTTTTAATTGTTTTAATGAATTATTACTCGATTTGAATAAAGGTGATAACTTTCTCCCTAAACCTGATATTTTTTTACTTCCATCTGATATTTTTTTTCTAATTCCATCTGATGTTTTTTTTTTTAAATCATAATGATCCGAATTGTTCTTCACGATATTAAATATAAAATAACCAATATCCCTGTCGCGTGCTTCTTTAATAAGTGGGTCTTCAAGTGTTAATTTTATTGCTGTTTTTAGTTTTTGTCTGTCATTACTGCTTCTTAATTTTGTTAATGAAACCAAACTTGGTGCCAAGCCTTCCTTATTTAAATTATTCAAGAAAATTGGAACAATCACTTTTTTATACCGTATTATTTTTTCTTTATAATAAGAAATGACCCATTTAATCACCGTCTTTGAATTTTTCAATTCAGATAATCCACATCGTTCAACCTGTCTCCCTTTTGAATCCGTTAATCTATGTTTTCTAGCGATATCAGCACACTTATCTTCTAAATAATCCTTGACCTCGTCAATTAAGAATGGAATAACAATTGTAAATATTAATTGAGGGACGACGACCCCCCCATCTTGTTTCCTTGTATTACGTCTTCTTCTTCTAGTGACTTGACCTCTTTTTTTTGTATAGTTAGGTTTTTTATGATAAGAGAGATGGTGTCGCTGCTTTCGTGTCTTCTTATTATTATTTCGTGTCTTCTTATTCTTATTATTTTGCGTTCTTCGGACCATATTTATAATATTAAAAATATAAATATTTAATGCGTTTTCATTTAAACAATTCTTTCTATGATCATTCTAAAAGATGACAGATTTAAATTTAAATTTTGATACGGGTATTAAAAGTGTAACTATGGGTAATTCTAGTGGTGATAATATCGCTATCACATCTGATAATCAGAGTCATAATTCGGTTCATCAGAATACAGTTGAACCGAATCCACAACAGAGTTCCCCAAACTTAACGGTATCTGATCCCGCCGGTATTGAGTTTTTAGCGAAGGGCGCTCATTCGCCTCAAGTAACAAGCGACAATTCGCCGAAATCTGTTACCGAGGAATTTAACTTTTTTAAACCTTCGGAACCTGAACCAAGTGAAAATAAAACTTATGATGTGGCAACTGATGATATGATATCAAATCCGAAGCAAGTGGATAATAGCGAATTCAAACCTATTCATAGATTAACTCCCCAAGATATTAAAAATGAAAAGATAGATATTCTCTATAAATTTAAGAAACTTGAATCTCAGGGTATCAGAACCACGATGAATTATAATATGAATTCTCATCTTGAAGACATGAGAAATGAATATATTAAATTAAAAAAACAGAGAGAAATAGATAACGCAGTTAAATTTCAGAGAAAAATGTTAATGGCATGCGTAACAGGTCTGGAGTTTATGAATGGACGATTTGATCCATTCTCAGTAAAATTAGACGGATGGGGTGAATCCGTAAATGAAAACTTAAACGACTATGATGAGATTTTTGAAGAACTCAATGATAAATATGGTGGTGGCGGTGAGATGGCCCCCGAAATAAGATTATTATTTACTTTGGCCGGATCGGCATTTATGTTTCACTTAAGTAATACTATGTTTAAATCGAGTATTCCGGGTATGGACGATGTTCTACAACAGAATCCAGAATTAATGAAACAATTCGCCGAGGCGGCTGTAGGCAGTATGAATAAAGGACAGGGACAACAGCAGCAACAGCAGCAGCAACAGCAGCAGCAGCAGCAGCAGCAGCAGCCTCAACCACCTAATCCATTGGCGGCCATGATGGGCTTAGGTGGTGGTGGTGGTGGTGGTGGTGGCGGTGGTGGTGGTGGTATGGGAGGGATGATGAATATGATGATGGGTGGTATGGGAGGTGGAGGAGGTGGAGGAGGTGGAGGAGGTGGAGGAGGTGGAGGTGGAGGAGGTCCTCCACGAAGGACTCAAAGATCACATTCACCCGCAAGATCAGACATGTCGGGTCCCGATGGTATAGACGATCTAATTAATAAAATGAATCTCCAACCAGATAAAATTCCCGATTTAGATGCGATATCGCTAATGAGTGGAGATACAGATCGTAAAAGTTCGGGCACAGATAGAGGTATTACTCTGAATTTATAGTCGCTTACATAGTCATTTGAATCGTTTTAAGACTCTGAATTGTTTTCTCAAGTTCATTTTTGTTAAACGAAGCGCCACCGCCTTTACCTTTATCTTCTTCACCTTCTCCATCTTCTTCTAATTCATCTAATTCTTTAGCGAATACTTCATTAATCATTATCACAAAAATAATAGTTAAGACAGTTGCTGTAAATAAATCTTTAGTCGCCATAAAAAAAGAACAAAAGATTACAATTCTCCTTACAATCGTATTTGATATAATTTTTCTTAAGTCGTCATCCAATTCATCAATAATAAACCGAGCTCCTATATTTAACATTATCATCGTTAAACCGATGATATATTTATTATCATTAACACATGAAAAACTATCTTTAATAGAATCAATAAATTTCTCCATTCTTAACTTTGTTTAGATTTAAATTAAAATAAAATATTTAGTATTAATAGTAAATGTCTGGAGCATTATTATCCGAAGTGTGGCCCGACATGGTCCAAAAACCCAAGAAGATAAAAAAACTTAAGAAAAAAACAGGTGATCCCTTAATGAATTCACCTTTAGAACCCGATGAAATGGAAACAGAATTATTAGATGATCGGCAGAATAATGAATTAGATCCGAGAAAAAGACTTTCAGGGATGAGCGTTGGTCCTTATACCGATAATGAAACTCAATATCAAAATAATAAAAAAGTAGTGGATTTAGACTTTAATAATAATATTGTTCGTTCTGAAATGATGAGAAATATAAAGAGAGAAAGAGTCTTATCAGATGATCCAGATTATCAAGAATTCTTGGAATTTAAAAGAATGAAAATGAATAATCAAAAAAAGAGTTCATCGAGAAATATTGAGACGTCATCTGAAGAACAATTTAATGAATTGTTATTATATGTTTTCACAGGTTTCTTTTTGCTAATGATTTATGATAATATTTATAAATTAGGGAGAGACTCATTTTATTAAAAATCCAATTCTCTAAAAATAAAATATTTTATAGGTTATAAAATGGTACACAAAAAACATCGGTCTTTGAGTAGAAATAGACAAAGAGGGGGGCGGGAAAAAAGTGGGAGAAAACTACTATCCCCGCGTTCTTGGGTGGGAAAAGTAGCGCCTAAAAATAGACCTCCGGGTATATATGATTTGGACGGCGGTATAGATTTTAATAAAACACCCACTATATCTCAATGGGAACTAGACGATAGAGATAAGAAAATCGCGAAGGGTGCGGCTGCGCGCGCCTACGCACTCGCAGAGGCGGAGTCTAATAGAGATCTCAAGGTAATAAACGATAAAAAAAATGAAGAAAAAAAGCGTGATAGCGCGTGTAAAAAAGAACTAAAAGGATGTCGAATGAATTGTAAAATGCCAGGATATAGATCCAAATATGATTGCGACGTATGTACGGCTAAAATTATTGATAAGGTTAAATCAGGTGACTCCAAGTGTGAAGAAAATGAGGTCTCCTTTTATAAGGCAGACTGTGATTCGAAATGTAGAAAAGGCGGGACAAAAGACAAACGGAATAAAATGTACGAGCTCGGTGAGTCAGGTAGAGGGTGGGAGTCAGATGAAGAGGATGCGGATGAAGAAAATGCTCGCATGGAAGACGCGATGTTTAACAAACTAACGTCGTTTGACAGAGGCGGAGCGCGATCGCGAATCCAAGGAATAAATCGTTCTGCAAGGACCGATTACCTAGGTAACCCCCAAAACCCTAAATTAACGCCCTATATAAATGCACCCACCAGTCCCCACACACCAGGTATAACTGCGTCGGCGCCGACAGAACTGGGTTATTTAAGCGCAAAAGGTCCGGTTGGACAGGTGACCGGGATCGGTGGCGGTCGCAAGAGACGCCGTAAGAAGACCAAAAAGCGTAAGAAGACCAATAAAACAAAGAAGTCTAAGAAGTCTAGAAGATCTAGACGTCGTTAAAATTTAAATTTATCATGCATGTTCATTAACGATTTATCATCATAGATAAAGCTACCACTCGGTTTATAAGTATCTGTAGATTTATATTGATTGTTCACAGGTTTGTTTACATTTGTATTTTTTGTTAATGATTTTGCTCCTTTTATATTCCATTGTATAAATAACCAATTTGGTTCAATATACAATATTTCAAATCCATTCGTTTTAAGACTATTCATTACATATTTTCTCAACTCTAAAATATCATACAAAGGGACACCTATTATAAATTCTGGAACCTGATAAAAACAATAATTTCTTTGTAAACCCGAATTATATAAGATTCTACTATGACATTTCTTAAGGATACTATCATATATTTCCATTCTTTTTAAAGTTTTCGCGTTGATAGTTGAATATAATTCTTTCATATCTATCTGTGACATGTCTATGATTTATTATCATAGAAAATAATTAAAAAATATACTTAATAAATTAAAACCATCTATTTATACTAGTTTTGCGACGACGTGTTTTTTTACGACGACCCGTCTTTGCCGGGCGACGCTTACTCTTATTAGGTTTCTTCTGTAGACGTCTGCCCCCGGTGGGCGCGTGAGCAACGGCAGCAACAGGAGCAACATGAGCAACGGGAGCAACGGGAGCGCCACTCTTCTTGTATGTTTTTTTTGCCTCCTTTAAATTCTGCTTAAAAGATAAACCCTTACCCTTGTTTTTTTCCATCGTTGCTTTAACATGGGATCTCCACGCATCACCAGCAGCTAAAAATGCCAGGCGACCCCCACCTCTACCGTATTCGCTCCCTTTTCCACGCATTTTGGCGGGCTGCCGTTGCTGTCTCTTTCTCTCGTCAGCAACGGCACCCCACTCTTCGCTAGCTGCTCCAGGATGGGCGGGCGGCGGTTGTGGTCGCCCGGCACTTTTATTAATCGGGGGGTCACGCACACCCATGGGCGCACGCACACCCATGGGCGCACGCACACCCATGGGCGCACGCACACCCATGGGCTCGGGTCGGTGAATGCGCACTTTCGGGTTATCATTTCCTCGTGTTCTAGCGGGCGGCATATTATTTATACTATTCATTAGAAAATTATTTAGGAACAATACAACCTTGAATTATATTACATACGAATAAAACTTTTAAAATATCATCTTTGATGAATTCTTTCAATAAATTATTCATTTTATCATCGTCTATATTTTCATGAATCTTGTTTATATTGGTATCGTTATATGAACCAGTTTTAAACTCTTTGTTATCTTTTAAATCTGAATTCATCTTTGTCCACTGTGTAACTAAAATATTCCAAACATTTTTTAATTTAAATTCTTCAATACTCAATAAATAATGATAATAAATCTCTATCGGTATTTCATAAGAAGTTAATAAATCTAAACAAGAATAATTAAAGTCGCGTAGCTTATGATCTATTTTCGCTTTGAATAGATTCGGATCAATATTTAAACAATTCATAGTAACTATACGGATATAAATAAACCGTGCGTTAAACTTACTCATAGGTTTAGTATAATTCATGATGAAAATCAAAAGTATTTGATTCCTCAACTGAATCGGTATTTAAATTTATCTCGGTTTTATAGATATCAGGTTTCTCAAAGAAGTCTTCATTAAATCGCAAGGATAAATTATATAATAAATAATAACAATGTTTATAGAGTTTCTTACAGGTTTTACCGATTCGATTTGATAACTTATTCGCCTCAAACTTATTGTATTTTAAAGCATGAATCATTTTTTCTTCGGGAACAGATAAAGTTATCGCCTGAAATAAATTCAAAGATTTTTTTAAATATATCTGAGCATTCTCAAAATACTGCTTCGGATGAGAAATATCATCTCTCTCTAAATCGTGTATTGTATGCATAAACATTTTCATATAATTATATCCTTCATCATACGACTGAGGATTATATTTCCGAAACTTCCTTAACCTCAGTAATGATTTATTTAATTCATCTGAAAAATGTATTTCTTTAGTAACTCTTTTATTATCTTCTATAACTCTCTCTACCTTTGATTCGCCCTTTTTAATATCATCTATCGTACCCATAATACTTTTATAATTCACAAGGATGAATATTAAGATACTAACTATATAAATAATATTGGTATCTAAATATTGCGAAGCTAAAAGTATAATAACGATGATTATCATTAAAAACTTAAGATTCGGTTGTATTATTGTTGAGATCATGTTTTTAAAATCATAAGCATCTATCATAAACTAAACTACTATATTATAGAATAAAGAAAAAAAGACTAAAATAAAATCTATTCCCTTAAGATGTCGTGATATTCATTAAATATAAGATCATGGAGAAAAAGACTAATAAGATACCTATATATAATATATTTTGATCGTCCCTCATGAATAATACTATCGCTATTACGTGAACCTTAATACTTTGATACATCGATTTATCATCGTAGACATCTTCCATCACTTCGGCTTCGTAAACCGCCTTGCTATAGCCATCAAATGAAAACGTTATAAAATTAACTAATTTATTCATAATCTCTCCTAACGATTCATCTAAAACTGTCCTCGGTTTATTGGTATGGTCTTTCTCGTGTAACTTCTTAATCTGATGTAGTTCATGATTACTTAAATCCCTAAAATGTTTATTATTAATTTCTAAACCGGCACTACTCATTTGAGGTCTCGTCTCACTCGTAATATCTCGCATGTGATCATTCACTAAAATATCCATATTATCTTCTTCATCGGTATGATGAGGCATATTCATCTGTAAAGCCTGTCTTAATTCTAATATTTGTGATCTTATATCTTCATTTGTATTTATTAACTGATCACCGAGAGAATTGGTTAATTCTATATTTAATTCGGTTTTTAATGATTCCCTAATCTGACTTAATTGTGTAGGTGTAGCCATTGTCTAATCTATTATAGTAAAGTATATTTTTTATAATAGATTTATTTGTAAAAAAAATAGATTAACGGGCGGGTGAAAGGAAATTAGGATATTTCATATTTTCACAGGTTACACTTCTCAGTTTGTGGCGTCTCCAGCCGCAAGTCCACAATTATCGGCTTCCCACCCTCCGGTTATCGTGCCGGATCAATGCGCCCATCATCGTCCATGACAGAACAACTATCTAGGATATTTTCGCTGGAGGGTCGCTAACAGTTCTGGCCACCCCCGTTAATACAGGTCGTGTACTGCGCCTCGCGCAAGCGCTCGCTATCAGCTGCCGCGGCGGCTCGGGCAGCTGGGCCGCCAGGAATCTCGGGTAGGAGGTCCATCTCGGTCATCCCGGCCATCCCTTCTAAGTTCATACCGAAAAACGAACATAAGACGAGAGCAATTAAGCCACCTAATAACATTTCTTTATTCTGTCTTAAAACAGCGGGGCAATATTTACCACCATAATAACATAGCGCGACTAAGGTAACGACTAGAAGCATTAAATTATTCATTTTTATACTATGAATAAATAAAAAAAATATAGATTAATTAAATTATGGGATTAATTAAATTATGGGATTAATTAAATTTAATCTAATTACTATCATCAGTACCACCCTGTGGCACGATCTGG
>Ga0209403_10006898_pt1 | contig 11365 bp, 13 predicted proteins | sample ArcticOcean_MG_C_8_FD_187440 | JGI IMG/M metagenome (GOLD analysis project Ga0209403, IMG submission 187440) | Marine microbial communities from western Arctic Ocean - ArcticOcean_MG_CB11_86 (SPAdes) (version 2) | ecosystem: Environmental > Aquatic > Marine > Oceanic | place: Arctic Ocean... | reverse complement strand
TGCTGCTCTTTCAGCTTCAATGGTAACAGTAATTTTTACTCTGTTTTTCATTGACTTTTTTGATACCGCAGGAACTCTAACAAGTGTTGCTAATGTTTCAGGAAAAATTGGAAGCAATGGCAAGATTGAAGATGTAGATAAAATGATGTTGTCGGACAGTGTATCAACTGTTGCTGGAGCCGTAATGGGAACTAGTACAGTTACTACTTATGTTGAATCTGCTGCCGGTGTTAAAGCTGGTGGAAGAACAGGAATGACATCACTTGTTATAGGAATTTTATTCCTTGCAATGTTATTCTTTGCTCCATTAGCTACAAGCTTGCCAAAAGAGATAGATGCAGCGGCGCTTATATACATATCCACTTTATTTGTTCGTAATATTAAGGACATAGAATGGGATGATATAGGAGAGGCTGGTCCTGCTGTCCTTGCAATGATAGCTATGCCATTCACTTACTCTATTTCTAATGGAATAGCTTTAGCGTTTGTTTCTTATGCTGCAATTAAAATTTGCACAGGAAAAACAGATGTTAATCCAGCTATTTGGGTGATTGCTATATTAAGTCTTATAAGCTTTGCAGTAGCTTAAAAAATTAAGTATTAAAAAAAATAAGAGGGCCGGATTATTTCTGGCCCTTTTTTTTATTTACCATGTTTTTTTTTGATATCTTCAATTCTAATTTCTTCATAATGCTCAAATGGCTGAACAATCCAAGGATTATCAGGTAGACGTACCGCACAATAATCAGGTTCAAAAGTTGATTTCTTTTTTTTCCATAATGTTGCTGTTTTTATATCTTCAATTTTGCCTTTTATAGGGCCATAATTATTTAACCAATCAAGGCTTTTATTTAAAGTAATGCCTGTGTCAGAAAGATCATCGCACAAAAGTATTCTGCCACCCATATTTTTTGCTATTGAACTCATCTCGCGAGAAAAAACTATGTTACCCTGTTCGTCTTCAACTCCTTTGCCTGAATAAGATTCTACTGCAAGGTATGCACATTTTAATTTAAAAACTCTACTTAAAACATCTATCATAGGAGCTCCGCCACGCATAATTCCAACTAGCAGTGTTGGTTTATAATTGCTGTCATCAACCATGATAGCTAATTTTTCTACAGTTTTATTATATTCGTCCCAGGAAAGAATTAATTTTTCTGACATATTAATTCTGCTATCATAGTCAAAAAAAAATAATTAAAAAGGAGAAAATTTATGCCAAAAGGATATTGGTTAGCAACTTATAAAAAAATAGAAAGCAAAGACAATCTCGAAAATTATGCAGCAAAAGCAACTGAGACGATAAAAAGTTATGGCGGAAAGCCTCTGGTTAGGGGTGGAAATTATAAATGTCTTGAAGGTGCAGATTTTCCAAGAACAGTGATTTGGGAATTTCCAAACTATGCGGCTGCAGAAAAATGTTATAACTCAAAAGAATACCAAGAAGCTTGGGGTTTAGCGAAGGAATCAACCCATAGAAATTTACAAATTGTCGAAGGAGTTTAATTGCTTTCTTTTTTGTTCTTCCAATTAAAGTAATATCGAATAAATCCAAAAATAATTGCTAATAAAGCTAATATAATCCAATTATATTTATTTACCCAAACAAAAGAAGCATGCCCACTTAGCATTACAAATAGAACTAATAATGTCATACTATTATTGTGCACACTACGTGTTTTAGCTTGTTTAGATAAATTCAAATCAAGTGTGGTTTTCTTTAATGCTGCGGATGTAATATTTTTTCCATTAGGAATGATTACAAAAAAAACATTAAAAAACATTATGCAGCCTAAAATAACTCCAACAGATAAAAATGCAAATTTGGCTCCATAAATTTTGGTTAATCCAAACGAAATAGCTGTTCCAATTACTAATAATATTATTGGGAAAATTATTTTATAATTTATTAATTTAGACTTACAAATAAAATCATAAATTAACCAAGATGCAATTATTGAAATTATTGAAATAAAGATTCCAAATAAAGGTGTAATTTTTGAATTTATTCTACTATCTATCATTAAAATTTTTGCATTAGCATAATAAATAACAATTAATAACAAAATGCCTGTAATAAAAGTTAAATAGCTTTGCCATTTAAATATAATTAAGTTCTTAGGCACTTCTTTTGGAGCACCATGAAATCTAGTAAGTTTATAATAGTAACCGCTATGTTGAAGAAGGCCTTCTGCTTCTACATCATCTTTATCTATATTTTTTTTTAATTTATTATCTAGATAATTAAATAGATATGAATTACCTACCCAAGTAATTGCAAAAAAAACATGGCCCCATCTTAATAAGAATGTTAACCATTTAAGTATTAAAGGTGATAATTCCATTTTAATATTTTACTTTATCTTCTTTTTTATCCCAAAGTTCAAATGCTTTTAAAGCTTCATCTCGCATCATTTGGTGCATGGGGATCTTCCGCTCTTTAATATTTTTATTAAGCTCTTCATAAATTAATGCATCTGAAAAATCAATTTTGTGTGCATCGCTTCTTGTATTAGCATAATAAACTTTATCTACTCTTGCCCAATAAATGGCAGATAAACACATCGGGCACGGTTCGCAAGTTGTATACAAATCACAACCTTTTAAACTAAAATTATTTAAACCTTTGCATGCACTACGAATTGCTGCAATTTCTGCATGTGATGTGGGATCATTATGTAAAGTAACTGTATTAAAACCTTCAGATATAATTTTGTTATCTTTAACAATTACTGCACCAAATGGTCCGGTACCACTATTAACGCTTTTAATTGAAAGCTCAATTGCCCTCATCATAAACTTATTATTCATATTTTTTTTTTAAATTATTTATGCTGATTAAAATTTTTTCAGGCGTTGCTGGAGAATCAAGATTAGGAATTAAATTATAATTTGCTGTAGATGCTATAGCATTTTTAATTGCAAAAAATACTGACATTGCGTTCATTAATGGTGGCTCTCCAGTTGTTTTGGATTTATTTATTACATTTTCAATATTTTTTCCCTTTTTAAAAATTTCTACATTAAATTTTTCTGGCATGTCACTTACGGCAGGAATTTTATAAGTGGAAGGTGAATGAGTAGTAAGTTTACCATTAGTGTCCCAATTAACTTCCTCCATGGTTAACCACCCTGCTCCTTGCACAAAACCACCTTCTATTTGCCCAAGTTCAATTGCAGGATTAATAGCTTTACCTGCGTCATGTAAAATATCAGCACGTATTATTTTATTTTCCCCTGTCAATGTATCAATCATTACTTCACTTACTGCCGCACCGTAAGCAAAATAAAGGAATGGCCTTCCTTTAAATGTTTTTTTGTCAAAATGTATTTTTGGTGTTGCATAAAAGCCTGAGGAAGATAGTGAAACCCTATTTAAGTATGCTTCTTTTATAAGCGAATTAAACTTAAAAGTTTTACCTTTAAATTTAACCATACCATTTTCGTAAATCCCTTTAATATTCCTAAGTTTATATTTACGTTTCACGTATGCAGCTAAGTTCATTTTTATTTTAAGAATTGCATTTAGTGCAGCTGCACCGTTAAGATCTGTTGTGCTAGAAGCAGCGCTAGCGCTAGTGTTTGGAACTTTATCAGTGCGAGTAGCTGAAACTTTAACTTTATTAAAAGGCAGCCCAAGTTCATTTGCGACTAATTGTGCAATTTTAGTATAGGTGCCTTGTCCCATTTCAATCGCCCCAGTATTGATATGAACACTTCCGTCATTGCAGTAAATATGTGCTAAGGCCCCAGCTTGATTTAAATGCCAAGTCGTAAAACTTATTCCGAATTTTACAGGGGTTATAGCAATACCTTTTTTAATATACTTATTCTCTTTATTAAATTTTTTTATACTTAATTGTCTACTTTTATAATTTGAAGATTTCAAAAGCTGATCAAAAATTTCTTGAATAACATTATCTTCAATCTTCATATTGTAGTGGGTAATATTTTTTTTCTTCTTTTGATAAAAGTTTCTTCTTCTTATTTCGGCAGAATCTTTTTTAAGTGTGCTGGCAATATGATCTATTATATTTTCAATTACCATCATTCCTTGATTTCCTCCAAATCCTCTGAAAGCTGTATTAGAAGCTGTATTAGTTTTGCATAGGTAATTTTCAACTAATATATTTTCAAGATAATATGCATTATCAATATGTAGTAGTGCTCTCTCGTTAATTGCTCCTGACAAATCTGGAGACGCTCCACACCTAGATGCAAGTTTTAATTTTAAACCTTTAATAACACCAAGTTCATCAAAACCAACTTCATACTCCGAGTAAAAATCATGTCTTTTTCCTGTTATAATTATATCATCATCGCGATCCATTCTAAGTTTAACTGGATGTTTTGTTTTTTTTGCGAGCAAAGTGCAAATTGTTGCAAATATAAAAGATTGTGTTTCTTTTCCGCCGAAACCTCCTCCGATTCTTCTTGTTTCAACAGTGATAGTATTGCTTTTTTGATTAAGCATTTTTGCTATAATTTGTTGAGTCTCGCTAGGGTGCTGGGTGGATGAGAATACTTTAAAATCATTGTCTTCTTGAGGGATAACAAAAGCTGTTTGACCTTCAAGCGCAAAATGCTCTTGACTGCCAGTCGTAAATTTTCCTTTTAAAATATTAACTGAGCTTTCAATTGCTTTAAGAGCTTCACCTTTTTTTATTACTTTTCCCTTCAAAACAAAGGATTTTTTTTTTAAGGCTTCTTGAATTGTCGTAATCGGCTTAAGAGTTTTATAAGTTATTTTTGCTTTTAAAACAGCCTTCCTTGCTAACTCTGTTGTTTCTGCAGCTACTGCAAATAATGGCTGTCCATAATATTCTGTTTTTTTCGGAAATATGGGATCACCATCATATACAGGACCAACGTCGTTCCTTCCTTCAATGTCATCAGAAGTAACTACCGTGATTACTCCTTCACTTTTAATTACCTTATCAAGGTTCATTTTTTTAATTACTGCATGAGCTTTTTTACTCCATCCTATGGCACCATATAACGTTCCAGGCAATTCAGGAATATCATCAGTGTAATTAGCTCTACCACTTACATGTTTTGTGCCACTCTCATGAGGTATTTTTTCATTAATAAAATTTTCTTTTTTTACTTCAGGCATATAACCCTATTAATTTTTTTTGTTTTATTTCAACACAACATTTTTCAAGTAAATTTTTTGCAACTTCCATTCTATATAATCCACTAGCACGCATATCACTAATTGGTTTAAAATCTTTCTCTAAAGCATTTTGAGCTTTATGAATAGTTTCGTCATTCACTAAGGAATTTAAAAGTATTTTTTCACAAAAAATTGCTCTTTTAGGTATTTCTGCCATACCTCCAAAAGCAATCCTTGCACTTTCAATTTTATTTTTTACTACTTCTAAATTGAATGCCACACAAACAGTTGAAATATCATCATCAAATCTTTTTGATACTTTGTATGCTTTAAAGATATTTTTTTTAAATAAAGGAATTCTAATTGAATGAATAAATTGCCCTTTTTTTAATTTTGTTTTTCTATAATTAATAAAAAAATTATCAAGAAATAAAATTTTAGTTTTTGTTAAATCTTGTAAAATAACTTGAGCATTTAGTGATAATAATAATGGCAAACAATCGCCTATTGGAGATGCTGTGGCAATATTTCCAGCAACTGTTCCAACATTGCGTATTTGTGGTGAGCCGTAGCGTTTAAGAATTTTTGTAAAATCTGGGTAGAATTTTTTTATATAATATTCAAGATCTATTAAAGATGTCGATGCCCCCACCTCAATATATTTTCCATTGTTTTTTATATAGTTTAGTTCACTAATTGAATTCATATAAATAATAGAGCTAATATCTTTTCTTTCTTTAGTAATGCCTAAAGACAAATCGGTCCCCCCACTTAAGAAAGTTGCATTGATATTTTTTTTAAGTATTTTTTTTAATTCTTGAACATGCCTTGGAGCAAAATACCTTTTGTCTTTTCTATATATTGCAATGCTTTTATTGCTTATTTTTTTTAATAACTTTATTGTGTTTTTTATATTTTGATTAAAATGATCAACTTTATTTTTATTTTTTAAACTTTTTGCAGCTTTAACTATAGGTTTATAACCAGTGCAACGACAGAGATTTCCAGCTATAGAATCTTTAATCAAATCATCTTTAAATTTTAAATTTTTTTTAAACATTGAAAATAATGCCATAACGAATCCTGGGGTACAGAAACCGCACTGACTTCCGTGGTAATTAACCATTGCCTCTTGGACGGGGTGTAATGATCCATCTTTTGAAATTAAATCTTCAACAAGTATAAGTTGTTTTCCCTGTAGTGTTGGTAAAAGCGTTATGCAAGAATTAATAGCTAAATAATTTACATCATTATTTTTTAACTCACCTAATACAACTGTACATGCACCACAACCTCCCTCTGCACAACCTTCTTTGGTTCCAGTTTTTTTTAACTTAGTTCGTATATAGTTAAGCAAAGTTTCGTTAGGGTTTGGATTTTTAATTTCAACAATCCTATCTTCATGAATAAAACTAATGGAACTAGAAGTCATTAACTTCCTCGATAAGTTGAATAACTCCAAGGAGAAACCAATAATGGCACATGGTATTTTTCTTTTGGGTTCGAGATGCCAAATTTAATTGAAACTTCGTTAAGAAAATTTGGTTTTTGTAAATCAACTTTTTTTTTAAAATAATCTTCCACATGAAAGACTAACTCATAATTTCCAACTTTAATTTCTTGAACTAAAGCTTCTTCATGCCGCCCATCATTATTTAAAACAACAGATTTAATTTTTTCTCTTTTGTTTGAAGTAAAATAAACATCCACTTTCATACCTTTTGCAGGTTTTCCAGAATAGGTATCTAAAGCATGTGTTGTTAATTTTGTCATAAAATATTATGAGTATAATATACACATTAATTTAATAAATGATTAATAAAATAAACAATTTATCCCAAGATAAATTTATTGAAGTTTTTGGCAATGTTTTTGAAAACGCCAGCTGGATTGCAGAAAAATTATATGCTCAAAAACCATTTAGGAATTTTAAAGATTTGTCTGAAAAAATGCTAAATATTTTTGAACTTGCCGATAAGAAAAATAAATTAATGATTCTTAATTCTCACCCCGATTTAGCAGATAAAACAAAAATAGGCTTGCTTACAACAGATTCTAATAAAGAACAAAATACCGCAGGTTTGGATCAATGCTCTGAAGAAGAGTTTGAGAAATTTAAAAATTTAAATCAAAAATATAAAGAAAAATTTGGTTTTCCTTTTATTTATGCTGTGAAAGATAAATCAAAAATCAAGATTTTAAATAATTTTAAAGAAAGAGTTGCATATGATATAAATGTTGAGTTTATTGAAGCGGTAAAACAAGTTAAAAAAATTGCAGGTTTTAGAATAAATGAAATAAGTAAAAAATGATTGATCTCGCACAAAAAAGACTTGGGAGTAAAGTTGTTTATCAAACTGACGAATTTTTTGCTAAAGCTAGTCGAATTATTGAATCTGCAGAACCAATTTTTATCCCTAATAAATTCGACATGCATGGAAAATGGATGGATGGATGGGAAACGAGAAGGAAAAGAAGTAAAGGTCATGATTATTTAATTATTCGCTTAGGTAAAAAAGGAATAATTTCAAAGATTAATATAGACACTACTCACTTTAATGGAAATCAACCCAGCTTTGCTTCAATAGAAGCTTGTTATAATAAAAAAAATATTCCTACTAGAGAAACAAAATGGAAGACTATTTTAAATAAGAAAAAAATTAAACCAAATACTCATAATATATTTTTAATTAATAATAGATCAGTCTTTACGCATATAAAGCTAAATATATTTCCAGACGGAGGTGTTGCTCGTTTAAGATTATACGGTGAGATAACAACAGATAAAAAATCTTTTGATAAAAAAACAATTAATTTGTCTTCTTTATTAAATGGAGCTTCAATTATTGCCTGTAATAATGAACATTTTGGAAAAGCTGAAAATATTTTAGCTCCAGGTAAAAGTAAAAATATGGGAGATGGATGGGAGACAAGAAGAAGTAGGGGTAAAAACTTTGATTGGATTATATTGAAATGTGTTTCAGGACAAATAAATAATATTCAAATCGACACCCACCATTTTAAAGGCAATTATCCGGACATGTGCTCTGTACAAGCGGCATATTTAAATGGTAAAAAAAATACTAAGTCTATTATTTCAAAATCAAAAAAATGGAAAATAATTTTAAATAAAACGAAACTCTATGCTCACAGAAAGCACAATTTTTATAGCAAGGTCATGAAAAATAATAAAATAAATTATATAAGGATTAACATTTTTCCAGATGGTGGAATCTCAAGGGTTAGAATATTTGGTAAGGCAATATAATGGAATTTATTATTAAACCTGAAAAAATAACAAAAGATAATTTTTCTGAATTCGGTGACGTGATTTCTTCAGAAAATATAAATCCAATTGATATTAATATGGGCTACGCAAAACGTTTTGACAATTTAGCAAATATTAATACTTCAAAAAATGAAGGAAAAACTATAGTTAGTATTTTTTCTGCACTCAAAAGATCTTTTCCTTTAAAAATTAATATGATGGAAAAACATCCCTTAGGCAGTCAAGCATTTATGCCTATGCGAGAAACAACTTTTTTAGCATTTGTTGCTCCAGAAGGAGATTTTCCAATAATTAATAAAATAAAATCTTTTATTGTGCCTCCTAAAAATGGAATTAATTATAAACCTGGTGTATGGCATTTTCCTTTAATCTCAACAGAGAACACAAATTTTTTGGTAATTGACAGAAAAGGAAGTGGAGAAAACTTAATTATTCACAATTTTAATAAGGAAAATGTTATTTTGAAATATGAATAAAAAGTATCCTAGAAACTTGGTTGGTTATGGTAAAAACGTACCTAAAATTATTTGGCCAAATAAGGCAAAAATAGCTGTCCAAATAGTTTTAAATTATGAAGAAGGCGCTGAAAGTAATGTTCTTCATGGTGATAAAACTTCAGAAGTTTTTTTGTCCGAAATTATAGGAGCTAAGCCAATTAATGGGAGACATATTAATATGGAGTCTCTTTACGAATACGGATCTAGAAGAGGATTTTGGCGCATTAATGAATTATTTAAAGAAAAAAAAATACCAGCAACTATTTTTGGAGTTGCCATGGCATTAGAAAGAAATAAAGATATTTGTGATGAAATAAAAAAATCTAGCTATGAAGTTGCGTGCCATGGCTGGAGATGGATTGACTATCAAAATGTTTCTAAATCAACTGAAAAAAAACATATGAAATTAGCCATACAGTCAATTAAAAAAATATTTGGTAAAAGACCTTTGGGGTGGTACACGGGCAGATGCAGTCCAAATACGCGAGATTTAGTAATTGAAGATGGTGGATTTCTTTATGACAGCGATTCATATAGCGATGACCTTCCTTATTGGGAAATAAAAGATAAAAAAAAACAATTAATTATTCCTTATACTCTTGATAACAATGATATGAGGTTTGCAACTAATCAAGGTTTTAATAGTGGAGAACAATTTTATACATATCTTAAAGATAGTTTTGATGTTTTGTATAAAGAAGGACATAGTTCACCAAAAATGATGTCCATTGGACTTCATTGTAGACTTGTTGGTAGACCAGGAAGAATACAATCTTTGAGTAAGTTTTTAGATTATATTTTAAAACATGATGATGTGTGGATTTGCAAAAGAATAGATATTGCTAATCACTGGATCAAAAATTACTCCATTTAGTATTCTACATCTACTGGATCAATCGATCTCCACATATACCAAGTAAAAACAGTCCGATAATCTCTATGAAGTTTAGAAATTTTATTTAGATATCTTTTGCTAGGAGGATAAGATGTTTTATAATTTTTTGATATGGCTCGAAGTAATCCTATATCAGCTGTTGGGTATATATCTTCTCTATTTAGATTAAACATTAAAAACATTTGGGCACTCCACACGCCCAAGCCTTTCAATTGAGTAATGTAATTTATGGCGTTTTCATCATTCATTTTTTTAATATCTTTAATATTAAATGATTTATTTTTAAAATTTTTAGCAATATTTTTTAAATATGAAACTTTTTGGCGCGAGAGGCCTGCACTTTTTAGATTATGAGTTGGCAATTTTAAAATAGTTTCTGGATTAATTTTTTTTTTACATTTTGCTTCAAATTTTAACCAAATTGAATCTGCAGCTTTAGTGCTTATTTGCTGCCCAACAATTGTACGGCATATAGAGAAGAAAGGTTTATTCTTTGTAGTTAAAAAACCTTTATTATATTTCTTTATTATTTTTCTTAATATGGGATCTCTTTTAGATAATATTTTTTTTGCCTTATTCCAGTATTGAGGTGGTTTATTCATTGTTGCCTAGGCAATGTAATGGGCTGCTTTAATTGGTGTTCTCTAATAAATATTATAGCAGATGAAATAACAATTAAACTTGCTCCTGATAGTGTGTAAATAGTTGGGCTTTCATTAAAAAAATAAAATCCAAAAATAATAGCAAAGACTATTGATAAATATTTTAAAGGTGTTGTTAAAGAAACTTCAGCTAATTTATAACTCTGAGTTAAAAGTAGATTAGCTACACTTCCAAAAAGACCAATTAAAATTAATAAACTTAGCTCATATATTGATGGTAAAACCCATCCACCAAATGGTAAAGTTAAAAGCCCCATTGTTCCTGAGCAAATTGAAAAGTAAAAAGCGATTAAGTAAATTGGTTCATTAACTAAGGTTAATTTTCTTATAAAAATTGAAACGCTTGCAAAACCCAATGTAAATATTACTGGGTAAATGTAATAAAAATTTAAATTATCAAATCCAGGTTTGGAAATTACAAGAACTCCAACAAATCCCAAGCCCACTGCAATCCATCGCTTAGCTTTTATTTTTTCTCCTAAAAAAAGAATAGAAAATATGACCACCCAAATTGGTCCAGAGAATGCCATTGATGTTACCTCCGCAAGCCCCAAGTTTCTAATTCCAACAAAAATAGCATACATAGCAATAGATCCCCAAAAACTTCGATGAAAATGAAGACTTATATGTTTTGTTTTATAAAAGTCTTTAAGACGATTTTTGGGTATTAAAAAAAATATTGGAATTAGGCCGAATAAAGCTCTACCAAACATAACTTGCCCAACAGCAAAATCAGTTGCGGTTATTTTAATTAAGCAATCCATAAATGAGAAAAATAAGACACTTAATATCATGCAAAGCGCTCCAAGATGGTTTTGGTTTTTGATCATTTTGATAAATTAATTTATATTTACCACTAAATTAAAAAAAATTATGCAAATATTTATAGGTGGAATTGGCTGC
>Ga0209403_10006893_pt1 | contig 11371 bp, 9 predicted proteins | sample ArcticOcean_MG_C_8_FD_187440 | JGI IMG/M metagenome (GOLD analysis project Ga0209403, IMG submission 187440) | Marine microbial communities from western Arctic Ocean - ArcticOcean_MG_CB11_86 (SPAdes) (version 2) | ecosystem: Environmental > Aquatic > Marine > Oceanic | place: Arctic Ocean... | reverse complement strand
CCAAAGGCACACGGTTTCGATTGGGATTTCGCTCGCGAGGTAAAGGGAGTCGGCAATGGCGCAAATTTCTGGCCCTATGTGTTTCGAGATCAACCGATTCGATGGACGGACATCTCTGACAATCGACTTGGCAAGGCCGAATACCTAACAGACCGAATGAACATTGAAGCAGTCGACTTCATTGAAAGAAATAAAGACAAGCCGTTCTTTCTCTACCTAAGCCATTACGCTCCACACACGATTCTTAACGGCAAGCCGTCGCTCGTGGAGAAATATCGAAAGAAGCACGCTCCCGGAAAAAGCTTGCGGACTCGATGTTATCTCTGCCAGGATCACGGCCACGAGGGCGATGCATTGAATCACTGGGCGGAAGATCATAACCCACACTTGGCGGCGATGCTGGAAAGTATCGACGATGGTATCGGAATGGTCGCTGCGAAACTCGAGGAATTAGGGCTGGCCGAAAACACAATTTTCATTTTCAGTAGCGATAACGGTGGCGAAACGAATGTCACCTCGAATGCGCCACTACGCGGTGGAAAGAGTCAGTTGTATGAAGGCGGAATACGCGTGCCGCTAATCGTCCGTTGGCCCGGTAAGGTCCCACAAGAAACTGTTTGCAAACAACCCACGGTAAACACCGATTTCTATCCGACGATTCTCGCAGCGACGAAAATCGAACCCGCCGCAGATCACATCTTGGACGGCGTCTCGACACTAGCGACTTGGAGTAATCCGGAAACTAAGACGGGACGTGACGCGATGTATTGGCACTATCCACTCGACCGTCCTCACTTCTTAGGAGGCAAATCTTCTGGTGCCATTCGAGATGGCGATTGGAAGTTGATTGAGAATTTCGACTCCGGCCAGTTCGAGCTGTACTCGCTGGCCGACGACATCTCAGAGAAGCGTAATCTAGCGGCGGAGCATCCGGATCGAGTCCAGCAGCTTAAAGGAAAACTAGCTGCTTGGCGTCGAAAGGTACGAGCGACCGTGCCGTCGCCGCCCTTGCTCGCAAATCCAAGGACGCTTGAATTCGCCGACCATTTTTCGACAGGGCAGGTTAGCGAGCGTTGGTTCTTCTCCAAGGACTGGTCGGCCGAGAATGGGGTTATGCAACGCAGTGACGCGGGGCACGACGCGACTAGGATCTTTTTGAAAGATGCCAAATTCCGCGACGTGGTAATCCGATTCGATTTCCAGTTGCAGAAATCGCAGGACATTCGTCTCGTTACCGGCGGAGGCGGAAACTACAACGCAGTCATTCATATTCGTCCCGACCATTTCTACGTTCAAACAGCACTCGATAAGAACGGTCCGTACTATAGCTATCGCCACGGCGAATGCAGTTTTCGATTTGATCCCGAGCAATGGTATACCATGACCGTCGAATTCATCGGTGATCAGTTAATTGCCCACGTCGATCGCGATCATGTGGCGTACGCCAAGCATCCTATTCTCGACAAAGAGAGGGAATATTTTGCCTTTCAAGTCGATCCGTCACCAGCCGCATTTGACAACGTGCAGATATTGTCAGGAAGCAAGCATCCTCAGCAAGATGAGAACTTGAAACTCATTCTATCCGTGTCCAATAAGTATCCTGTCGAGATGTCAGTTGACGAGCGATTTTCGATACAAAAGACAAATGCTCACGAGTGGTTTTATCAACGCGATGAAGCGTATCGAAAATTGGTAAAACGAGTTGCAGAACTGGATGCGAAAAACAAACAGCTCTATCCCGAGGTGTTTCGGTCTCACAAAGAGTTTCAGAAAGAGATTTCTACTTTGAGAAAGAAGCTGCACGCCGAAAATCCAAAGTACAAAGAAACTTTGTTTGCGACCTATCGGGCCAGCCGAACGATTGAGTCGTTCCTTATTGAACAACAACCAAAGGTTGCCGACTTGCCAGATAGCCGTCGACGTCGAGAGATGGAACGATTGAACGACGAATTTAGTAAGCATCCCGAGTATTTAAAGCTGGTCGCGGCTCGCGATGAAGCTCAACAGCAGTTGGAAGCTGCCTACCCAAAATTGTTCACGACCAACGAAGAGATTAGCGAGCGTAAGAAGCTGAGTCGCGATAAAGCAAATGACGATCCTAAGTTCAAGGAGTTGCTCAAAGAACGAGCGGCGGCGTATCGCGCGCAGCAAGGGTATCTTGTGGAGCACGACGAAAAACTCGCGGACTTGGAATCAAAAGTTGAAGCGAAGAAGCAATAGGGAAGGGCGGTAGAGACACCTGGCATCAGCGGAGATGTTGTGCGATCTATTCTGCATTCTCAACTGGTAGCGGTTCCATCCAGACGATGAAACCGGGTTGGTGGCCACTTGCCGGATCCACCATAGCTGTCCATTGCTTTCGCCACAAATCAAGCGGCTCGTCGCGGCTAAAACTCCCTTGGGCTTCCGGCATGGGACGGCCTTCCGAATAGGATCCCCATTGGCGTTGCCCTTCGAGATACTTGACGGCGTCGGGAACTAGCTTCGTTCTGAGGTAACCGCGCGGAAGAATATTCTTTGGACCCTCGAGCTGCAACACCCAGCCTTTGTTGTCATGATTGAAAATAGCGGCTTCAAGCGTCACGCCCTCGACTGGAGTTTGCGAGGGGATGTCGACTGAAACGGGGAAGTGTCCATTGCGATTGTTGGTGGCTGTTTCGACGTTGTAACCCATCGTAGGAATGAGTCCCGAAAACATTTTTACTCGCCAGCGTTTTCCGGGTGGAAGGTACACTCGCCAGCGTCGAGCGTGCGGGTTTCCGTCTCGAATTCGTTTAGCGACAACTTTGGAACGGCTTGTGACATCCAATCGATTCAACTGCAGTAGCAGCGTCTCTCTCTCTTTTTGCCAACTATCTTGCTCGGCACGGTGTTTAGTCGACGCGAGGAATAGTCCCATCGCAAGGGCCACAATGGTAGTCAGTAGCACAAGCGTTAGAATGGAAAAGTGAGGCCGGAGGCTCGTTTTGCGGGTAGTGTTTGGATCCATGAAGAGCGCCCGTGGTCGAGAAGGTATCGGAAAATAAGAACGTCGTCCTGAACTAATGACGATCCAGTGACCAAAAAGTTTGAAGAAAGGTCGTGTTAATTCCTACATTCTATGATTTTCTTTCCTGACAAAACGTTTAAGCTCGGTCATGTTCTGACGACACGGGCCTCTACAGTTGGTGTGGGAATTGCAGGACCAAACTGAAAAGTACGAGAACGCTGGCGTTCCAGTTTTGAGCAAGCCTTCAATCGACAAACTCTATTCGCCTATTAGCGAAAATTAGCGTTCATTCGCGGTTCCCTTTTTTCTTTAAGCCCCAAGACTAGTCCAGCAACGCGATAGTCCGTTTAGGAGCAATCAGCCGAAAACTCCCGCCGATCAATCGTTCGATCTCCTCCCAGTCGTCGAAATCGAAGGGGTCGAGTTTTACCCAACCGTCGTTTGGTCGGCTGTACGCTGCTTTCTCAATCCCAGGCAACTTCATCATTCTGTGCGATTCATTAACTTCCATCTTCAGTCCGATGCTTGGTCGTCCTTGATCTTCTCCCACGCCGCAGAAGATCTTTTCGCCGACTCGGAAATGGGGTTTGCCCCACGTCATCGTTTCTTTGGTATTTGGCAGAGCGAGGCAAATCGTTTGCAGCCGAACGAGAACTTGATCGAAACTAAGGCCGTCGAAGGTAGCAGCGGCATTTAGGGCTACCGACTCTCGCAACCAGTCTCGGATTGGAAGTTGCTCTACGTGCTCCAGCGTGTTGACCCTTGCGAAGCGGTGGCGATCGCTATTACCCTGCAGAAATCCGTCGGAGTCAGTCAAGTCGGGACCTCGCATGAAATAGATGTTGCAGCGATCTTTCAATGGTTGTATCCAGCAGACTTCGGCGGTCGTGCGGTACATCGCCATGGGGAGTTGGCCTCCGTAGTAGTCCTCTTGAGCCGTCGGCAATTCTTCAAGGATGACCGTCTGAAGTGCTTTCGCGATTCGTTTGACGGACGCCGATCGCTCTCGAATACATCCCGTGAAACTCGTCGGTTTAGAGGGGGTAGACTTTTTCGACGGACTCTTCTTTACAGCGATCTTTTTAGCAGTGTCTTTTTTAGCAGTGTCTTTTTTTGCGACGATCTTTTTGTTGGCCTTTTTCTTCGCTACTTTTTCTTTGGTGTTGTCTTCTTTTTCTTCTTAGCCATACAATTTCTTTCTTAGATAATCGCTGGTCAGATGTTTCATTACGTCCATCGGTTCACAGCTGTTGTCGTCGCCGTAATCGATGTCGACGGCACCGATTGCCTTAGCGGCTTTAATGGCAGCTTTGTTTAGAGTTTTGTTGCGTTTTCCTATTCCCAAGAGTGCTCCGGTCATGGCCTCGCGGACCCACATCTCCTGATCGTGGATATTGTTTTTGATAAAGTCGATACGTTCTAGCATGAACGGATCGTCCATTCCTTTGACGTTTTTCTTAGACAGTTCGTACAGCAACGTATATCCGCAGCGTCGGCGGGTATCACAGTCACAGTCGATCCAGTCGCAAGCTACTTCAAAAGCAAATGGGGCTTTGGCTAGAGTCGCGCCACAGGATGCAAAAACATGGGAAAGCAATCCAATATTCAGTTCGTCGACTTGCTGTTCGACCTGTTCACGCGTGATCTGTTTTGGATCATCGATCAGTAGACCAATCACCTTGGCATCGTAGACGTCGCTGGACCAAAGCTTCAAAGCCAGCTGGTGGTCTCGACCAATCTGTTTGGCCAACTTGCGGAGTTTTGTCAGCCCTATTCCAAAACTCTTTAACGAACGCGGCCTCTTTTTCCAGTGGGCTAGTCCACGCTCGTCGCGGTGCTCTTTTAATAGAGCGAGCACTTTGGTTTTCGTCATAGACATTGCGGCGGTTCTTATTCTGGACATGTCGATGGACAGTTTGAGTTGCCGTGTAGAGGCGTACATCATACTCAATCGATCGAACGTTTAAAACGAAGTCAGAAGGGGTCGAGTGGACGGGGATCGCGGAAAAAGCATTGTTGGGACTCAAGACGTCGCGCCCCGCGTTGTTTCGGCCTCTGATACCGCGGTCAATAGACCATATCGAGTTTTCGGCCGAGGAATTCGGTTGTAACGATAGCCAGGGTGACGCTCAACTCGCGGGCGCTCGCAGAGCTGACCCTGGCTATTTTGGATAACCGTTTCGCGGTAGGAAAATTGGTGCTTACTGTGCTTCAAGGGTCTAGTGCAAACCCTGAATACACAAAAACTTTGGGGAAAACCCGAATTTTGATGTTGCGCTTTCGCGCAGAATACCTCTCTATAGGTAGCAAATGACGTACTTCAAAGATCTGGAAAGGAATCCAAATGAGTCAATCGCTCGCAATGATCTATCTACACATTATTTTCTCCACAAAGAACCGACGGCCATTCTTGCGCGACAAAGACTTCCGGTTACGCTTGCACGCTTACCTAGCTCGCGTTTGCAACAACATGGGATGTAACGCATTGAAGATTGGGGGAGTTGAAGACCACACACATTTGTTGACACAGCTTGCACGTACGGTCGCAATTGCGAAGTTGGTGCAAGAACTGAAACGAAGTTCATCCAAATGGATTAAATCGGAGAACTCCAAGTTGTATGAGTTTTCTTGGCAAAGCGGCTATGGTGCCTTTTCGATTTCTCCATCACATGTCACGCCAACGGACGGCTACATTGAACGACAAGAAGAGCATCACCGTACAGAGTCGTACAAGGAGGAATTCAGACGGCTGTGCAAGAAATACAACATAGAAATTGACGAACGTTATTGCTGGGATTGAAAGACGCACACAGACTTACCTCGGCACACGAAAATTGCATTTCCCAAATCAATCGGGTGTGTGAATGGTTACCGAGTGGATCGGTTCTTTACCGCGAAGTGGTTACCCAAAATGCTCTACGAGCGCAGCGAGTTGGTGGCCACCCTGGGAACGACCGCGGGTCGTTCGGTCGGCCGAATGTTCGGCGCAGGTCAACGTCCGCGGCCTCAGAGGCCGAAACCAAACGGCGTACGGATCACGGAAAATGCACCATTGCGACGTGGCGTCCGTGACCTCGCGCCTGGCGTTGTTTCAGCCTCTGATACCGGGATCGAAAACCAATATGGATTTTTCGGCCGAGGAAATTTGGTGTAGCGATACCCAGGGTGGCGCTCAACTCGCTGGGGCTCGCTGAGCTGACCCAGGGCTATTTTGGAAAACCGCTTCGCGGTAAGAAAATTGGCCGAGCACAACTGCCAGACTTTGTATTCGCGTAAGTCTATTCGCGATATAAGAAACTCGAATTACGGCCCGGTTCGCTGTGGGAATGTCTCAAACTACTAGTTGCTCGTCATCCCTTTCATGAATAGCCTTTGGACTTCGGTCATGCAACAACGACCGTTGGCTGCTAAGGTTTGGCAGTTGGCATCACTGGATTCGGACTTGGCTAACAATTCGCGAATGCGAGTCGGTGCCGCTTCACTGAGATCCGCTTCGATGTCGTCCCATGTAAACCCGAAGCAAGGACAAATTGGAGCAGCGGGATCTTTGGGATAAATCGGCGACATTAACTCCGTCACCGGAACGGATCGTTCCATCAAATCGAAATAAGCGACCTCGCATCGGTCGAATTCGCAAAACCACGCCGAGTCACCCATGGGGGTCCGGGATTCACTCTTGATGTGCTGATCGAGTGTTATCTTTTTCACGGGAGAACCGAGGGAACCGCATTTGGGGCAGTACGCTTGGCCGTCAAATTCTGGTTCGCGGACAAAGGCTTTGTTCATATTCGTCACTTCGCGTTTACAATGGCGGGTGTAAGTCCAGTTCGTGGTGTGCAGTTGCTTCCGCGTTGGTCGTATCTTGCTCTTTCCTCGGATCCTGCTTTGGTGTTTGATTGTATCGGCTTATCCAAACTGTGGAAACCAAATGCGAGGGGTGGTACCGCTATGATACAATTTGATGCGAGCGTGCGGACGTAACAGTTTTCAACCTTTCCAAAAACGAGTGGAGTAATCAGATGAAGAACTTGGTCGTATTAACCTGTTGTGGTTTTGTGCTGGGTCTGGTTAGTTCGTTGGATGCTGCGGAAGATCGTCTCGGCGGCATGCTGCTTTTGCCAGGTTACCAACATGTGCCGTTACAAGGATTTGACAGTGTCGTTGGTCAAGTCGCCAAGAAAGGTGAATTGCTAATCAATTACGAAATCGGTGGTATTGTAAAGCCAGGGGCTCCGCGATTTGGTGGCAGCTTTACCGATCGCCCCAAACTTGCTCCCAAAGAAAGCGTGAACTGGTACCGAGAGCAAACAGTCGCTGGTCAATCCGTTCACCTCGCCCATCGAAAGGACGGCATCCTGTTGGTTTCATTTCCGGAAAAGGGAATAAACTTTTCCGTGAAAGCGAAAACCTCAAGCGAAATGGCGGACGCGCTACTCATGATTCTGACGTATCCGAATGCTGCAAGCAAAGAGAGCAAGAAAAACGAGCGAGTGCCAACGTTTTAACTTTGTCACTCAGGCTCGATATCCAGGGTGGCCAGGGTGGCCAGGGTGGCCAGGGTGGCCTGGGACTATTGCAACACCTTCGGCGTAAAGAGGGTAGGTAGCCCGCAATGGTTAAGTGGCACCTATGTCTTGATTGCAACCTTCTAAAGAGCGTGACAAATTGGTTCACTCCTCTTTGTCGAATCGAATCTGACACTTGGCGGGTAATGCGGACTGTAGGCGGCTCAGGCCTCGTTTGCTGATCCGAGTTCCGCGAATGTCCAACTCGAGAAGTTCTCGTTGCGGCAGCAGTGATTCAATGGCCGCGTCCGACGTTGCGGTATTGGCGATGTCGAGTTGCTCGAGATTCAACCGCGAGATATCGTTGAAAGCTCCGTCGGTTATCCTCGACTGCGACAAAGTGAGGATCTTCAGGTTGGGAAATCTCTGCAGTGCGGATATTGCTCGGTCGTCCACCTCCGTGTCGGAAAGATCGAGCCAATTGAGTTGCGGCAGATTGCCGAGCGAGTTGACTCCTGCGCTTGTTATTTTCGTGCCTTTAAGATCGAGCCAAGATAGGTTTGGTAGGTTTTTGATCTGCTGTGAGCAACTGTTGTCAAAGTCGCAGTCCACCAGTCGAAGCACGTTGAGATCTTGCAGAGTCGACAAATACTGAACGACCGCAGGCGAGGTTGTGGTGTGTGAAGTTTGAATCCATCGGATGGCTGGACCGTTTGTGAGGTTCTGCCAAGAATCGAGTGGCAAGTTACACTGTTCAAGTTGCAAGATTTCTAAGTGCTTCAATTGATTGCTGTTTGCGGTTGCCGCTGGAGATATGGTGGCGTTTGCAATTTTGAGCTCCCGTAAGTTGTGCAGTCTGAAAAGATGATTAAACAGTGTGGTCGAAGTCGTTCCGTCTAGTTGGGCTGAATAATATTGGACGTCACCCCTCGACTCAAGTTTCACACCATGCTGCAGTAGCGTCCAGGCCGTTTGGAAATTCGGAATTTCAATGCCCTGAACTTCTTCTTCTGATTGTTCATAGAAACGCTCTCGATGAATCTTGTTAGCCGTTTTTGATGCGTCTAGCAGATAGTAATGATCGCTCATCCCCCACCGCGGCTCGTCAATAAACAGCTTGTCACCCGGTTCACCCGTCAGCTCAAATGTCTGAATGAAAAGTCGAATCGAATTGGGGAACGGGTAAGTCTTTCCGTTGTACCCGTCGAGTCGCTTGACGGTTTGTGAAGACGTGTGGTAGGCCGTCGGTTCGTTGCCGCTAAAAAGTACGAACGCTGCATGAGGGTTTACCAGGTCGAAATAAAATCCGACTGGCATGATCCAGAGCACTGCGAGTGTTGCAATCTGAAATTTGGACATCGACCGATGCGTGCTTGCGGACTCCGTTTTAGACTCCTTCCGATTGAGAATCCAGAATCCAACAACGGCCAAGGCAAGGTTCCATGGCCAGACGCTCTCGTTGTGATTTCGAAACAGTGGGGATAAGGAAATAAGTACTCCAAGGTGAAGCGCAACGCACCCATAGGCAGCTCGGCGAGGAGCAACGATGGTAATGATGCCAAGAGCGATTTCGAAAGTGGCAACAGTGATCGCGAATAGAAAGTGCCAACGTTCCGGTTCTGTGATTCCGCTGTTCTGAAGGTAGGTCCACGAACCCGAGCCAAGCCACTCGGGAGAAACCAGTTTATGGATACCAGTCCAAGTCCACATTGCTGCCAGGAACCAACGGTTGAACCACATCCACCAGTCGAAGACTGTGGCCAGGATGAGTACAGCGAAACAGATTATTTGTGGTTGCAAACGATATTGATCGTCGACGCAAGCAAGGCAAAAAACGATCGCATGAGCGACTGCGCCGATTCTTGGTTTGGTCAAAGTCAGAATGAGGCTGGCGAGAAGTAGGATGCCAAATGGAAGGGGCAGTTGAATCAATGGCAGATTCACTGGCGAACTTCGAGTTTCCCACAGCGACCAAGTCAGGCAAAGCGTAACGACTTCAGAGATGACCAATAAGGCCAACATCCAGAACCGATAACTCTGGCCATGAAGGGTGAAGGAGGGTCCCAAACCATCGTGAAAGAAACGGTTGAATGGGGTGATCACATCTTCGGTGCGTAAAGAATCGTCTTGCGGCTTGCGGCGACGCACCTGTGTTTTTTTACGAGCGCGTTTTGCAGCCATGTCGAAGATCTGTGAGCATGGAGAATTTGATTGAGTTTAGCGCGATAATAGATGCGCTAAAAGGTATTTGGTAATGCCAAGAAAGATCTAAGGGGACGGGTGTTGTTTCCCGTCCCCTTAGCAGTTGTATTGCGCAGCCTCAGTATATTCACCGCCGCAGTCCTTGAAAAAGATCTACACGGCTGTCGTCGGTATTGTTGCCGAAGAGTTGATGTATTTGTTGCTTGCGACTTTAGGCGCGGTTAGCGCCTGCTGACTCAATTCAGCCTTATCACACAGGTGTGACGTTTTCAGCGCGTGGGCCCTTGGGTCCTTGACCTTCCGTGTAAGTTACACGTTGTCCTTCGCGGAGTTCCTCGTAGCTGGTGCCGTCGAGGCTTGACATGTGAAAGAACAGATCGCTGCCTTTGCCAGTGTCAATAAATCCGAAACCCTTGTCCGTAAGTCGCTTGATAGTACCTTCAGCCATGTGTCCATTTCCCAAAAAAAGTGTTTTGCGACACCGCCCCAAAAACCTTTTGTTTAAGCAGTGCCACGGTAAGACATGGATTCTATCGACTTTTTCCGAAACAAGCGATGGCATCTTTAGAAAACTGAGCGGGTATTTTTGATCCGTTTCGCAACGAAATCCCCGGTTTGACTATGGGTTTTATTGCCTCCATTTTTGGTCAAAAAAGTGTAAGTTGAGGCAAAACAGGGGGGTAGCGAAAGGGTTGTTTTCGCCTTGGCTGTGAAACTGAGGAATTTTCTTGTCTTTCAACTTCGATCTTTGTGGCAAATCAACACTTCAATTACCTCCGAAGCGGGGTAATTACGCTGCATCAGTTTCAAAATATCTTTGGGCGGTATGCAGTTCCCAACCGTGGCTAGACTGTCGGATTGAAGTGCTAACCGGCAGTGTTCTCAAAATCAACGTCGTCTAAGTTCCACTAACAATAGACGATAGCATCTTCAGTTCGCCAAGTCGCTCAGAAATTGAGACCGCAGAGAGATTGAGACCGCAGAGTGCTGGCCGCCAACGAAGGCGCAAGAAAAAGCGTCGCGTTACCGGAATGTTCGGAAACGCGACGCCACCTTTGGTCTGAAGAACATGAAGAAGCTTGGCAACTCCTGAGCCGATTCTATTTACTCGGGAAGGCGGTCGTTGCGAGCAAACGTTTTGAGGTTGGGAGGGCCGAGTACGTTGATTCGGACTGCAGCCAAGCTCTTCTCACCGCTAAGGAATTCGACTTTCGCTCCTTGAAAGCGGTCGGCAAAGCGGCTACCGAAATCGGTGCGGTTCCATATCTTCACCTCGTCGATTTCAGTTGCGAATCAAACTCTACTTTGATCCAACGATTCGACTCCCGGTTCGTGTGCGAGCTCTTTTGTTTGTCCCCCTCGATCAGGTTTGAAATTGGGAACCTTCAAAGGAAACCCGATGTGATAAAAAGAAAATAAATATTTATGTTTGTTTTTATGATGAAATATTCTGTGTATCGAAGCCGCGGACGACGGTCGCTTATTTTGGCGGGCCCTAACGAAGAGTTGGTAATTGGATGTATTCATCCAATACAATAGCTTTGGACAACCACTGGATCGGAAGGCACTGGATCGGAAGGCACTGGATCGGAAGGCACAGGATCGGAAGGCACTGGATCGGAAGGCACTGGATCGGAAGGATGGTTATGCGAGTCATTGTTGTGTTGCTGGTCTG
>Ga0209403_10006892_pt1 | contig 11372 bp, 15 predicted proteins | sample ArcticOcean_MG_C_8_FD_187440 | JGI IMG/M metagenome (GOLD analysis project Ga0209403, IMG submission 187440) | Marine microbial communities from western Arctic Ocean - ArcticOcean_MG_CB11_86 (SPAdes) (version 2) | ecosystem: Environmental > Aquatic > Marine > Oceanic | place: Arctic Ocean... | reverse complement strand
GGGTGGAGTCAGAAGGGGGGAAGATGGAAAGCCTGGGCGACATACTGAGGCGGATAACCGCCAGAAATATCTCGACGAATACCAACGGCGGAGGGGTACACCTCCCTGATAGCGAGCCCGCCATTGACCTCTGTGCCCAGTGCAACGGCAGCGGCTGGGTTACGCGCAGAGTCTACGTAGGCCATCCGGACTTCGGACAGGCCATTCCTTGCGTCTGCCAAGAAAGCCAGGACGAAGATACCCGAGCCACCGCGCTACGCCGCTACAGCAATCTGGGAGCCCTGGCACGCATATCCTTTGCCACTACCAATGTAGATGGGCCACAGACCGACGTCCCCAGCCAGCAGATGTTCGCAGACGGGATGAAAGCGGCCGCCAGGTTTGCTGAAGACCCCCAAGGCTGGCTGGTACTGACCGGGCCCAGCGCCAGCGGCAAGACACACCTGGCCGTGGCCATCGCCAACCGGTGCATCGAAAGAAGCCAAACCACTTTCTTCATCGTCGCGTCAGACTTGCTGGATCATCTGCGGGCCACGTATTCGCCAGACAGCCCAGTCTCTTATGACGAGTTATTTGAACAGGTGCGCAACGTCTCAGTGTTGGTCCTAGACGACCTGAGCATGAGCAACGCCACGCCCTGGGCCCAAGAAAAGTTGTTCCAGGTGATTAACCACCGCTACAACAACTCGCTGCCCACCGTAATCACCGTCCGGGGTCCGATCCAGCGCCTGGACGACGCCCTCCGAACCAGGCTCGAAGGGTCAGATGGCACCGCCGAGGTTGTCCAACTCGGCAATTTCAACAGCCGCATGATTCAGGGCATCGGCGAAGTCCGTGCCGAAATGCTGCAACGCATGACCTTTGAGAACTTTGATACTTTGGGTGGCGCTGGTGCGTCCGCGCAAGAGCAGGAGTCGCTGGACCGGGCATTGCATACAGCAGAAGCCTTTGCCGCAAACCCGGAGGGCTGGCTGCTGTTCAACGGACCGCGTGGCTGTGGCAAGACCCACTTGGCAGTGGCCATCGCCGGAGAACGACTCCGGCAGGGCAGCCAGGTGTTCTTTGCCTTTGTACCCACACTGCTGGACCATCTGCGGGCAACTTTCAGCCCGGACAGCCAGGTCGGCTACGACGAGTTATTCGAGCAGATAAACTCGGTCCCGCTACTGGTATTAGACGACCTCGGCGCTGAGAGCAGCACCGCCTGGGCAGAAGAGAAGCTGTACCAGATCGTCGTCCACCGCCATGAGGCCCGTCTACCCACCGTCATCACCACCGTCTCAACCATAGAAGATCTGGAAGACACCAAGTCCCGCATCGCCTCCCGCCTGGTAGACGGCCTGGTCGTGGATTGGCTACCCATCGTTGCGCCTAACTACAGGGATCAAAGGCGGCGGCGGTAGGGGTAACTGTCTAAGTAGAACCGAAAATCCCCCCAGCCCCCCTTTGCGAAGGGGGGATTTTTATTGCCTCCGGTTGACAAATCCTCTGTTTCAGCCTTTGCTGCTCTTGCAGACCCCACGCGGCGGGCCATCTTAGAACGATTGATTGATGGAGGGTGATTCATCCGTCGGCGTACTGGCTGAACCCTCTGATGCTTCCCTGCCGGCAATCTCCAAACAACTTCGCGTTCTAGAGCGGGCCGGGCTGTTGGTCCAAGAAAAAGACGGGCGCGTTCGGCGATGCCGCCTGGAGGCCCAACCCATGAAAGCAGCCGTCGATTGGATAGCCCAATACCAACAGTTCTGGGATGACAAACTGGAATCGTTGGCCAACTACTTCGACAACATTGCGCCTCAGGAAATCGATCTCATCAAACCTAGGGGCGATTCAGAGACCCGAAACTCGGAAACCGAACAGTCGGAAACCAACGATCCGGATGGAGGAAAATCATGACGCAGCCAACGCCGCAGACCGGCATATCTTTAAGCGTACACAAGACCATTAATGCGCCCCGAGAAAGGGTGTTTTACGCCTGGACACAGCCCGAATTGCTCCATAAATGGTGGGGTGCGCATGAGAGCTTCTCCGCACCCGTCGCCGAAGTAGACCTACGTGTTGGCGGCAAGTATCGCCTTGGGATGCTGGAGCCGGGCAAAGACGCTCCCTACGTCTGCCACGGTGTCTACCAGGTTATCGACCGGCCAGAAAATCTGGTCTTCACCTGGGCCTGGGAGAACCAACCACATGACTTGGATTTTGAACTGGTTGAGACACTGGTCACCATCGAATTCATCGACAAGGGCCAAGTCACCGAGGTCATACTCACCCATGAGAAGTTCCCCGACGAACACATGCGGGACGAGCACCAAGGCGGCTGGAACGGCTGCTTGGACGGTCTCGAGAGGTTGTTCGTCTAGCCGGCAACCAAATAAAACTATTCCCACACTTTGGCCCAATCATTTCTAAATACAGGAGGAAACAACATGGCTAAGATCATCCGTTGTAGCGATATGGGTTCTGACTGCGCCTTTGTGGCGAGGTGAGAAACCTTTGAAGAGGTGATGGAAGTGGGTACCGTGCACGGAAAAGAGGTCCACGACATCCAAGAGTTCACCCCGGATATGTTAGAGATGGTCAAATCTCTAATCAAAGACGAGTAACCAGCACAGCTGGGCTTTGTATCTGCCGGTTGCAGTGGGAAGTTCAGAAAAACAAAAGGGCACCTAATCAGGTGCCTTTTTGTTTTTCTCCACACCTAGTTCCGCTCATCCTGAGCCTGTCGAAGGGCTGGTAGGGTTAAGCAAGGCTGAGGCGGGCACGGGTGGTTCGATAGGCTCAAGATAAGCAGATTTAGGAATACTAATCAACCGCCATGAATGCCGTTACACCACCCGTCTTTCCTCGAAAGCAGGAATCCACTGCAAACCACAGCTCGCTAATTTACCCACCGAGAAAAGTTTTTGGCGAACCTTTCCCTCACCTCCGACTTCGTCGAGAGTCTCGACATAGTCGGACCTAGACCTCACCCTTGAGAGTGGGAGGGTATCTTGCGACTCTGCTTTCGTCATTCCCGCGAAGGTGGGAATCCACTGCGCCACCACGTTCGTTTCCTTTTAGAAGTTGGCCCCACACAGGCTCATGTTGAGTTCGGTTCGGGGCCTAGCGGCTGACTACCGCCGCAGAAGCCAGTTTCGAGATGGCAGCCGCTATTTCTGGGGTGGCCGGTTTGCCCATCTCAACGTGTTGGGACACGTCAAAGGCTCGTTGCACATCAGCCATGACGTCTTCATCAGACTGGTCGATGTCGATAGGAATACTTATTTGGGCCCATGATGTGTTTCCTGTCATCCAGAACACTTCAATCGGGTTGTTCTCTGGATCGCGGAAGTAGCAGCCGATAGCGCTGGCGTGGGTGACGATGCGGTCGATCTTGTAACCCTTTTCTATGATGCGTCGCTTGAAGTCGCGGAGGTCGTCCAGAGAATCCAAGCGCATAGAAATCTGCTGAATCCATTGCGGGTCGTCCAATGAAGGCCGCCCGGCCATCATTGCTATCTCGTGGTCGCAGGCCTCCGGGTCGGCGCTGAAGAAGGCTCCTCTAGCGCTTACCTTGGTCATTGTCATGCCGATGAAGTTTGCGTAGAAATCCTTCATTAGCTCCAAATCCTGAACGTAGAAGCCAATATGTCCTAGGCCGGTTACTTTAGCTGACATTATTAATCTCCTTACTGATCTCATCTGGGTGTAGGGTGGCCGGTCGTTCACTTTTCCATGGGCCACTAAACACGTTGTTAACCGCTGGGGTAACAACTGGGTTTTCTTGCCGCAGATGATAACCAAACCCACAATTTCTGTCCACCACGGCAGTTATGCCAGGGTAACGAGGCTGGTTCTGTAAGTTGGTGACGCAGTGGCTTTCTGGATTCCAGCCTTCGCTGGAATGACGGGCTCGGTGGGGAGTACGGACGCCTCACCCACACCACGCTCGTACTGAGCCCGTCGAAGGATGCACATCAGCCAGGTTGTCGTAGCGGATATACCTTACGCGTGGCGGTGGTTCGACAGGTCCGATATATCGAGACTCTCGACCCCGGTCGGAGCTCACCATGAGCGGAATCTAGGCGAGACTACTAGTCAGGAATTTGGTCGGACTAGTACTGAAACTCTTCGCGGACGGGGCTGAAGATGTCTAGGGCCACGGCTTTCACGTCGTGGGCTTTGGCGTAGTGCTCCACGTTTCCGGGGATGATGTACATGTCGCCCGGCTTCAGCAGTCTGACTTCGCCGTCGATGCCCATTTCCAGTTCGCCTTCAACGATTATCCCGCCCTGTTCGTGGGGGTGGGTGTGCAGTGGCACCAGGGCGTTGGCGTCTACTGTCACCAATGAAAGCAGCATTTCTTTGCCCCAAAATGTCTTGGTATTGGCACCGGCTACCAACTCCATGGGCTCGCGGTCGGAAGCGTTGATGAAATAAGCCATGATTTCCTCCGTTTGTAATCGGCCAGAGACTTAATAAAAAATTAATTAAACCCTTGGCCGTTCTCGTTCATGCTCACGTAACGCTGTCCGCTGCCAATGACCAAATGGTCTAGCACCTCAATCCCCAGTATCTTGCCCGCCGAAACAAGTCTTAGGTGATGGCGATATCGTCATCGCTGGGGGCGGGGTTACCCGACGGGTGGTTGTGGACCACGATCAAAGACGGGGCATTGGCTCGCACCGCCGGTCTAAAAATCTCCGCCGGCCGCACCATCGAACTATTCACGTTGCCCACATAAATCTCGTAGGTGCTGAGCACCTCGTTACGCGTGTTCAGCAGTATAACGCGCAGGTGCTCCTGGTCCAAAATACTCATCTCGCCGGAGAGTAAATTCGCCGCATCCTGAGGTGTCATGATGATTATTCGCTCTTCCAGGGCCAGGGATACAAACCGGAGACCCAGCTCTAAGGCCGCCAACAACTAGTACGCCTTGGCTTCGCTGAGTCCCTTTTCGGCGCAAAGCTCAGCAAAAGCAGCCTTGCCCAGGCCAGCCCGCCCGCCAAATCGAGTCAGCACCCTAGACGATAGTGTAATAACGTTTTCGCCGGAGTAGCCGGTGCATAGCAAGATGGCGATGAGCTCTGTGTTGCTCAGGTTCTTGGAGCCGTATTCCACCAGCCTCTCACGAGGTCTTTCGCCCGTAGGCATCTCGCGAATTGTTGGTTGCTGGGGAACGGTTTTGATCCGTTGCGGCAGAGGTTGTCATTGGCGTCAATTTCCTTGAGCAAAACTAGAAAATCCACACCTGTGAGATTGCCCAGCCGGTACCAACGCCCAATGGCGATGGCCCCGGCCCTATAGGAGTAACCCAGTCCATTTGAGCCCAGACGCCAGATTATTTCAAAGAGCATGCGTCAATGGGAAGGCTGCCGACGCTCGGCATATGTCCGGTTTTCCAGACTTACACCGTCGTCTAAAACCCATTAGGGTCTAATTGACACTAAGGTTGCCTCTGTTTCAAGAAAATCCGGCGACTCAAGTTTTAAAATCCCTCGCAACAAATAAGCGCCCGATGGAACGATGTTGCCGGTGTTGTCCACCTGTTCCCATAAGGCCGTAAATTCAACCTCTTCACCGGGATCCAAGACTCGCCAGTCGAGACTGGCAAAGACAATTTGCCCACACAGCGAATGCTATACCTCTGTGCCATCGGGCTTAGTCACAATAAAGTCGTAAGCTAGACGACCACCAAGCGACAGCGTCACGGGACTTTCGCTGACGTTGCGCACGGTGAACTTCATCCTGACCGTCTCCCCAATGGGCAGATCCGCTGTCACCTCAAGCGAGAGACTAAGGGACTGACTCAAGGTTTCCATGAGGTCGGCGTTGGGAATTCCAGGCCCTTTAACGATTGCCCCGCTTGCGCACCCAATATTTACAATGGCTGCTTCACTAGGGATGCCCAGTCGTTCTAGCTCTGCTTCAAGCAAGTCTCGTGTCCCTCTTCATGGCAGTAGATCGAACGACAGCCGGGTATTCATCTCGTCGATGCCACCCGTAGTCACCGTTACTCCGGGAATATTAATCCCCGAATCTCGCAATCGGCCTTCGTGCCATTCCACAAGTTGCGCCATGGTGTACTGACCTTGGAGAATCCCAACCGTGCGCCCCGGGCGGCCGAAGACACACAAGACCGCCTCTACTGAATTCTCATCCGTTGGGACTAAGAGATAGACGTAGACGCTGTTATCGGCCCTCGACTCCACAAACATGCCGCCGAATCCCGGAATATCCTGCCCACGCGACCACTTGTCACACATTCCCTCGGTTGGACGCTCATTCCAGATAGCGGGCAGAACGGGCGTGCCCGATTTTGGTGTGATAGACGCTTCCGGAGCGGACGCCGTAGAACCTGTATCCGTCCCAGAGCTGTCCTGTGATCCGCTGCAGGCAATCGCCAATAGCAATGGCACCAAAACAGTGATTATTTGAAGTCCAAATCACATGCACAAACTTCACTTCCTTACCGTTTATAGCAATTCGCACATGGCTTTTATTCTCCAAAAAACAGGGGGTGAAACCGTAACGGGGTATATAAAAGACCGCAGTCGCTGATTGGCGACTGCGGTCTTTCTATCAATAACGGGCAAAAACGGGAGACCTGCTAAGTTACGCGGCGACGGGCACTGGTTCCACCGGGTAGAGTTTTCGCCAGCCTTCTATACCGCCAGTCAGTACTGCTGCATTGATGCCGTGTTCCCTGAGTTGCTGCGCCACACGGACGCTAGTTTCATCGCCGGGTCAACTACAGTAGGCGATCACATCGCGGCCCGGCGGGTGTTGGTCCATGTATTCAACTACACCATCCTGCAGAACCCGCACAGAATCGGGGATTCTAGTCTGGTCGTGGTCATAACTGGCCCGGGTGCGCACGTCGATAATCAGCGGCGGCTCTGGTTCTATTAGCCACTCCGCCAATTCCTTGGACTCTACCATGGGCACTTCGCCTTAATGGTTGCCAAACAAACCGGCCACCGTGGTTTCTCGCTCTTCAGCCAGGGTCTCTCTGGCGGCGATCCGACCGTACCAGGCCCCAACCGGGGTTGCCGTGCCACCGTGGATGGCGATTGACGTGATGACCACCACACCAACAGTGGCCAAGAGCAGTTCAGAGCCGGGAATTCCAGCCTGCACCACCAGCCAAGAACCCACACCGCCAACGGCAAAGCCGATTGCCGGCCCCAACACCAGCAATTTAGCTAGGAATATTGCCCAGTCAGTAGCGCCGCCAGCTTGGTCTGTGGCCACTGCGATAAGCACCAGAACCACTGGTAGAACGACCAGGTCGTTCATCCCGGCTTCTATCTTGAGTTCTTGCCTAACGGGCCTGGGGATGCGTTGATCACGCACAATCTTCCGTAGTACAACGAGGTCGGTAGACGCCAAGGAAACGCCGCCAAGGAAGGCCAAAATCCAGCCCAAATGGCAAAGCGCCGACGACGATGATTAACGCCGTGCCCGGACCCAGTATCAAAGCGGGGACCAACCAGCGTTTGCCCAGCTCCGACACCTGGAGTTTGACGGCATCCAGTAACAGAACCAGAGCCAAGGTCAGGGTGGCTACGACTTCTAGAAATGGCGAATGGGGGCCGACATCCAGCGCATCAAATCCTTTTCCTCCCAGCAAAAACCCCAACCCAAGGAAGATTAGCGGGAATGAAAGCGGCGAACGCTCAACAATACCGGAGGCAAGGGCAGTCACCGTCAGGACAACGGCAATCACCCCTAATATGAGGATTAAATCGGGCAACTGGCACCTCGGCCAGATAATTTCTTAAACGCTATGTGAGGACAACATCCGTAAAGCCCTAGCTAAAAATTCTAGCCAGACGCCTCGGATTTAACCTCTAGAATTTGGAGTATTGTCCCTCGTCCCTAGTGATGAACTCCAAGACCACCGTGTTGCCGGCTTCAGTTTCAGCCACGCCCCGTTTAATGGCGTTAATAATCTCAGCGGGGTCGGTGATCTGCTCGGTGTAGGCACCCATTGCCCTGGCCACCTCAACGAACTCTCCTGACAGACCCTTAATGTTGTACTTTTCCATGGCCACCGGGAATCGGCTGTCATCGTAGATGGACATGTAGGCGTTATTGATGATGATGGTCATGGTAGGAATCTTACTGCGAACGGCGGTTTCCACGTCCAGACCCACTGTGCTAAAAGCCAGGTCACCCATCACGTTGATGCACAATTTATCCGGCTCTGCCAGTTTGGCGCCCATGGCCAGTCCAAGGCTGTAACCCAACTGAGTGGACTTGCCCCAGCCAATAAAGCTGCGGGGTGCACGGGCCTCCCAGAAGGGAACCAAATACTCCCTGGCGCTGCCTGACTCATGGGTGATAATCGTGTTATCCAGATCAACTGTGTGCATCATGTCCCAGACCACCCGATAGGGGTTCATAGGAACTTCGTTGGAGGTCAGTTTGGGCATCCATTGGGCCAACCATTCCTCTTTGACCGCCTTGATATCGTCCTGCAGGGCTTGGTTATTGGCCCTGGCACTGCCAGCCTGACTCTTCAACTCGTCCAGCAATTGACGCAGCACTAATTTGGCATCACCCAGCATCGCCAAGTCGGTCTTAAACTCGCGGCCAATGGCATCTTCATCGTTGGTCAGATGGACCAATGTCTTGCCGTCTGGTATTGCCTGGGCAAAGTTGGTCTTGGTGAAACTACAGCCCACACCCAAGACTAGGTCAGCGCCCTTCAGGTATTTGTTCACCATGCCGGTAGTGCTGGGGCCGGCGGCCCCTAGAGCCAGGGGATGGGTCTCCGGGAATCCGCTCTTTCCAGACAGCGTAGTCATCACTGGGGCCTGCAACAACTCAGCCAGCTCAATCAGTTCCGGGGTGGCCTCGGCGTATAGGATTCCTTGGCCGGCGTGGATGATGGGATGGTCGGCGGCCAAAATCGCTTTAGCTGCCCGGCTCACGTCAGATGGGTCTGCCTGTTGCAACACCACGCGTGGCGGTTCGTAGTTGAAAAGCTCTTCTGGGAGTTCTGCTGCACCCACATCTGCGGGTATTTCCAGCAGGACCGGCCCCAGTCTTCCGCTGCGCAGCTTGGTGAAAGCGCGACGCATCAGGTCTGGTATGCGCTCCACGGTATTCATCTCTTCAGACCACTTGGTGATGGTCTCGTAGCTACGGGTGGGGTAGAAGTTGGGATGAACTCCCCGTTTCTCGCGGGCCATACCGGCGGGTAGCAGCAGGATGGGCACAGACTCGGAGTACGCTTGGGCCACGCCGCCAAAGCCGTTCTCGGCTCCGGGGCCGTTCTGCATCATAAATACGCCCATGCGCTTGCCGTTGGTTACTCTGGAGTAACCGTCAACCATATGGATGCCGGTACCTTCTTGCCTGAATACAATGGGCCGTATTCCGGCGATGGCCGCAGCTTCCAACAAAGGTTGATAGGGCACGCAGCCGATGAACTCCACACCCTCCAAACGCAGGATATTGGCGATCGCTGTAACTCCGTCCATGTTTAATCTCCTAAAATTAGGCGTCAGCTGGCCGTGACGCGCGTGGGCCTCGATTTCGGGCCAGTGTAGATTGCACCTGAATAGGTGTCAACTGTCGTTCTAGCTACGGGCAGCAATGAGAGTCAACCGTTGATCTAGCTATGGCCAGCCTTGATTGATACCGTCTCAAATCCCGTAATATGCCCGGCGGGCTCTGACGCTTGTTCTTGAATGGACATTGCCAGAGCCTACCATTCCACTCCGGGAGAATTAGATGTCTCAGGTTTTAAAGTTAATCAGCGTCATGCTGATAGGGATAATTCTAGTCGCAGCCTCGTGCTCAGGCGACGAAAAATCCGAAGGAAACACCACACTTATTGAACAAGCTGATCCACTATTTAAAGTTCGAGCGGAAAATGCGTTGCTAACCCTGGCAGACCTGCCCCGTGATTGGACTAGCATGCCTTACGAAGAGGTAGATTTCTCAGCTGACTTCAGTGACGAATGCGCCATACTCGACGACGACACCGACACTGATTCAAGTTATACCGTCAATGCCGATGATTTTAGTGGTCCAAATGGCGATTCTGTGAGCAATACTATCCAGATTTTCAGCCTGGGCCTGGAAGCCACTGCAATCATGAATGACCTTGACCTTGCCATGGACCGTTGCTTGAGGGAATTGGAAGAAGTGTTTGAAGAAGATGGGATTGATGCAACAGTGCTGTCCTCAGAACTGACCATCACCGGTTTTGGAGCAACATCCAAAGGGATTCGTCTCACCATGACCCTTCCACTGGTGGGCACAATCATGGTGGACTCGATTATGGTTCACCATGAGCGGATGATCAGCAGCCTAACTTACGCCTATCCAGTTGGGGCCGCTTCTGTCTCCGATTCCAATGCGCTGGTCGGCGGTCTTCTGAACGTAATCATTAATCGGTTGGAACAGACCCAGCAGTAACGCTCTACACATCCACGATTGTCTGAACGCTAAAATTCTGGCTCGAAACTCCAGGGTACAAATCTAGCCGGAGTAAACTTGATGACCGGGCTTTCACTCAGATCCATTGACTGGTATTGGGGATACTTCTCCCGAAGCATGGCAATGGCTTGGGTCCATTCTTCGCCCGATTCCAGCAACCCGGCGTCTCCGGTCACCATTACGTATTGGAGGCGACGCCAGTCCTCTTCATAGTGATCCACCACCAGTGAAACGCGGGGGTTTGCCAGTATGTTGCGCACTCGGCGTAGTTGCCTCAGAGGCGTGGTCTTCGGTTTAGCGTCCAAGACCGAGTAGATGGACTCCCCGTTGAAGACGTAGCAGACAGGTATCACGTGGGGTTGTCCGTTGGCGTCAGCCGTGGCCAGGTGACCAGCGCGCGCCGAACGGAGGAAACGGTCTTGGGAGGGTGAAAGTTTGGGCACTAGAATCTCGGTGCGATTAGGCTGGGCCTAAAAGCCGCCCAAATAGCCTTCCGGGTCTTCGTCAAAAGCCAGTTCGTCCAGCTCCATGCGGGCAGCCTCTTCCAGGTTCTCATCGCCGTCTTTGACCAGGTTTGTGAGTACCTGTTTGGCCAGTTCGCCGCCAATTTTCCCCAGCGCGCCAACACCGGCCAACTGGACCTCTGAATCATCATCTTTCAGCAAGAGGACCAGGTGGGGGACGGCATCTTCTTCGCCCAGTTCTCCGCAGGCGTGGGCTGTTTCGTAACGGATCGTCGGCTCCTCGTTTTGGAGCTCTTGGATCAGTATGGGAAGCCAGCCAACCTCGCCGGTGCGGCCCATGGCAAAGATGGAACTGGCCCTAAAATCCGGGTCCAGACTCTCATAAGCCAGGGTAATGCGCTGGTTGATCTCCATGGTGTTGAAAGGGGCCACGGCCTCCATGCAACGCCGCCGAACGTCTGACGGCTCTTCGTC
>Ga0209403_10006891_pt1 | contig 11376 bp, 8 predicted proteins | sample ArcticOcean_MG_C_8_FD_187440 | JGI IMG/M metagenome (GOLD analysis project Ga0209403, IMG submission 187440) | Marine microbial communities from western Arctic Ocean - ArcticOcean_MG_CB11_86 (SPAdes) (version 2) | ecosystem: Environmental > Aquatic > Marine > Oceanic | place: Arctic Ocean... | reverse complement strand
CGGGTGACCCCCGGGCCACACGCCACGTAATCGGCATCCGGCCGGGTCAGGGTGCCCCGGTAGCATCGGACAGGTGGCCGGGCCCCGGTCGCTTCCCCCTCTCCGATGGATCCGGCCATGGACGTGCGCGACACCATCATCGATGCGGTTCGCTCCGCCCTGGCCGACCTGGGCGTCGACCCCCTGCCGGACGTGGTCCAGTTGGAGCGCCCGGCCAATCCGGAGCACGGCGACTGGTCGACCAACGTGGCCCTGGCATCGGCGAAGGCGGCCGGCCGGAACCCACGGGAGCTCGGAACCGCCCTCGTGGAGCGCCTGACGGCGATACCTCCGCCCCACGTGGTCGGCGTCGAGGTGGCCGGACCCGGCTTCGTCAACTTCCGCCTGGCCGAGACCTGGCTGCACGAGGTGCTGGCCGACGTGGTGGCTGCCGGAACCGACGGCTGGGGTCGTCTCGACTCCGGTGCCGGAAAGCGGGTCATCGTCGAGTTCGTGAGCGCCAACCCGACGGGTCCCCTGCACGCCGGCCACGGCAGGGGAGCCTGCTACGGCGACTCGGTGGCGCGCCTCTACGAACGGTGCGGCTACGAGGTGGAGCGCGAGTTCTACGTAAACGACAGCGGCGTCCAGATGCGGAAGTTCGCCGCCTCGCTGGTTGCCCGTGCCGCCGGTGGGGAGGTCCCGGAGGACGGCTACCACGGTCGGTACATCGTTGACTGGGCCGCTGAGATGCCTGCCGACGTGGATCCTCTGGAATGGGGTTACGAGCGGGCCCTGGCTGACCACAGGTCGGTGCTGGAGTCACTGTCCATCCACTTCGACTCCTGGTTCTCGGAACGGTCGATGATCTCCTCGGGGGCCATGGACGCCACGTTGGCCGACCTTCGGGCCGCCGGTGCCGTCTACGAGGAGGGCGGCGCTGTCTGGTTGCGCAGCACCGACCATGGCGACGACAAGGACAGGGTGCTGGTCAAGAGCGACGGGCAACCCACCTACCTGATGCCCGACGTGGCGTACCACCGGGACAAGTTCGCGCGGGCCGACAGGCTGGTGAACGTCTTCGGGGCGGACCACCACGGCTACGTGGTCCGCATGCACGCCGCCATGTCGGTGCTCGGCCACGACAGGGAGGACCTGCAGATCGTCATCACCCAGCTGGTCAACCTGCAGAGGGACGGCCGGGAGGTCCGGCTCTCGAAGCGGACCGGCGAGATGGTCGAGTTGGCCGATGTGGTCGACGAGGTGGGCGCCGACGCAGCCCGGTTCACGTACCTGCTGCAGTCGGTGGACTCCGCCCAGACCTTCGACATGGACCTGGTCGCCAGCCAGGTCAACGAGAACCCCGTCTTCTACGTGCAGTACGCCCATGCCCGGATCCACTCGGTGGTGGACAGGGCGGCCGCTGGCGGCAGCGTGCGCGGGTCACTGGCCGAAGTGGACCTGTCGCTGCTCATCCATCCCCGCGAGATCGAGGTGATGCGGTCACTCCACGAGCTGCCTGACGTGGTCGCCAGGGCCTGCTGTGAGAGGGCGCCGCACCAGGTCACCACCTGGGTGAGGGAGCTGGCCTCAGCGTTCCACGGCTTCTACCACGACTGCCGGGTGGTCGGCCCCGAGGCGGACCCGGCCACGACCAGGGCCCGGCTCTGGCTGGCCGAGGGCGCCCGGATCGGCCTTGCCGTCGCCCTGGACCTACTCGGCGTGAGCGCTCCCACCGAGATGTGGCGGGACGACGAGGACGGGGAGGCCTGACCATGGCCGGACCCATACCCACCGGACTGCTGCCCGACACGGCATCCATCTCCGCCGACGGCCGGCTCCGGATCGGCGGCTGCGACCTCGTGGACCTGGCCGGCGAGTACGGCACGCCGTTGTTCGTCTACGACGAGGCCCACCTCCGGGCCCGCTGCCGCGAAGCGGTGGCCGCCTTCGGCGACGGCGTCGCGTACGCCTCCAAGGCGTTCCTCTGCGGGGCGATGGCACGCCTGGCACACGAGGAGGGCATGCACCTGGACGTCGCCACCGGAGGCGAGCTGTTCGTGGCACGCCGTGCAGGGGTGCCGGCCGACCGGCTGGTCATGCACGGCAACAACAAGAGCGGGGCCGAGCTGGCCATGGCGCTCGACGAGGGAGTGGGCCGGATCGTCGTGGACTCGTTCGACGAGTTGGACCGCCTGGACGCCATCGCCACGGCGACGGGCTCAAGGCCAAGGGTGCTGCTGCGGATCACGCCCGGCGTGGAGGCCCACACACACGAGTTCATCGCCACCGGCCAGGACGATTCCAAGTTCGGCTTCACGGCGTCGTCGGGCCTGGCCACGGCAGCGGTAGAGCGGGCCGTCGCCTCTGACTCGGTCGAGCTGGTGGGGCTGCATGCCCACATCGGCAGCCAGGTGTTCGAGGTCGGGGCGTTCGCCCGGGCGATCGAGGTGCTGGCCGACTTCGCCGCACCGTTCGGGCTGGCCGAACTCTCGGTCGGGGGCGGCCTGGGCGTTCCCTACGTGGAGGGCGAGTCGGCACCCAGCATCACCGAGTGGGCTTCCGGCATCAGGGCCGTCTGCGAGGCGGCCGGGGTGACGGCCTCGGTCTCGGCCGAGCCGGGCCGGGCCATCGTGGCTGCGGCGGCGGTCACCCTGTACACGGTGGGAACCATCAAGGACCTGCCGGGGATCCGCACCTACGTGGCCGTGGACGGGGGCATGAGCGACAACCCCCGGCCTGTCCTCTACGGGTCCGGCTACGAGACGTTCCTGCCCAGGGCGACAGCAGCGGAGCGCTCCCGGCCGGTGCGCGTCGTCGGCAAGCACTGCGAGTCGGGGGACCTGCTGGTCCGGGAGGGTTGGGTCCCGGACGACCTGGTTGTGGACGATGTGCTGGCCACTCCGGTCACCGGCGCATACGGACACGCCATGGGCTCCAACTACAACCACGTCCTCCGTCCCGCCGTGGTGTTCGTCGCCAATGGCGACGCCCGGATGGTGGTCCGCAGGGAGACCTTCGAAGATCTGGTCAGGCGCGAGGTGTGAACACGCGGCCGCCACGCCTACGACCGAATCCGGGCCGTACGGGGCCGGTCCGAGCGATACGGTCTGGTCCATGGAGACCTCCAGGATCCGCATAGGACTGCTGGGCTGTGGCCACGTCGGCGCCGCCCTCGTCTCCCTCGTGGCGGAGCGCCGCGGGGAGGTGGAACGCCGTACCGGTCTGGACCTGGAGGTGACCCGCATAGCGGTCCGCAATACGGCGCTGGACCGCGATGTCCCCGTCGATTCCGCAGCCTTCACCACCGATGCGGCGGCGCTCGTCGTGGATCCCGAGGTGGACGTGGTCGTCGAGGTCATGGGGGGCATAGAGCCCGCCCGTGGGCTGGTGTCGGCAGCCCTGGCGGCAGGCAAGCCGGTGGTCACCGCCAACAAGGAACTCCTGGCGAACCACGGCGCCGAGCTCTACGGGGCGGCCGAGGCTGCCGGGGTGGACCTCCTGTTCGAGGCGGCTGTCGCCGGCGCCATCCCGATCATGCGACCGTTGCGGGAGTCGTTGGCCGGCGAGCCGATCAAGCGCGTCATGGGCATCGTGAACGGCACCACCAACTTCATCCTGAGCCGCATGGCCGACGACGGCGCCAGCTATGCCGATGCCCTGGCGGAGGCACAGAGCCTGGGCTATGCGGAGCGGGACCCGACGGCTGACGTGGAGGGCTTCGACGCAGGTGCCAAGGCCGCGATCATCGCCACTGTGGCCTTCGGTGTACGGGTGGTGGCTGGCGACGTCTACCACGAGGGCATCTCCGGGATCACCGTCGCTGACATCGAGTTCGCCGCCGACCTCCGGCACTGCATCAAGCTCCTCGTCGTGGTCGAGCGGACGATGGCATCCGATGGCGGGTCCCAGATCGGAGTTCGGGTGCATCCGACGCTGGTGCCCCTGGACCACCCGCTGGCCTCGGTGCGGGGCAGTTTCAACGCCGTCTTCGTGGAGGGTGGCGCAGCCGGTGACCTCATGTTCTACGGCCGGGGGGCGGGTGGTCGCCCGACCGCCTCGGCGGTGCTGGGCGACCTCATAGACGCCGCCTGCAACCTCCGACAGGGCCACGCGGCGTCGATCGGCGCCCTGGAACGGGCCCGTATCGCCCCGATCGACGACGTCACCTCGGCGTTCTACCTGAACGTCGAGGTGGACGACCGCCCCGGTGTGCTGGCCCAGGTCGCCACCGTGTTCGGTGAGCACGGCGTGTCGATCCGTTCGATGGAGCAGGAGGGCCTGGGAGGGGAGGCCCGCCTCGTGTTCATCACGCATGCGGCACGTGAACGCGACCTGCGCTCGACGCTCCAGGACCTCAGGTCGCTGGACGCGGTGCGGTCCGTCGGGAGCGTCCTGCGGGTAATCGGCGACTGACCGGAGCCGGAACCGCCATGCGATACGTGAGCACCCGGGGAATGGCCCCGGTCCTGGACTTCGGCGAAGCGCTGCTCGCAGGCCTCGCCGACGATGGTGGGCTGTACGTGCCGGAGGCATGGCCCGTGCTGGGAGGCGGCGGCCGTGGCGACTACGTCGAGACGGCGGTGGAGGTCATGTCGCCCTACGTGGCCGGCTCCGTCGGTGTGGACGACTTCGGGGCGATGGTGGCCGACGCCTACGCCACCTTCGATGCGCCTGACGTGGTCCCGATGGTCGAGTTGTCGGACGGGGTGCACCTGCTGGAGCTCTTCCACGGTCCGACGCTGGCGTTCAAGGACGTCGCCCTCCAGTTGGTGGGCCGCCTCTTCGACCACGAGCTGGACCGACTGGGAGCGAGGGTCACGATCGTGGGCGCCACGTCGGGCGACACCGGCTCGGCGGCCATAGAGGCCTGCAGGGACCGTGACAACATGGATGTCGTCATCCTCCATCCGGCCGGTCTGGTGTCGGACGTCCAGAGGCGGCAGATGACTACCGTCACGGCATCCAACGTGCACAACGTGGCCATCGACGGCACCTTCGACGACTGCCAGGACCTGGTGAAGGCCATGTTCGCCGACGTCGGGTTCCGGGACCGCGTGGGCCTGTCGGCGGTCAACTCGATCAACTGGGCACGGGTGATGGCCCAGGTCGTCTACTACGTGGTGGCCGCCGAACGCCTGGGTGGTCGCAGGTCGCCGGTGGCCTTTGCCGTTCCGACGGGCAACTTCGGCAACGTGTTCGCCGGCCATGTGGCCCGGAGCTCGGGCCTGGCCGTGCCACAGCTCGTGGTGGGGAGCAACACCAACGACGTCCTTACCCAGTTCTTCCACGATGGCACCATGCGGATCGACCGGGTGGTCCCCACGACCTCGCCCAGCATGGACATACAGATCTCCTCGAACCTGGAACGGTTGCTGTTTGAGCTCCTCGACCGTGACGGGGCCGCCGTGGCGGAACACCTGGACGGCTTCCGGGCCACCGGCTCGTTCCACCTGGATCCCGTGGTGCACGCCGCCCTCGCCGATGGTTGGGCAGGTGCCCGCTTCGAGGACGATGCCGTTCGCCGGTGCATCGAGACGGAGTTCGGACTCTCGGGTGTCCTGCTGGATCCCCACAGTGCGGTCGGTGTGCTGGCCGCCAGGGCATGCCGACAGGATCCGTCGGTGCCGATGGTGGCCCTGGCCACCGCCCACCCGGCCAAGTTCCCCGACGCGGTCGCCGCCGCCACCGGAGTCCGGCCGCCGCTTCCGGAGCGCCTGGCCGACCTCCACGAACGTCCTGAGCGCCTGACACGGCTTCCGAACGACCTGGCGGTGGTGGAGGAGTTCGTGGAGGCGCACCGGCGTGTCGTATGACCGACGATCCACCCGGGGCCCCGTGCCTCGGCCGACCTCCGGCGCTGGCAGGATGATCCACCTGTGAAGTACGTGATCTGCGTTCCCGACGGCTGTGCCGACCTCCCGGTCCCGGACCTCGACGGCCGGACACCGATGGACGTGGCCCACATGCCGGTCCTGGCTGCACTGGCAGGGCGCGGAACGGTAGGTCGTGCCGCGGTCATACCCGAGGGCATGGCTCCGGGCAGCGACGTGGGGAACATGTCGATCATGGGATTCGACCCCGCCCGGTTCCACACCGGCAGGGCGCCCATCGAGGTCGCGGCGATGGGTCGGACCCTGCGCCCGGACCAGACGGCATTTCGCTGCAACCTGGTGGTTGTCCGCGACGGCGTGATGGCTGACTACGCGGGGGGCAACCCCTCCAGCGGGGAGGGGGCCGCCGTGGTGGCCGCCCTGGAGGCCGAGCTGTCCGGGATGCACGAGGGCGTCGAGTTCCTGGCCGGGGTCGGCTTCCGGAACGCGATGATCGCCCCCGCGGGGTGGATCGATGCCGTCTGCACGCCGCCGCATGACCTCTCCGGCGAGGCGATCGTGAACCCGGGCGGTCCGGCGGGTGGCGTTCTCTCAGAGCTGATGGAGGCATCCAAGGACGTCCTGTCGGGCTTCGACCTGGAGGCGAACCAGATCTGGTTGTGGGGCCAGGGTTTCCAGCCGCAGGTGCCGTCGTTCGCCGACACCCATGGGGTGGAGGCCGGCCTGGTGACCGCCGTTGACCTGGTGCGTGGCATCGGGGTGCTTTCGGGCATGAAGGTCTGCGACATTCCGGGCGCCACCGGATGGTTCGACACCGACTACGAAGGCAAGCGGGACATCGCCCTGGCCGAGCTGGAGGCGGGCCTGGACCTGTTTGTCATCCACGTGGAGGCCACCGACGAGGCCGGTCACGCCGGCAACGTGGCCGAGAAGGTCAGGGCCCTGGAGAACTGGGACAGTCGGATCCTCGCCGGGCTGATCCCGGCACTGGACTCGATGGGTCCCTGGCGTCTCCTCATGCTCCCAGACCATGCAACGCCCCTGACCACCCGCACCCACACCGCCGACCCGGTTCCATACGTGCTGGTGGACTCGGCCGTGGACGGTCCCGGTGGTGTCTTCTCCGAGTCGGGAGTGGCCGCCGAGCCGCTGGTTCCCGGCTACCAGCTCGTCTCCCGACTGCTTGCCGGCTGAGCCTCCGGACCCGTCTCCACGACGGTGGTTGCCGCCATCGGAGGCGATTGGGTAAAGTAGTGTGGTCGTCGGGCGGGCGACGGTCCCATGGGGTTCACCTCGCAACACGCACGCGGCCGTGTCGGTCGGTGCTGGTGAGCCTGGGGTCACCGTCCCACGACAGGTCTTCCGGTACCGTTCCGTCGGTCATCCGGATGGCTTCCCCCCTCTCCCGGTCGATCCCGGCCGGGCAGACAAGACGGGCCGTTCGGCCCGATGAAACCGAGGTGTTGCGAGCATGGACTCCACCCAATTGGAACGCGGCACGCTGGAAGGCAAGGACCGCGACGAACTGACGACGATCGCCAACGCCCTGGGTGGCAAGCCCGGTGTGCGCGCCCGAAAGGCCGAGATCGTCGACCTGATCCTGGACCTGACGGGAGGGGGTTCCAACGGATCGGCTTCCTCTGCGACGCCCGAGGTGGGCGCCGCTGACGAGGAGCCACCGGCGGAGTGGGAGGTCGCAGTGGCGGGCACCACCGATGCCGACGAGGCGACTCCGGACACAGCGGCTTCCGACGACGTCGCCGCCGATGCCCAGACGACAGATGCCGGACCGTCCGACGACCGGGGCTCCGAGGACGGCGCTGATCGCAGCGACGGCCACGGGAACGGCCAGGGCCGGTCGGGTCAGGGCCGTGGCCAGGGCCGTAGCCAGAACCAGAACCGTGGCCAGAACCAGAACCGTGGACAGCAGAACCGTGGCCAGAACCAGAACCGCGGACAGCAGGGGGAGCAGGCCGATGCGGGAAACCGCCGTCCCCGCCGCCGGGGCCGTGAACGCGACGAAGGCCCGGAGGAGGTCTGGGATGGCGAGCCGGTGGAGATCTCCGGCAACCTGGACCTGCGCGTCGAGGGCTACGGCTTCCTCCGCACCGGTGGCTACAAGCCCTCCAAGGACGACGCCTACCTCTCCGTGAAGCAGGTTCGCCAGTTCGGCCTGCGCAAGGGCGACGCCATCGTGGGTGCAGCCCGACCGGCGAACCGGAGCGAGAAGAACCCGGCACTGCTGCGCATCGATTCCATCAACGGCATGGATCCCGAGATGGCCAAGACCAGGCCGAAGTTCGAGGACCTCACCGCGCTGTTCCCGGACGAGAAGCTGCGCATGGAGATCGACGGCGATCCCAACAACATGACGGCCCGGATAATCGACCTGCTCTCGCCGATCGGAAAGGGCCAGCGCGGGATGATCGTCTCACCCCCCAAGGCCGGCAAGACCACGATCGTGAAGTCGATCGTGAGGTCAATCGAGACCAACCATCCCGAGGTGAAGCTCATCGTCCTGCTGGTCGACGAGCGACCCGAGGAGGTCACCGACATGCGCCGCTGGACGCAGCGCGGCGAGGTCGTGGGCTCGACCTTCGACCGTCCCAGCGACGAGCACACCCACCTGGCCGAGGTCGTGATCGAGCGGGCCAAGCGGATGGTCGAGTACGGCGAGGACGTGGTGATAGTGCTGGATGGCATCACCCGCCTGTCCCGGGCCTACAACCAGGCCGCCCCGGCCACCGGCCGGATCATGTCAGGTGGTATCGACAGTGGCGCCCTGTATCCGCCGAAGCGGTTCTTCGGCGCCGCTCGCAACGTCGAGGAGGGTGGCTCCCTGACCATCCTCGCCACGGCGCTGGTGGACACCGGTTCCAAGATGGACGAGGTCATCTTCGAGGAGTTCAAGGGCACCGGCAACATGGAGCTGCGGCTGGACCGGCGGATCGCCGAGCGTCGGATCTACCCGGCGATCGACGTGGATGCCTCCTCGACGCGCCACGAGGAGTTGTTGTTCGAGCGCAAGCAGTTGAACCAGGTGTGGAAGTTGCGACGTGTCCTGAACGGCCTCGCCAACGACGGAGGCGCCGGAGCCGCAGCCGGCCTGGAGCTGCTGATCGACCGGCTGAAGACCTTCAACAACAACGAGGAGTTCCTGGTGGAGATCGCCAAGGGCCCGAACATCGGCGCCTGATCGTTCCACAGGTTGCCTCCAGCCGAAACGCCTTCCAGACTGGACCCGTTATGAGATCCGACATCCATCCCAACTACCGACCGGTGGTCTTCCAGGACCTTTCCGAGGGCGTGAACTTCGTGATCCGCTCCACGGTCGAGACCAACGACACCATCACCCTCGATGACGGAGCGGAGTACCCGTTGGTCAAGGTTGAGATCTCGTCGGCCAGTCACCCCTTCTTCACGGGCACGATGAAGATCGTGGACACCGCCGGCCGGGTGGAACGCTTCGAGCGCCGCTACGGCAGGCGCCGCAAGGCCTGACCGCCCCGGCCCGATCCGCTTGAGCGGATCGTGAAGAATCCGTGACCCTCGATCCCGAGCGTCGCCAGGCCCTGCGTGGGATGAAGTTGCGCGCCCTCGTCGTCGATGAGATCGGCGATCCGGACGACGAGCTGGTGGTGGACGGTGACCACTGCTTCGATGGCAGCCGCCTCTGGGTGCTGGCGTCGGACGACGCCCCCGAACGGGCCCTGGGCGCTGCGGTGCTCCGGGCAGGCCGGCACGGTGGGGCACCTCTCACAATCTGCTTCGACGACGTCGAGGCAGCCGGCGTTGCAGCGAGGCGGGCGGCAGTCCTGAGGCCCGTGCCCGAGATCCGGCTGGTCGAGGGCCGGAGCCTCCTCCCCGTGCAGCCAGCCGAGGCGCCGACGCCTACCGACGCTGCACCACCACCGGACGGCTTCGTGGACCTCTGCCTTGGCGTCGGGGTCCAACCGCTCGTGGAGCACGGAATCTGGCGTGGCGAGGTCCTAGGCCTGGAGGTGGTCCGGGTCGTGAACGACCCGGAGCTGGGGAACCAGGTCCAGGTCGGCGTGGGGCGCTTCGACAGGGAGGCGGGGGTGCTGCTGCACGCCGACCAGCCGCAGGGCGAGTCCCTGGCTGCTGCCGCTGACCTGATCCGCTCATGTCGCCGTACCGGTGCCGGCGCGCACCCACTGGCCACCCTCTGTCGGGAACGCTGGCTGCGCCACGACCTGGTGGCCGATCCGTCGATCCTGGGGCTGGGCGACCTCGGAGCCGTGGACCCGGCGGACGAGCGACCCAACCTGCGTGACCCGGCACCGGCGCCTGCCATCGGTAGGGGGTCGGATGGGGAGCGGGTGCTGGTCGTCTGTTCTGTTGGCGTGGATCCGTGCGTGGTCTCGGCCGCAGCCGAGCTGGTGCTGCGGGAATCCCCGGACCGGATCGTGGTCGCCCTCCCCAGCCGGGACGTACTCCCAGCTGTCGAACGGGCGCTGGCCAGGTTGGTGGTGCCGACATCGATTCTCGGCGTCGCCTGCGGCTGGGACATCGCCTGAGGATTCCGGCCACTCGGTCGGGGCTTCGACGAACGAGCATGGAGGGCTGGGTACCCTTCAGGCGATGCTGGAGCAGGTGGAGGCCATCGAGGCCGAGTACGCCGAGGTTGAGGCCCGGTTGGCCGACCCCGAGGTCATCGGTGACCCCGACCGGCTGCGGGACGCAGGGCGACGCTTCAAGAAGCTCAACGAGATGATTGCGGTGGGTCGGCCCCTGAGGGAGGCCTACGGCGATCTGGAGGCCGCCCATGAGCTGGTGGAGCTGGCCGATGGGTCCGAGCGCGACCAGTTCAGGCTCGAGGTCGGGTCGTTGGAGTTGGAGATCGACCGCCTGGAGGAGGAACTGCGGGGCCTCCTCCTGCCCGCCGACCCCAACGACGGCCGACCGGTGATCCTGGAGGTGCGGGGGGCCGAGGGGGGCGAGGAGGCCAACCTCTTCGCCCGCGACCTCCACGACATGTACCTGGCGTTCGCCGCAGGTCACGGCTGGTCCGTGGAGCCCCTTATGGCCCGGGATTCGGACATGGGTGGATTCAGTGAGGTGATGGTCCTCGTCAAGGGCGAGGATGCCTGGACCCGCCTGAAGTACGAGGGTGGAGTGCACCGGGTCCAGCGCGTTCCGGTGACCGAGTCCCAGGGTCGGATCCACACCTCTTCGGCAACGGTCAGCGTGCTGCCGGAAGCCGACGAGGTCGAGGTCCGCATAGACGACAACGACCTACAGATCGACGTGTACCGGGCGTCCGGTCCCGGTGGGCAGTCGGTGAACACCACCGATTCCGCCGTCCGGATCACGCACAAGCCGACCGGGCTGGTGGTGTCCATGCAGGACGAGAAGAGCCAGCTCCAGAACAAGGCCAAGGCCCTGCGGGTCCTGCGTTCCCGGTTGCTGCAGATCGAGCAGGACCGCAAGCGGTCCGAGGCGTCGGAGACCCGGCGTGGCCAGGTCGGTGGTGGCGGCAGGTCGGAGAAGATCCGCACCTACAACTTCAAGGAGAACCGGGTCACCGATCACAGGATCGGCC